>Ga0163108_10000444_pt1 | contig 30712 bp, 28 predicted proteins | sample Fk1155metaG_FD_109644 | JGI IMG/M metagenome (GOLD analysis project Ga0163108, IMG submission 109644) | Marine microbial communities from the Central Pacific Ocean - Fk160115 155m metaG | ecosystem: Environmental > Aquatic > Marine > Oceanic > Photic zone | place: The Central Pacific Ocean...
CTGAAACGAAGCCTGCTGAAACGAAGCCTGCTGAAACGAAGCCTGCTGAAACGAAGCCTGCTGAAACGAAGCCTGCTGAAACGAAGCCTGCTGAAACGAAGCCTGCTGAAACGAAGCCTGCTGCGGTCCCGGCCCAGGAACTTCCAGCACCGGAAAAGAAAACAGCGGAGTCTGTGACTCAGCCGGATCCTGCGGCTGCCAACGAGGGGGCTGAAGCCCGCAAGCCAGCGCCTCAGGCGACCAAGGACGGTGGGGAATCCAAGTAGCATTGAATGGCTCAGTCGGGCTGGCTGTGTGGAGATATGGACAAGTAATCCACGATTGGTTCCGTGGTTTTTTGACACTGGTCAAGGCGGTTGAGATGATTCCCGCTCCGGATTTCCGAAACAGGCCTTTTGCTCTACAACAACGGGATATTGATTGGGTGTTTCTTCGGATATTGGTCACGGGAATCTGATGTCTAGTTCGGACGTGGTTGCTAAATCGATCCAGGGCAGGCGAGTTGCTTTCGTGGGGAAGCTGGGTGGACTCACTAAGCGTGAATTTCAACAGCTGGTTCGCCAGGAAGGTGGTTTTGTTTGCAGTCGGAAGGACCTGGAGGCTGCGGATGTGGACTTGATTGTCATGGGTGCTGATGAGTGGCCTCCCGTGGATCCATCGCAATCGTTTAGCGAGGTGGTCCGGGAAGCTGTAGCTCATGGCCAGATCGAGATTGTGACAGAAACCCAGTGGTGGGAACGGCTGGGTTTGATGGAGGCGGATCATCACATTCGTCGCCTCTATACCCCGGCGATGTTAGCCGAGCTGCTGGACGTATCGATTTCGATTATTCGGCGTTGGCATCGCCGCGGCTTGATTGTTCCTGCCCGGGAAGTTCACCGCTTGCCATATTTTGACTTCCAGGAGGTGGCCACGGCACGTCGACTTGCCGAGATGTTAGCAGCTGGTGCCTCGCCGCAGGCGATTGAGAAGCGGTTGGAAGAACTAGCCCGTTTCGTTCCTGATGTAGACCGACCGTTAAGTCAGTTATCGGTGATCGTCGAGGGCAAGACCTTGCTGCTAAGGCAGGGAGAAGGATTACTGGAGCCAGGTGGACAGCTACGGATTGATTTCGATGCCCTGGAGATGGAAGTCGAATCGCCCTCAGGTGAGCCCGAATCCACTGTTTGCGATCCTGATGAGGATCCACCTGTATTGTTACTGGAACGCGCCGTGGCACAGGCCACGGAGCCGATAGATGCCGAGGAGATGCTCCAGGCCGCTGCTGACCTGGAAGATGGTGGCCACCTGGATCAAGCGCTTGAAATGTACCGGGCTTGCCTGGCAGCCGGGGGTCCACATCCGGAAGTTTGTTTCCAGTTGGCGGAGTTGTTGTATCGTATGGAAGATGTGGGTGCTGCTCGCGAACGTTATTACATGGCTATCGAGCTTGATGAGAACTTCGTGGAAGCCCGTGCCAACCTGGGTTGTGTGCTGGCAGAAACGGGTGAATCAGAGTTAGCAATTGCTGCGTTTCGTGGAGCACTTCGTTATCACCCCGACTATCCGGATGCTCATTATCACCTGGCACGAGCCCTGGATGAACAGCAGCTTTACGAGGAGGGATTGGGCCATTGGCGGGAATTCCTGGCGCTGGCACCGGATAGTCCCTGGGCTGATCAGGCCAGGCAGCGTCTGCTGGAACAGTGGGATTGACGCCTCGCAAGGGGTGTGCGGAACGGGTTGGGGAGTTTATTCTTAACCAACATTGATTCCGAATGAACTGGCACACCAACCGTGGGCACACGTGGTCCAAATGAGTGAACTATTTCTTCATTACGAAAAGGTAAATCCTACGACGTGGGTTTATCTTTCCTCGTTTCTGATTATTGGTTTGTACTTCAAGTTCAACCGCTTTTGGAGCGTGCGCAACCTTGATGTGATCCTGTTAATCCTGTTTGCCCCTGGCCTGGTACTGGTGCACCTGGGACAGCAGGAACAGCCGACCGCTCATTCGCAGGCGCAGGTAGAGCAGGAGCAGCCCGGTACAGAAGAAGTTCCCACTGCCGAGGAGGCCGATGCATCGACGACAACCACGCCAGGTGCGTTGTTGCTGCCGGGTCATCGGGGAGTGAGTAGTGATTCTTCGGTGGGTTCTGATGCGAAATCCACGGAGGCTCAATCACAAGTCCTGCGAGACCGAATGGTTTATGCGGTGCGATTGCAGAGACTGGGATTTATCTGGTTGATGGTCATTGGTGGCCTGTTCGTGGTGCGATTGTTGCTGGATCCAACAATGGTTCGACGGCCCCTGCTGGATCCGAACCTGAGTCTCGGCGGTCTCACATTCATCGGGTTGTCGTTATTTGCTTTCCTGGTGGTGAACGTGATGATTGCTGGTCGTCTGTTACCTGGCGAGGAAACGAACCTGGGTACAGCTGGATCATCACCTCAGCAGGTCATGACCAGCCCGTCATCGGACATCCACCAGGGCCCTGGTTATTCACTCCTGGAACGCGTTCCCAGTGTACCCATCATGCCCTGGCGAGCAGATGACATACTACAGCTGCAACCGGTTGATTATTCACTGTCCCGGTTACTGGTCATTCTTTCTCATCTGGCAATTGTGCTGGGAATGGTGGCGATAGGTTACTGGCATTTCGAGAACATCAAGACTGGAATCGCTGCAGCGACTCTCTACCTGATCTTGCCGTACACGGCTCAGATGGGCGGCCGTGTGGATCATGCTTTTCCAGCAGCGATGCTTATCTGGGCGATTGTCTTTTATCGTAGGCCCCTGGTTTCAGGAGCGATCATGGGATTCTCTGCCTGCATTTATTATCCGTTGTTCCTGTTGCCCTTGTGGCTCAGTTACTATTCGCAGCGAGGTTTGTTTCGTTTCCTGGCAGGTCTACTGACCAGCCTGGCGATCCTGGCCCTGTTGCTTTATTTCAATACCGCGAGTTCCCAGGAGTTCATTGCTGATTTGCGCCGCATGTTTGGGCTGATGACCCCGCGCATGGATCATCTGCAGGGTATCTGGATGTTAGGCTGGGATCCGGCGTTTCGTTTACCGGTGATGACAGCATTTTTCGCTCTTTCTGCGACCCTGGCATTGTGGCCGGCTCAAAAGAACCTGGGAACCTTGATGAGTTGTTCCGCGGCCTTGTTGGTTGCGACCCGTTTCTGGAACGGAAACGGAGGTGGATTGTACATGGGGTGGTATCTTCCCCTGATCCTGATCACGGTGTTTCGGCCGAACCTGGAAGATCGCCTGGCAATTACGGTACTGGCTCCTGGTTGGTCGCGTAACCGTCGTACCTTATCGCATAACGACTAGAGGATCCGAGATGCCATGAGTTCTCCAGTAAATGAACACAAGGCAGCCGCTCCCGCGCAGCTGCAATGCGCGGTGGTTACCGTGAGTGATACACGAACCCTCGAGACTGATTCGGGAGGTCAACTGGTGGTGGATCTTCTGGTTGCAGCAGGTCATGTGGTTCGGCGACGGGAAATCATTCCCGATGACCCGGAAGTCATGACACCCCTGCTTCTTTCGCTGCAGGGAGATGAAGACGTGGAGGCTGTATTAATGACAGGTGGAACGGGTATTACGTCCCGTGACCAGACCTATGAAACCGTGACACGGTTGATCACGCGTCCGATTCCCGGTTATGGGGAGTTACTTCGAATGCTCAGTTACGAGCAGGTGGGTGCGGCGGCCATGTTAAGCAGGGCAACGGCAGGTTTGATGCAGCAAACGGTGGTACTGACCATGCCCGGATCTCCACGGGCGGTGGAGCTGGCGATGGAAAAGATAATTCTTCCCGAGTTATGCCATTTAGCCCGAGAAGCAGGACGTTAAATATCGCGCCGGCCAGTCTCAAGAATACGCTCAGAAATGGCCGATAACTAGGATACAGTGAGTTCCTTCGCTGCGCGGTCTATTTGGGGAATAGTTCAATGAGTCGGCGTTTTCTCTTGGTGTTGTTGTTATTGGCTGGCGGGGTATGGTTCTTTGCGAAGAATTATCGCCTCGAAGGCCTGGATCATTTGCGCGTACATCGACGCACTCCGGCGGAGACGATGCATCTGGATGATGTTCTGCCGGTCACCCGGCAGGGAGAGGTGATCCGGGTGGGCTCCTTTAATGCCCAGGTGCTCGGTCGAAGTAAGTCGGAAAAGGTCGTGGTCATGGAGATCATGGCGAGGATTGTGCGGCAGTTTGATGTGCTGGCCCTGCAGGAAATCAGCGCCGAGGACCAGGATGTTCTGGCACGGTTGATCGAGCGTGTTAATAGTGATGGACGACGGTATGATTATGTCGTTGGTCGACCGCTGGGAAGATCGGCACCCCGGGAACAGTATGCGTTCCTGTTCGATCGAGAAAGTGTTGAGATTGATCGCGATCAGCTTTACACCGTGGAGGATCCACAGCAGTTGTTATATCGTCCGCCGCTGGTTGGTTCGTTCCGGGTTCGTGGCCCCGCTCGGGAACAGGCATTTAGCTTTACGCTGGTTAACCTTCGGATGGATTCCAATCGGGCCGCAACCGAGCGGACGTTCCTGGACGACGTATTTCGGCTGGTCCGTGACGATGGTCGGGGCGAGGATGATGTGATTCTCCTGGGAGACTTCCAGGCTGACGATGAACACCTGGGGCCGATCAGTGAAATAGCCGGAATGGCGATTGCGGTTACAAAGACACCGACCAATCCAGACCAAACGAAGCAGTGGGATAACCTGGTTTTTGAATCACAGGCAACGGAAGAATTCACGGGTCGATCCGGTATTCTGAACCTGATGCGGCAATATAACCTGTCGCTCCAGGAAGCTCTCGAAGTATCCGATCACTTACCGGTCTGGGCGGAATTCAGCATCCACGAAGGAGGGGCTGTTCCGGAAGCCAAGGTTCCGGCAGAAGAGGCCCAGGCACGGAAGCAAGGGGCACCCGCACGTTAAAGAGCCGTGGGGATGCGTAGTAAAGATCAATCGCGTTTGCCCGACTTTCCGCGTTTTCTTTTTTTGTCATGTAAGCGTCGCCGTGTGTTTTCACAGAGCACGCAGCGACGCTTGAAGTAGCGACTGGTTCCGATGCTTATTTTCTTTTCATTGATATGAAAGAACTCGCGACGCTTGGGCCAGGATCGCTGGCAATCCTCGCAAACGCGTTCGTCCAGGCGTTTCGTTGTGCGGCGTAGTTCACTAGCAGAGGCCAGCATTTCCGCTTCCCGTTGCTGGCGCCGGTCTTCCCAGTGCCGAATGTTGTCGCGGCGAATGCGGCGGCGAGCTCGTTCCTGCTTGGCCAGTGAGTATTTCATTAGCAGCACTTCGTCCCGGGTAGCCTTCAGGCCAAACTGGCTCTGGATACGGGAGACCGTACTGCGAGCTAGTCCCCATTGCTTGCCGATTTCCTCTGGTGTCATGCGCCGACTTTGTTTTGTTAGAAACTGGACGAATGTTTTTTTCTCACCAGGCTGCCACTGTTTCTTGTTGCGCATCGATCGCGATCGTTTGCGATCCGCCAGTTTCATGCGGCCCCACTTCTTGGTAATGGCCCAGACCGATCGATAGGGTTCGCCAAGCAGACTGAATTCAAACACGTGCAGTGGTGTCAGGCCCTCCTTCTTGTATTGTTTCATCAACTTCATCTGATCAGGAGACCATTTCATACGACCAGGGCGCTGTTCGATCAAGTTCATTCGCGCCGCCTGGCTGCGGATCGCGTAAGGGGTGCGGCCCGGGATAGTCACTTCATCAAGGCTTCGTTGTTCTTGAACGATTTGTGCTTGCAAGGCATCCTTCTCGGTCGAAGTCCATCGTTTCCCGGGCATCCCGTTATCCTCGTTGTTCGTGCTACCCCTGATCGAATCGTGCCGCGATGTCCGGTGGACATCCGTAACGAGTTTGCGTCAACAGGTAACGTGGTGGGGCCTGTTTTCCAATCCACCTGGGAAGTTGTGGAAACGACCTGGTGCGTGGAACGATTCTCTAGGGTATATTAGCGGCTGGCTGTCGTGGGGATCTCCGGTGGGTGGATCACGATCCGATCCAGCGAAGATGGACTCAAATATAATCAAAATGCCCGGGACTACAAGAAACCTATCCCCGAAAGATGATGACCGGGTATTGGAATCAAGACGGATTCCAGGGATTCTTCCAATCACCCCAGTGGCTGAGATAACGTTGGTATACAGGCTTTTCTGAGGCCTTGCTTTCGAGCCACTGCTTGGTTTCCAAGACGATCTCTTGTTCCTGTTCGAGAGCCAGGTTTCCCAGCATGACACTGGCACGGAGAAACGTGAAATAAGTATCCAGTACATCGCAGCGGCAATAATCGTTGATTTCCTGTAGCGAACCCTGCTCGTAAAGATCCTGGACCATGGAACCCTGGACATCCATCTTCCCGGGTTTTCCCAGCAAGTTGGCTGCCAGGTTCAAACCGCCGTTGAAGCGTGAAGCACCGGAATTGGTGAGAACTTCCATCAGGTCCAGATGGGAGGAGGTGTTGTAGCGGTTACGGGGTTGTTCGTACGAGCGGGCACCCGGAGCAAACCAGCGGGGTACGCTCAAACCGTAGCGAAAAGCAGCTAGTTCCAGCAGCGGAAGATCGAACGTGCGACCATTAAAGCTTACCAGTGTCGGTTGCTGGTATGCTTCCCAGCCTTGCCAGAAATGTCGCGTGATGACATGGGGTCGAAATTCAGGTTCGTCGAGAGCCACGATTTCTACCAGGCGATAGGCGGCATCCACTTTTCCAGCTACCACGGAAACAGGTACTTGAAACGTGTAAGGGATGAAGTCGCTGTTGTATTTGTCCATCAATTCGCCACGGTAACGAGCGATCGCCTCGGTGGCAGTCAACTGATCTTCGGGATAGCGAACGCGCGCGACCAGGTCACCGTCAGCGACACTTTCCACGTCGAATACCAGGTATTGAATTGAGTTACTTGGCATCAACAGGCCCCTTTCCAAGGAGGTTCTAAGTGGGGATGATGCGTTAAGCCTACCAGAAAACGAATAGAACATCGATCATCCATCCCCGGAGTAACCACATGATCAACCGAGACCGACTACTGGAACGATTCTTGCGATATGTCGTGATTGCTACGACTTCCGATCCGGATGCAGATTGTTATCCCAGCTCCGCCGGGCAGTGGGAACTGGGTAAGCTCCTCGTGGATGAACTGGTCGCCATGGGACTGGAGGGGAGTCGCCAGGATGATCATGGACTGGTCTGGGCGACCCTGGAGAGCAATAGCACGACGGACGTTCCTACCATTGCCTGGAATGCTCACCTGGATACGTCTCCTGAAACATCGGGTGAAAACGTGAAACCCCAGGTCGTGGACGACTATCCAGGCGGTGATCTGCAGTTGCCAGGTGATCCGAAGGCCGTGATTCGAGTGGCAGAAAACCCGGAACTGGAGCAGCTTCTGGGGTGCACCCTTGTGACGACCGATGGTACGACCCTGCTGGGTGGGGATGACAAGGCCGGAATTGCCATCATCATGGAGGCCATACAATCGCTGCTGGAAAATCCCGAGATTGTGCATGGCAGGATCCAGGTGCTTTTCACGTGTGACGAGGAAATTGGACATGGAGTCGATTTCGTCGACATGGATCGACTGGCCGCCGTGGCCGCCTATACCGTGGATGGTGGACAGGCGAGTGAGATCGATGTGGAGACATTCTCTGCTGACCTGGCCACGATCACGATCCAGGGTGTTAATATTCATCCTTCCATTGCCAGGGACCGGATGGTGAATGCGATGCGAGCCGCAGGCTGTTTTCTTGATCGGCTGCCGCGTGAGATGGCACCTGAAACCACGGATGGACGCGCTGGTTTCATTCACCCTTACTCCATGGTCGGTGGAGTGGCTGAAGTAACGATTCAGTTGATCTTGCGTGATTTTGAAACGGAACAGCTGGCGGTCCAGCAGCAGTTATTGAGAGCGCTGAGTGAACAGATCAGCCAGGAATGTCCTGGAATCACGATCGATGTTACCGTGATTTCGCAGTACCGTAACATGGCGAAAGGACTTTCCCGGGAACCGCGGGCGGTTGCCTATGCACAGCAAGCTCACGAACGCCTGGGGCGTGTGGCCCGGATGACCACCGTGCGGGGCGGGACAGATGGGTCCCAGTTGACGGAAAAGGGATTGCCGACGCCAAACCTTTCCAGTGGTCAGCACAATCCTCATTCTCCCCTGGAATGGGCTTGCCTGGATGAAATGATACAGGCCGTGGAAGTGTTGGTTGAATTAGCACAGGTTTGGGCCGGATCATCCGTACAGCCTGATAAAAACGATTGAATCTTTCTGTTTTCTGATGCTGGGACAACCAACAGAGACAGGCCCGTAATTAGAATGAGAAGTAGTGTTTTCGAGTTGTCGGAGATTGCCTGATGTTTACCCACGAAGAGATACGCGGTCAGCAATTGCTGGATGAAGCGGAAGGCTATCTCGACCTGATCCTGTCCCTTTCAGATCGTTATGATCTGGAGGTGACGATTCGAAATCGGTTGGCACAGCGATCCCTGGATTGCCTGGACCAATTGCCCGAGATGATGAAGCGGGGAGAACGCTATTACCACGCCTGGGGAGTATCGTTACAGGTCATGGAGCGTTACCAGGAAGCAGTGGGTCCGTTGCATAATGCTGCGGCTGTGGCTCCTGACCAGGTCGACCACTGGCTTTCCCTGGCCTGGTGCCAAAAGCGATGCGGTCGTCTGGACCTGGCGATCCAATCCATGGAGGAAGCACTGTTGGTTGACTCCGAGGAGGCCATTGTTCATTTCAACCTGGCCTGTTACTGGAGCCTGGCAGAAAACATCAGGCAGGCAATTTCCCATCTGGCCGCAGCATTCGAGATCGACCTCAAGTACCGCGATCTGGTGGACGCAGAAAATGATTTCGATCCCATTCGACACCATCCGGATTTCCTGGCCCTGACCGGTGTCATCGTCTAGGTGGTTTCCAGTCGGAAAATCGATGGAGGCTCAAAGGGACCTGGCTAGCCAGTGCTGGCGGCATAAAGTTCCGCGAATTCCAATGCCCAGGTATCGATGAGTTCCCGGAACGTATCTACTTTCGCATCTGCGATCTTTTCGAAATGATTTCGATTGAACATTTCCTTGTTGCGAATCGTGGCCTTGGCAGCTAAATCCACGACATGGTAAGTGGCGTACGGTCGGATGGTCATTTCCAGCCGGCTGTAGTTATTCTCACGGCGGCCGGCAGCATTGACGCCGAAATCATCGCGACTAATTGCCGCGCCCCAGCCGCGTTCACCAACAATCGTTTCCACTTGGAAGCCTGGGAAATGATTTGCCACCTGGTCGACACATGCTTCGACCTGCTCGGAAAGATCTCGACGGTATTGAGCATGCAGCCGCTTCAGTTCCTCTTCGGTAAGAGCCTGGGCCTGAGCCTTGCCCTGCTGCTGGTCGCGTCGATTCGTTCCACGATCAATCGCTTTCCCTAAACGTTCTTTAAAGTCCATGGTGTGCCCTGTGTTTTTTGCCCAGTGAAAAATAGGTGGTGATACGTTGCCGGGCCCTGATTGAGACGGTGTATCGGCAGATCAAATTTCTGGATGCCTGTTCCGATTCAGAAGTTGAGTGATCCGGTACCGAGGGGTCGGCATGAGTGTCGAGCAATTTAGTTCGCGCTCGTTTGCTTGTCAAGGATTTGTAAAGTTGCTAGCGATTGTTTGCTAGCGGATAGTTTCGCGATGGAATGAATGGAAAAGTGTTCCAGGACGGCAGCGGGAAGAATTTGTTGAGAAAGTGTGAAGTCTTTTGATATTTTGACCGATGTACAGCCTCACAGCACAACATGACATGCAACGAGTGGGTCAGGAGGGATCGTGGTGACGCACCTTTGAGACACTTAAAGTAGTGTTGAGAGAAAGTTGGATTATGAAACCGTTTGATCGAGAAGAGAAACAACGATTGCTGGATGATGCGACGAATGTTGCCTTGAGTGTTCACCAGGTCGTGACTTCAGAAACAGAAACTGTCCAGCAGGAGCAGGGAAAAGATCAGGTCACCGTTTACTGGGGTGACATTCTTCCGTGGTTGGCAGATGCATTGGAGTCCAAACGCTCTTGGATGCAGGATTTCGACATGGACAAGGTGGTTATTTCCAAAGACTTCCACGAGGTCCTTTGTGCTTATCGGCGTTACCGGGGCAACCTGGATCGACCGGACGCCAATCACCCGGTTACTAAAGCTGCCTGACCACCACGCCACTGGGCGTTGCCACGGAAGATGTGTGACAAGGGCTGCCAGTTTCCGATCCTGGGGATGTCTGGACAATTGTTTGTCCGACCAGGATTCACGCTATAATGGTCATCGGATCGTTCCAGGGTTCGCAACCGGCTCAGAGGGAGAAGTCGCGTGGGTCAGCAACAACCGGTATCCAAGAAGCATCGACGCCAGATTGACGATTTAATCGATCGAATCAGGCTCTCTGCAGACAAATTGGCTGCGGACAAGCCAGCTCGTGGCGACCTAAAAATACTTAGTCGAACCTTGCGCGAGTTGCGTTATGCCTTCAAGGTATTTGCCCCCTATCGTAATTGTCGCAAGGTCACGGTGTTTGGCTCGGCCCGCACGGGGCCGGAAGAAGCTACTTACCAACAGGCGGTCGCTTTTGGCAAGGCGATGGCAGAGCGAGATTGGATGGTTGTGACCGGTGCTGCTGCCGGGATCATGGAAGCCGGGCATGTCGGCGCCGGGCGGGAACATTCGATGGGTTTGAATATCATGTTGCCCTTCGAACAGGAAGCTAATCCCGTTATTGCCGGTGATCACAAGCTGGTCAACATGAAGTACTTTTTCACGCGAAAGTTGATGTTCGTGAAGGAATGTGACGCCGTGGTATGCCTGCCGGGTGGCTTCGGTACGCTGGACGAGGCCCTGGAAGTCCTGACCTTGCTCCAGACGGGTAAGCGGGACATGGTTCCGGTCGTCCTGCTGGATGCTCCCGGGGGAACTTACTGGAAACAGTTAGAACAGTTCTTTGAGGAGCAGTTGCTTGGCGGAGGGATGATATCTTCCATGGATTCGAGCCTGTACCTGGTGACGGATGATTGCCAGGAAGCGGTGGATGAGGTCATGGAGTTCTTCACGGTGTTTAATAGCCTGCGATATGTCCATGATCGACTCGTGATGCGCCTGGAAAAGGAACTTGCTCCGGAATTGTTCGACGACTTGAATCGATATTTCAAGGACCTGCTTGTCGAGGGCAGCCTGGAAAGGTCGGAAGCCTTACCCGAGGAAAAGAGCGAAGTGGAGTTAAAGGATCTTCCTCGATTGGTGTTTCATTTCAATCGTCGATCTCATGGGCGTTTGCGACAGTTGATCAACAGTATCAACCAGGGAGCTGTCCCGGAAAAGTACCGGCTGTAAACCGGTTGCACTGACCTAACGCTGGCTCAGTTCGTGGACCAGGTCCACGACAGCGATGGCGTTTTCAACCGGAGTTTGTTGTAGTACGCCGTGTCCCAGGTTGAAAATGTGTCCGGGGCGGTTGTCAGCCTGGTCGAGTACCGCCTGGACATGTTTGCGGATTTCCTGGGGATTTGAGAGCAGCACGGTCGGATCCAGGTTGCCCTGAACAGCTTTTTCGAAACCAACGGTCCGCCAGGCGTCGGCCAGTCCGATCCGCCAGTCGACGCCTACCACGGCGCAATCGGTTTCGGCCAGTAAGGGCAATAGCGCAGGATTCCCCGTGGCGAAATTAATGACGGGTACGGAAGCAGGTAGCGACGAGATAATCTGTTGAACGTAGGGGAGTACGTACTGCCGATAATCCAGTGGACTTAAAGAGCCTGCCCAGGAATCAAATAACTGGACGCATTGAGCTCCCGCTTCGATCTGTGCATTGAGGTAACGCGTAATCGCTCGTTGGAACCGTTCCATGAGTGTTTTCCAGGCTCCTGCATCCTGGTACATGAGTTGCTTGGTGTGCAGGTAATTGCGGCTGGACCCCCCCTCGATGACATAACTGAGCAAGGTGAAGGGGGCGCCAGAAAAACCGATCAATGGCAGGTCCGCAGGAAGATCCTGTCTCGTTTGTCGTACCGTTTCCATTACGAAATCCAGCGTATCGATATCTTCCAGTTCGAGGATACGATCCACATCGCTCACATCGCGTACCGGGTTATGAATCACAGGGCCCTCACCTGCCTGGTACTCCAGTTCCAGTCCCATGGGTTCCAGGATGGGGAGTATGTCGGAAAAGATAATTGCCGCATCGACTCCCAGTTTCTCGACGGCTGTTAACATGACTTCCGAGCAGAGAGCAGGGTTCTTGCAGAGTTCCAGGAAAGTTGTTTGGGCGCGAACCTCACGGTATTCCTGCATGTAGCGTCCAGCCTGCCGCATTAACCAGACCGGGGTTACCGAGCAGGGTTCCTGGCGACAAGCTTTCATGAACGGACTTTCATACCAGGGGGCATGAGGGTCAGATGGGTCGGAGGCAGGTCCGGAGAGCATGGCAGAGGCAACCTGTTTACGTCCTAGGATCGGGTGGCATTGTTTTGCAGCCGTGGAAACCAGTTTCCCCATTTTCCCATGATCTGGCTCGAGATCAACGGGGATGTTGTGTTCACGGAGGGCCTCGCTGGTCGTGGGACCGATCGAGGCGACGACCAGCTGGGGTAACTGGCGTTTGAAGGCATCTTCTAGTTCCAGTTGCTGGCAAACGGTAATGACATGAGTGACCTGGTGTGCGGAGGTGAAGAGGAGTACTTCTCGTTCACCGTTAGCAATTGCCTGGAGGTTGTTTTCCAGGGGTTTTTGATCATCCGGTAGTTTCCAGCGGTAGACGGGAACGGAGACTACGGTTGCCCCCCGGGCTTCCAGTCCGGCGACCAGGCTGGGATTGGACAGGCCATATTCCTGGATGGCAACGGTTTGGTTGGCCAGGGATCCCTGTTGATCGAGTGCAGTGAGAATTTCTCGCCAGGTATTGGGTTCAGCTGCTCGCAGCGAGGGTTCGATTCCTGCTTCTCGCATGGCAGCCACCGGCTTGGGACCGCGAGCGATCGTGGTGATATCTTCCAATGCGTGCAGGTAGCGACTGGTTTCGAGGTGAGGGCGTATCGCTTCCAGCAGGTAGCGGAAGCCGACGCCGGTAAGAAAAACCACGATATCGATTTCCCCGGTAATCAGTCGATGGGCAAAGTCGACGGCCAGCTTGTTCTTGGCCAGTGGAATTTCTTGCATCGATGGGCTGACATGCGCGATACCGCCATGTTTTTCGATCAGGCGGCCGATTTCACTAGCCCGTCTACTTTCAAAGGCAGCCACATGCATTCCGGCGAAGTCGGTTGCTGACAGCGGATCATTACCTGGCGTGTTCATAGGCTTCATCCTAATGAGACAAATGGTTGGGAAGAAGTGGCCCCAGCGAATTTGTCCTCGCCGGCTCGCAACTTGTTGCATTTGGCCAGGCCCGGATTTACCTGTGGAGCTTTCCTGGAAGGGTTTTCTCGCACCTAGCCTCCGCTGCAACGGACTGTTAGGATAAAACGAGGAACTTATTCGATCCCTCTGACCGCAGGAAAATTGCTGATGGCTACGACACAAGTAGAGTTCGAACGACTTGAAGCCGAATGGAATGATGGTGGTGCGGTGGCCGCTGTGGCGGAACTGGTAAACCAGTTGCGGGAGCAAAAAAAGTACCACGAGTTGTTTGAAGGATTGAAGATGCAGGCACGGATCGGCCTGGGGCTATCGCCCATGCCATCCGGCAGCGAGGAACAACTGGATACGCAGCAGCGTGATCAGTTGGAGGACGGATTGATCGCTGCCTGTCGAGAAGTGGGCCTGTTACTGATCGAGGGTGGTCAGTTACGGGAGGGTTGGATGTATCTGCGGCCGGTTGGTGAAAAACAGCTGGTTAAAGAGGCACTGGCCAAGGTAATCCTGGATGACGAAAACCGGGATGAATTTGTCGAGGTTGCCCTGCACGAGGGTATCGATCCACAACGAGGTTTCTCAGAAGTCCTTGGTTACTATGGAACCTGTAATGCCATTACGACGTTTGAGTCTCTTGCTCCCCAGTGTGAGCCGACGGACCAGCAGGCTATTACGGCTCAATTGGTCGAGCACGTGCACGCGGAATTGATGGCTACTCTGAAAGCGGACATTGAGCAGCAGCAGGGAAGCGCGCCCACGGAATCAACCCTGGGGGAACTCGTGGCTGATCGTGACTGGTTGTTCGGTGAGCATGCTTATCACATTGATACCAGCCACTTGGCGGCCACGGTCCGGTTTGCCCGGCTCCTGGAAAAGCCTCAACACCTGCAGCTGGGAGAAGATCTGACCCAGTATGGTCGACGCCTGGATGCCCAGTTCCAGTACGAGGGAGACGAACCTTTCACGGAACTCTATCCTCACCACGGGCTCTACTTTTCCGCGTTGTTGGGAGAGGATGTCGATACGGCCCTGGCTCACTTCGAGGATCGTGCTCGCAACGTTCCTGTTGATCAATACGGCCTGGTGGCCATCGAGGTCTATGTCAGCCTGTTGTCGCGACTAGGCCGTCATGAGGAAGCGTTGAATCGTGCCCTGGAATTGTATGCCGAGGCCGGCCACACCAACGGGCAGACAATCTCATTACTGGAGTTATCTGATAAATCGGGTGATTTCCAACCACTGATTGACCACTACCGGCAGCATCATGACTTGTTGGGATTTACGGTCAGCTTGATTTCGACCAAATCAGATGCATAAAAGCAGTTGTCCAGGGCGCGCAAAAAAGCAGCCTGTTCAGATAAGGTATCCAAACAGGCTGCCTTGTTCTATCGGCATTCAAGCCACTTCAACCTAGCGAATCGTGTTGAGGCTGGCGTGAACAACGCGACGTTGGCTGGGCAGAAGAGCGGAAGGATCCACTACCGGTGCCGGAGGCGTCGGTGGGGTTACTTCAGCACTGCTTTCAGCTTTGTCACCGGCAGCGTCGCAACCACAACGCTTTTTGCGTTCGGCGCCACACTTGGCATCGTCTTTTTTGCTCTCGCCGGCCTTGTCATCACAACCGTGTCCGAGGGAAAGAAGGTGATCGAGTAAGCTACCTCGACACGATTCTTTCTTGGCGGAACAGTCGTTCTTCTTCTTAGCCTGGCACTTAGCCTTTTCCGAACCGCACTTGTTGCTCTTTTCAACGCGTACGGGCTTGCCCTTGGCTTCGTTCTGGTTTTGGCTGGAGTTGGGCTTGCCGGCTTCCTTCTTGGCATCACAACCAGCTTCTTTACCAGCGTCTTTGTCGGCACCACACTTGGGTTTGGCATCACAGCCTAGCTTACCAAGTAACGAACCACGACTCTTCTTGGCGTCGCAGCCAGCTTTTTTCTCGGCACCACACTTGGCTTTTTCTTTCTCGGCGCCACACTTGTCCTTAGCCTTTTCTTTCTCGGCACCACACTTTGCGTCTGCCTTGGTTTCACAGCTCTTGGCTTCACAGCCACAGCCTTTAAGGCCAAGCATCCGGTCAAGCAGCTCAAAGCCATAGCTTTGTGAGCTAACACAGAGGCCCAACACTAACGATCCGATGATAATATTCCACTTCATATTGCGACGTCTCCTAATACGATGGAACCGCGGTATCCTCTGTCACTGGTAAGTCACAGGAGGCGATATCACCCGTTGTCCCTAGAGTAAAGTGACGTAGCGTGTCAAACTGATCGTCCGTTGACCAAGGTTTGAGCATGCCACTTCGATTGATTTAATTTGATCCGGGCGCCCAAGGAGACTCCACGAACCGCACTGACTAACACAGAAAGGTATCGGAGAGAAAAACCGGTGGCCTTGAAAGTACAAAATGTTTTTCAGCCAAGTGGTTTAGAACAACTGTTGGGTAAGGATTTGCGGTTCCGTAAGCTAGTGAACCTGTAGCGATTTTATGATGGCCCTGGAGTGCTTAGCTGGTGAAATAGCGGGGTAGAATTGCAGATTGTGGTTTGGCTGTAGCGAATCTGTTAAAATATCCGGCTTCCGTAACTTTTGAGGTTCCTTCCGCTGATTACCTTCCGGCATGACAAAACAAGCATCTTCCACAGGCTACGAACGGGTTGATTTTACCCAACTGCCAGGAGTTCCCTGTCCGTGTGGGTCTGCCCGTCGGGCCTTTGCGGAGGTAGAGGATTTCCCCGGTACGATTCATGTCACCGAGATTTCTGAAGATGCCCGCGTCCATTATCACAAGCGCCTGACGGAAACGTATTACTTCCTGGAATGTGAGCCAGGAGCCAAGATGCAATTGGATGATGAGCGGATCGATGTTTACCCCGGTTTGTGCGTGTTAATTCGTCCGGGTACCCGTCATCGTGCCGTGGGTAAAATGAAGGTCTTAATCGTTGTTTTTCCCAAGTTTGATGCCTCAGACGAGTGGTTTGACTAACGGGAGATGGGGGTGTTTTTTTCGGGGATTTCGAGGGCTGACGATTTCTATCTTCGGTACTGCTTGTCGGACGCTTACTGGTCCCGTATTCTTGGACTTGAAAGCAGACTTTATTGTTTTGACCATTTGATGATGTGAGTAGATTATGAAACGGAACATGAGCTTAACGAGCGTCCTTTCTCCTGCAGCACGATCTCACGCCCGGAGCGGTCTATTCAGCGTCGCTGCCCTGTTGATTGGCACCCTGCTGACGGGTGTTGGTTTGAATACAAACCAGGTCCTGGCCCAAACGGCTGATTCAGCCAAGACAGATCCGTTGGATTGGACCTTCTGGAGGGGCCCTTCCTATAACGGGACGTCTCATGAAACTGGGTTGATTGACGATTGGGATCCCCGCGGCGGTGAGGGAAGCAATGTCAGCTGGAAACGTGACGACCTGGGTGGCCGTAGTACTCCGATCGTGATGAACGGAAAAATTTACTTGCTGACCCGGGCAGAACCAGAAACTCCTCGCGAAGGTGAGCGAGTCGTTTGCCTGGACGCCGTGACGGGGAAAACGATTTGGGAAAATCGGTTCAACGTGTTCCTGTCGGATGTCCCCGACACGCGAGTAGGCTGGAGTTCGGTCTGTGGTGATCCGCAAACCGGTTATGTTTATGCCCTGGGAGTTTGCGGTTACTTTCAATGCCTGGAGGGTGCGACCGGCAAGGTGGTCTGGTCCGTTTCCATGCACGAGCGTTTTGGTTTATTGAGTACTTACGGTGGCCGGACTAATTTCCCGGTGATTTGTGATGACCTGGTGATTGTCAGTGCGATCGTGATTGGCTGGGGTGAGATGGCCAAGCCGGCTCATCGGTTTGTTGGTTTCGATAAGCGAACCGGAGAGATTGTCTGGTTTAATGGAACCAGGCCACTGCCCTATGATACGACTTATAGCAGCCCCACGGTTACGACGCTCAAGGGTCAAAAAGCACTCGTCTTTGGTTCTGGTGACGGAGATGTTTGGGCCATTCAGCCACGCACGGGACAACCAATCTGGAATTACAGTTTTTCTCGCCGCGGCTTGAATGTAGCTCCGTTGGTCGTTGGGGACCGGGTCTTTAGCGGGCACAGCGAAGAGAATATAGCGGGGACGGCCATGGGCGCGATCGTGGCCATTGACGCAACTGGCAAAGGTAATGTGACCAAGACTCATGAGCTCTGGAAGATTCCAGAGATGATGATGGGCAAGAGTTCACCCATTTATCATGAAGGTCGCTTGTATTGTTTTGACGATCGGGCCAAGTTGCACATCCTCGATGCCAAGACGGGTGAACCAGTTGCTAAACGCGTGGCTCTCGGTACGGTGATGCGTCCCAGCCCGTTGTTCGCAGACGGCAAGATTTATATTTGCACGGCCAATGGTCGTTGGTACATCCTGCAACCCGATGAAAACAAGGGTGTCAATAAACTCAAGTATGGCCGGTTGCCGCGGGGAGAAGAATGTCATGCGTCTCCCATCGTTTCGCATGGACGTATCTACCTCAATACGACCGGTGGCCTGTATTGCCTGGAAGACAAGTCAAAAACCTCCGGTGTTTCTGCAGTGAATCCTCCGGCATCCGAGCAGGCGGTGGCTGAGGACTCGGAGGCGGCTCATGTGCAGGTAGTTCCTGCCGATGCCCTGCTCCGACCAGGACAGTCGCAGCAATACACCGTGCGGCTCTTCAATCAGCAAGGGCAACTGTTGAAAGAATTAAAGAGTGGCGTTGAATTTACGCTGCAGGGTAGCGGTACGATCGATGCGGCCGGCAAGTACGAAGCCGCTGGCGATACGGTCCATTCAGCCACGCTCGTGAGTGCTCGCGTTGGTGATCTGGTTGGCAAGGCGCGTATTCGTATCGTGCCGGATCTCCCCTGGAAGTTTACCTTTGATGAACTAACAGATCCTCCCGTTACCTGGGTCGGTGCCCGTTACCGTCATGTGGTGCGAGAGAAAGATGGTAGCAACGTGATGGTGAAGATCACGACGATCCCCAAGGGGACTCGTAGCCGCTGCTGGTTTGGTCATTCCGAACTTTCCAACTACACCATCGAGGCGGATATCCAGGGAGCCGTTACCAATGACAAGCTTCCCGATATCGGGTTGATTGGTCAGGGCTATACGATGGATCTCCAGGGGGAAAATCAGCGACTGCAGATTCGCAGCTGGGTGCCACAGTTGCGCATGGCCAAGACCATCGATTTCGCGTGGGAACCCAACAAGTGGTATCACATGAAATTCCGTACGGCCGTGGAAGATGGCAAGGCAGTTCTGCGTGGAAAAGTCTGGGTCCGTGGCGAAAAGGAACCTTCCGAATGGACGATTGAGGCCACGGATGCTGTTCCCAATCTTTCCGGTAGTCCAGGACTCTTCGGAAATGCCAAGGATGCCGAGATTTATTTGGATAATATTCAGGTCAGTGAAAACTAAAACGTCGATGCCAGACGATTGTGGCAGGATTTAACGAGGAGATTAATCGGATGAAGAGAATGCAATGGTCAGTTGCCGCGGGCACGACGTTCTTATGGGTTGGCCTGGGTATGTTCCTGCTGGTGAGTTCCATCGGCTGCCAACCAGAGAAAAAACCTGCCGAGGGTGAAGCGGGTGCTGAAAGCACTGGGGACCAGCAGGTGGCAGAAAGTAACCAGGATCAGGACCACGACGAAGATGGTCATGATCAGGACAAGGATGCTGCCCAGGATGAGGACGCTGATCAGGATAAGGCAGCCTCGACGACGTCCGCGGCGCCCACCAGCAACCCGGTGGTCGTGGCAGGAGACTGGGCCCAGTGGGGAGGTAATTCATTGCGAAACAACGTTCCGATTGGTAAGGGTATTCCGATCGAATGGGAAGTCGGCAATTTTGACCGTAAGACGGGTGAATGGGATTCCAGTTCTGCTTTGAATATCAAGTGGGCAGCACGCGTCGGCAGCCAGACTTACGGTAATCCCGTCGTGTCCGGTGGGCGCGTGTTCGTTGGTACCAATAACAGTGCGGGCTATCTCAAACGATACGGACCGCGTGTTGACCTGGGCTGCCTGATTTGCTTCGACGAGGCGACCGGGGAATTTCTCTGGCAACATTCCAGCGAGAAGTTGCCCACGGGCCGTGTCCACGATTGGCCGTTGCAGGGTATTTGTTGTGCACCGCTGGTTGAGGGTAATCGCCTCTGGTTTGTAAGCAGCCGCGGTGAAGTGGTCTGTCTTGATTCCGAGGGGTACTACGATGGCGAGGATGATGGGGACTTGAAAAAGGGAATGGCTCGCCTGTTTGATATTCGCCAGGGAGCGGATCCGAAAACGGATACAGTTGCGCCGGCCATTGCCGAGTTGAAAAACGGAGCGCTTACGGACACCTTGAAGGAAGCGTTTGCCAAGGCGGGCATGGAACTACCAGCCGAGGTAACGGTTCTCCAGATATCATCCAGCGAGGCCGCCGATGAGGGGTGGCAGGTGTCTGCCAAGATTGGTGAATCCGAGCGCCAGATCGTGATCAAGCAGATTGGCCCCAAGCTGAGCGCTTTCAAGGTGGTGACGCCGGATGATAAGAACGAAGCGGACGAAATCTGGAAGTATGACATGATGGGCAGCCTGAAGGTGTCCCAGCATAATATGTGTGCCTGTTCAGTAACGGCATTTGGTGACATCTTGTTTGTCAACACATCCAATGGCCTTGATGAGTCACATATCAATTTGCCGCAGCCAGCAGCGCCCAGTTTTGTTGCTATGAATAAGAACACGGGTGAGGTGTATTGGACCGACAAGTCCCCGGGCGCCAACATTCTTCATGGCCAGTGGTCATCGCCAGCAGTGGGTATCCTGGATGGAGTTCCGCAGGCGATTTTCGCTGGTGGTGATGGTTGGGTTTACAGCTTTCGCGCGGATGCTGGCAAGGATGGAAACCCCGAGTTGCTTTGGAAATTTGATGCCAACCCGAAGGCCTCTGTCTGGAAACTGGGTGGGCGTGGAACCCGTAACAATATTATTGCTACTCCAGTGATCCATGAAGGTCGCGTTTACGTAGCCGTGGGGCAGGATCCGGAACATGGTGAGGGAGAAGGTCATTTATGGTGCCTTGACCCGACCAAGCGAGGAGATGTCAGCGTCGAGCTGGCCGTGGACGTTAAAACGGGAGAGGTGATTCCACACCAGCGATTGCAGGCTGTCATCGAGGAAGACGGCCAGGCGGCTCGTGATAATGAGAACTCTGCTGTGATCTGGCACTACAGTAATTTCGACCAGGATGATAATGGAGAAATTGATTTCGAAGAGCAGATGCACCGTAGTTGTGGCACGGTAGCGATCAAGAATAACCTGCTCTACATCTCGGATTTCAGTGGCCTGTTCCATTGCCTGGATGCCAAGACGGGTGCTGTACACTGGACCTACGACATGCTGGCAGCAGCCTGGGGTTCACCGTTAATCGTGGAAGATCATGTTTACATTGGAGATGAAGACGGCGACGTGAGTGTCTTTAATCTGTCCAGTGAAAAACATGATCCGATTGCTGAAATCAATATGGGCAACTCGGTTTACAGTACGCCAATTGTTGCCAACGATGTGCTTTACATTGCCAACAAGACGCATGTCTTTGCGATTTCTGCTGCGAAGAAAGAATAGCATTTCCCGTACTTGTCCTGGAAACCAACGCGCGGGGAACCGGCTGGCTAGGGAGACTCGTCTGTTGGCTTGCCCGGTTCCACTGGCGGTGGATCGGCAGGCGTGGTTTCTACCGGATCGGCTTCCTGTAGGAAGTTGATACCGGCCAGCACGGCGTACGAGAGGTCGCGAAAGTTTCGGATCTGACCGGGTAGAACATGCAGCTCTACGATGAACTGTCGTCCCTGGACAATCGTTTGCAGGACCTGCCGTTCTGCGACGACGGCTCGTTCATTGTCCCCATCCTTGAAGATGAAACGTGTTTTTCGCACGTACCGTGCACAGGGTCGATCGGCAATGATCATGGGTTTAACCGATTCCAGGAGCGGGCCCTTTGATTCGTTCTGGAGTTGGTTGGCCAGTTGCTTGGCGTATTCAATCACGTTGTCACGAGTAACGGTTTCGATTTCCGAACCGTCTGCGGGCGTTGCCGTGATCCAGATGCGAGGCAGTCGTGTTCGTCGATTCTTGTAATAAGAAAAACGAGCAATATAGTTTGAACTGCGCGAGGCTAATCCCCATTTCAGCGGGCTGGCAATTTCGAGTTTTCCCGGTTCCACGACAAATGGATCAGAGAGCACCTCGTCGAGATTAAGTGACTCGCCTGACACTTCCCGTATCGTGAGAGGTGTCTCGGCGGATGGGGCCGCGGGTTTGGCCGCTTCCGAGGATGGGGGAGTTTCTTGCGCAGGCTCGGATTGGCAACCCGTTAGCAGTAAGAGGATGACCAGTCCCTGGAGACAAGTGGTTCCAATACTTGCGAATCGTAGCCTTCTGTAGTACAGCACGGCAGTCTGTTTCCAGTCTACAGGTTGAAAGGTCCGTGGGAAGAACCTGTGTTTCAAGTGTGAATCAAGCCGCTGCCAGGATTTACACTTCTTCCTCGATCGGTTCTTTAACGATCCGCACAAAGTGAGGAGGTTTTCCTGCTTTGCTCAAAGCAGCACTTTTGTCCAGAGCTTGCTTTTTCTGATGATATTCGAAGGAGGCAACCTGCTTGAGGGTTTGACTGAAAACTCCCCAGGTAGCCTTGAGGCGAATTTCCTCAGGGGTTTTTTTCTTTCGCCTGGTTTTCTTTTTCTTCTTGGCGGGTTTGTCTTCGTCGGTCGCCTTGGTGACTTTCTTTTTGGCAACCTTTTTCTTGGCAGCCTTTTTCTTGGCAGGTTTTTTAGTAGCCTTCTTGGTGGCTTTCTTGGGAGCAGCTGCCTTTTTCTTGGTGACCTTCTTCTTGGCTACTTTTCGCGCCATTTGATCTCACAATAGCTTACAAAGGAAATGGGAACTGGGTTTGCCCGCTGGATGCCGAATAGAGCTTTTTACAGGCAATTCATGGATATTGGAGGCTGACGGTGAGTTTTTCCCTCCGGCGAGCCCACATCATAACGGATTTGGGTATTTTGTGCCAGCTTGGCTAAAAGTGACCAGTCAATAAGCCAGAATACATGGTTTCAATCGGGCTGGGAATTTGTAGCACCAGGTGGTGGAGTGCCTTTACCTTGCTTAACGTACGCAGATCGTTGGCCGGCGTACTCGGTCCGCGCGGGTAAGACGGGTGTTTCCCCGGTGGTACTGAGTTCTTCGAACAGTCGTTTCAGGTAAGGGCGGCACCATCCACAGCCGGTACCTGCACCATAACAATCGGCCAATTGTCCCGCACGTCGCGGTTTTTCCACGCGAATATAATTGATGACTTTTCGCTTAGTCACGTGAAAGCAAAGGCAAAGTTCATCATCCAGTTCCATGCATTACTCCTTAGGTCTGGGTAGCCAGTTGCAGTGCGATCTGGCACGCCAGTTGATACTGACGGATGTTGAGTGTTTCAGCCACCGTATGGGCATTTGCCTGTCCACACCCTAGTGAAACGGTGGGAATCCCATGCCGTGTTATCCAGTTGGCATCGAGTCCACCATTGGCAATGGCCAACAAGGGAGTATGTCCGAGGGACTGGACAGCCGTCTCGGCCGCCTGAACACAGGGTTCTTTCCTGGACAGTCGAAACGCCTCGTAATCAAGGCGACCCTTGATACGAACCTTCCCGGTTTTCCCATCGCTGTTTGGAACTTGCTTGACCGCCTGCCGAAATGCTTTCTCGATGGCGGCTACGATTCGTTTGCGAAAGGCAGGGTGGTGGCTACGTGCCTCGGCACGGATGGCCACGTGATCGGTGACGACATTGGTCGCTTCGCCTCCCTCGATATAACCGACGTTGCTGGTGCCGGTGTGTTTTCCCTTGCGAATCAGCCCATGCCAGCCATTTTGCTGGAGGTCTGCGATGGCCAGGGCGGCGATAGAAATCGCGCTGATTCCCTTTTCCGGCGCTCCTCCTGCGTGGCTGGCGAGTCCATCGATTTCAATCTGGATGCGATAGCCGCCGGTCGCACCGATGGTCAGCTTGGTGGGCCCACCGCCATCCCAGTTGAAAGCCAGTTTTGGTTTTCCAAGCAACCCCTTGCTGACATGTCGTGCACCCAGTAATCCGACCTCTTCCTGGACAAACCAGCAGAAGGTTAACGGGGGGTGAGGTAGTCGGTGGCGCAGGAGATGCAAAGCCGTGGTCAGCAGCACGGCAGTTCCTGCCCGGTTATCGGCTCCCAGTCCCGTGGTCGGGTCTGCCGATTTGACCAGGTTTCCTTTGCGCTTTGGCTGGGATCCAACGCAGATGGGTACCGTGTCCAGGTGGGCAGACAGCATCCGTCGGGGTCCACGTACGGTTCCTGGTAGCTTCATTACCAGGTTGCCCCGTTCACCGCCAATAGGTGAGCGGCGATGTGCCGCATCGGAGTCAATGAAACTGGCCTGGGCACCTCCTTTCACGAGGGCTCTGATGACGTAGTCGGCTGCCTTGCTTTCCTGTCCACTCTTACCAACGATACCCATCAACTTCATCACATGCTTCAGGGCCAACTGGGAGTCAATCGTGGAATGCTCGGTTGGAGGCATGGGGCTATATCCGTTTTCATGGGAAGGGAAGGAAAATGGAATTCAACGTCCGTGGCGGTTGGTTTTCTGAGTGCTTGAACGTATTCTAGATCGTAGTCGGATCTTTATTCTTTTGTTAGTCGGGAATGCAGGGAACATGCGATTTTTCTTGGCCGGGATCATGCAGGGATCGAATCGCGGTGAAAACCTGGTGGAGCAGGATTATCGCCAGCAGCTAAAGGCACTGTTGGGCAGGTATTTTCAGCACAGTGATATTTATGATCCACTCCAGGGTAACGAGCAATCGTTGGCATATGATGACGCGACGGCGAGAAATACGTTTACAGGACACAATCATATGTGTCGGGATGTGGATGTCGTGGTCGCCTATGTCCCGGAGGCTTCCATGGGAACGGCGATTGAAATGTGGGAAGCTTATTCTCATGGGAAAGTAGTAATCAGTATCAGTCCGCTCGAGCATAACTGGGTCATCCGTTTGTGTAGCCATCTTGTTTGCCCTGACCTGGAGGCTTTCGAGAAGGCGTTGGAAACCAACCAACTGCAGCAGGTTATTTCAAAACAACTGGCATGAAACCAATCCTGGACCTATCGCACGGACAGTTACATGCCTGGATGCAGGAACAGGGGTTTCCGGCCTATCGGGCGCGCCAATTGATCAAGTGGCTATTTCCGGGACGGGCCACTGATTTTGATATGATGACGGATTTGCCGGACTCATTGCGGCAACAACTGAAGCAGACGTTTTACCTGTGGCAGACGGAAGTCGTGCATTGTCACGAAGATAAAGATGGTACTGAAAAAATCGTCCTGCAACTGGCAGATCGGGGGCGCATTGAATGTGTCATGTTGCGTGAAGGGGCACGCAGGACGATTTGCATCAGTACCCAGGTTGGCTGCGCCATGGGATGTGTGTTTTGTGCCAGCGGACTTGATGGCGTGGATCGCAACCTGACGTCGGCTGAAATTGTCGAACAGGTGTTACGTTTGCAGCAGTTGTTACCTGCCGAGGAACGCATCAGTAACATCGTGGTGATGGGAATGGGCGAACCCCTGGCGAATCTTTCCCAGCTCTTGTTGGCGCTGGCTGACGTGACATCCCAGGAGGGGTTGGGAATAGGCACACGTCGTGTGACCATTTCCACCGTGGGATTACCTGCCGCAATTCGCAGGTTGGCTGAACAGGAGCGACATTACCAACTGGCCGTTTCGTTGCATGCCCCGACGGATGAATTGCGAAACCAACTGATTCCCACCAATGCGAAAACAGGAGTGAACGAGATCCTGGCAGCGGCGGATTATTTTTTCCAGAGTACTGGTCGTCGATTGACTTACGAGTACGTCCTGTTGGCGAATATCAATGATCAACCGGAGCACGCCCACGCCCTGGTTGCTTTGCTCGGTTCGCGAAAAGCCCTACTCAACGTTATTCCATACAACCCGGTAGCCGGTTTGCCTTACAAGACGCCATCGAAGCGGGCGACAGCTCAGTTTGGATCGATCCTGCAAGATGGTGGTGTGAATGTCCAGTTTCGGCTTCGCAAAGGTGATTCGATCAATGCGGCTTGCGGGCAGTTGCGTCGAGAAGTGGTTCAGCTGCAGGATCCCAGTGTGGATGTTTAATAAGCGGATCCGGGTTATTCGCGTTACGTTTTGGGTGCCGGTGGCTATAAAACAGGTATTTCCTTGCTAAAGAGGGGATCTTGTCAGTAACTTTTATCAATCGCAGGGGTTTATAAAGGGTGCGTTTCTAGACGATCTGGATGGATCGCAGGTTTACCTGATGGTGGCCGAGCTAACATTGATTGTTTAGACTGAATATCAAGCAAGGGTAACGTTGCTGGATTACGATGAACTGCTTTTAATCAAGGTGTTTCAGTAACGTTCCTGTTGCGTAACAACACTTGTTGTTGGTGGGCAAATCCTTTGTTGATGCAAGAGCAACCTGTGCCAAATTACGAAGATCTGGATCCAGATGTACGGTTGATGCTGCAGGTGCGCGAAGATAACGCGGCAGCGTTCGAAGAACTGGTGATGCGTTATCAGTCTCGCCTGATATCGCTGTTTCGATATTTGATTCGAGGCAGGGATCAATCGGAAGATCTGGCCCAGGAAGTGTTCTTGCGTATCTATCGGGCTCGCAAGCGGTACGTTCCTGGAGCCAGGTTTTCAACATGGTTATTCAAGATAGCCCATAACGTGGCCAACAATGCTTTGCGATCTGCTTCACGTCGGCGTGAAGTCAACATCGTTTCTCGTTCCAGTGGTGCGTTACCATCTTTTTCACTGGATGCGTTGGCGCAGGCCGCCAGTGGTCTGATGCCGACTCGACAGCTGGATACTGCGGAGCGAGCGGAAATGGTGCGAGTGGCAATGGATGCATTGAATGACCGGCAACGAATGGCATTATTGCTTTCCAAGTTTGAAGGGATGACCTATGCCGACATTGCTGAAACGATGGATCTTTCCACGGCAGCGATCAAGAGCCTGTTGTCGCGAGCGCGTGGAAACCTGCGTGACATACTTGAACCCTATATCGAGAAGGGCGTGCTAGCCGGAGAAGCCGGCACGCAACCAGGGAAGACGCAAGTGGATAACAGAGACTAATTCCTTACTATTGCTGCGAAAACATAACCCATGAAACAAGAGCAACCAGACTACCAGGACAAGCAAGAGCACGGCTTTGATGAAGAGCTGGTGGCTTATCTTGATGGTGAACTGAGCCAGGATAATGCTGCCCGTGTTGAGGATGCCTTGTCCGAGAATGCGGAATACCGGTTGCGACTCAAGCAATTGCAGCAGGCCTGGGACTTGATGGACGAGTTGCCGCAGTCGGCCATGGATGAGTCCTTTACCAAGAGTACGGTGGAACTGGTTGTTGTTTCGGCTGAAAGTGAAGTAATGGCGACCGTCAGTCGCTGGAAAACCTGGCGAATCGGGGTCTGGGCCGTGAGCCTGGCAGCTGTATTCGTGGTGGCCTGGGGAGGTTCTGCACTCGTGAACAGCGTCAGTGGTCGCGACAACCAGCAATTACTGAACGACCTGCCGTTGGTCCAGGAAATAGATGTCTATGATCCGATTGATAACATGGAGTTTCTCAGGGAGCTGGATGCTTCTGGGGTCTTTGCCGAGGAGTTAGGCGATGAAATCTAGAAGTCGAGTACGTGCAGTCTTTTGCCTGGGGATGTTGGCGGTCGTGGGCCTGGTCCTGGTGGTCCAGACATCGGGAGATGATCCAGCTGCGCTTCCGGTAGACCGACAAGCGGGCGATGTGCGGACTTATACCTGGCAGGATTTAAACCGGATGAGTTCCAAGGAGCGTGCCCGAGTCGTACAGGAAATGAGCCTGGTGGAAAAAGAAAAATTGCGTAAGAAATGGGATCATTTCAAGGGACTGGATCAGGTCGCCAAGGAAAAAAATCGCCAGCTGTACCAGCAGGTCGTGGCGCACCCGCAGGGAGAGAGATTGCACCAGGTGATGGTTCGATACCACGAGTGGCTGAGTGGCTTGCGTTCCAGCCAGCGGGCCGACTTGTTGAGCTTGCCGCCAGACGAACGGATCAAGCGGATTCAGCAAATCGTCAGAGAACAGGAGCAACGAAAATTTGCTGAACTGTTGGAAAAAGAATTGCCAGCAAATGATCTGACCAGTATTTCGAAGTGGCTGGAAGAGTTGTGGGAAAAAGTAACCATGAAAATAAAGGCGAAGGAAGCGGAAATCATGGCCAGCTTGGATTCTGAACAGAAAGCATTCTTTGAACAGTTTTCAGACCCGCAGCAGCGTCGACGTGTTATGGCCATGGGAATGTTATCGGGGCGGTTCGAATTGACGGAATCTCGGTTGGCGGAAATTCTCTCCATGCAGGAGGAACTTCCGCGACTTCGTGAACAGCTTTCGTCACGTGGCCAGGGGCTGTTCGACCAGGCAGAAGGGGTCGCGGAACAGATGGTCCTGGTCCGTCAGTGGATTCGCGCGGCCTCGATGAGTCGACGCAAGGCCCTTCCCAGGGTCAGTGATGAAACGCTTGAAGCATTTCGTCGTGGTGAACTGGCAACAGAGAGTAATCCGGAATTTAAATTGAAACCTGAGGACCAGGAGCGACTGGAGCACTTGTCAGGTGAGCGTTTGAAGCAACAGTTGAAATGGTATTACTACCGCTACCGGGGTGATCTTGAACCGGGTGGTAGCAGTCGATCAGGGAGTCGGGTGGGTCGCGGTAGTGGTGGACGTCGCGGCAGTAGTCGGTCAGGTGGTAGTGGTCGGCCAGGTGGCAATGGACGCACGCGACTGCCGGAGCGTGGCGGCAATCAATTTATCGATCGCGGCTTTCCAGTGCCCCGGTCGCCGTAATCAGCGGGGGAATGGTCGTGTTCAGATAGTAAGCACGAGGTGCTGATAATTCCAACAGTGCCTGCAGGCGGCTTCCAGGAGTCGACTCCTGGGCCAGCCCGGCAATACTTAACAGGCTGGTTGGTTGCTGGTAGTGAATGACACGAACCTTGCCCGACGATAACTCGGCTAACTCGATTGCCCGATCAATGGCTTCATCCAGGAAACCGATGCGATCGATCAGTTGATACTGAAGAGCCTGTTGGGCACTGAACATTTCCCCGGTGGCCAGGTCAGTGCCCGTGTTCGGATCGATGATGTTATCAGTTCCATCGCGGAAAACAGCGCGTCCCTGTTTAACGATGTTCTTGAAACGCAGGAAAGACTCGTTGACATAACTCTGGATGATCTCGCGGTGTTCCGGGTTGAGTTCCCGGGTCATGCTGAGCATTTGTTTTCGCTCATGGCTGGCAATCGAATCATCCTTGATATCCCAGCGATCGAGGAAGCCACTAATGTCGTAATGGGGGATGATGACGCCAATGGACCCGGTCGTGGTCGTGGGTTCTGCAAAGATGGTTTGTTTCTCGTCGCCAACTGCCATGGCGATGTAATAACCACCGCTGGTTGCCATGCTGCCCATGCTGACGACCAGTGGAATCTTTTTTTCGTCACGGAGTTTAATGAGGTGATGGAGGATATAATCAGAGCCGGTGACCGTTCCACCGGGTGTGTTAATTCGGACGACCACGGCTCGTACCTGGTCATCTGTTCGAATTCGATCAATCTGTCGCTTGACGAATCCGTCTCCTTCCATGATGACCCCGGAGAGACTAATGATGGCCACCTTCTCCGTGGCATCTTGAGATCGTGAATGGAAATGTTCCTTGATTCCCTCGGAAGTGTCAAAATAGTCGGTTTCTGCACTAAAATGGCTCACCAGGGAAAATCCGCAAACGATAAATCCTAGCCATCCCAGCATGCTGATCAGGCGTGTAAAACGGCCGCCCGGACCGGCTTGAACAATGACCGTGGGAACGGCAGGCTGGTTTGTAGACAATTCCAGGGTGCTTTCTGGAGTGGGATCGGAAGTTGACGCCATGAGAAGGGTCCTTGAATGAGGTCACCAGTCGCGGGTTGATGATATTTCCGGTTAGTTAGCGGGATGATTGTCATTGTAGGCCCGGCCGTGACAGGTGGCTACTACCGTATAAAGGGACTGTCCGTTGTGGCTGGTGTTGCCTTAATAACGGGGATATCGCTAAGCTATGGAATTGATAACAGGCCCAAAGGGCCTTGGTGAGCCCGAAAGAAAGGGATGAGAATAAGTGTTTGTTGCTGCATCAACGGCTTGTTACGCGGACATGCCCCTGGAAGAAGCGATCGATCGACTGGCAGATCTCGCATTCACGGCCTTGGAAATTACGATTCACGATGGAAGTCCCCAGCTGACACCGGCATTTGTCGTTGCCGATCTGGAAAAAGCTATTTCCATCTGTGCCCATACCAAGCGGATGGATGTGATCAGCTATGACGTGATGATTGCCGCCGAGGGAGAATCATATTACGAACAGTTCGAGGCAATCTGCCACCTTGCCAAGGCAACCAAGGTGGTTTCAGTAACCATTCCCTCTGCAGAACTTGGTACGCCTTTCAACGAAGAGATTGAACGGCTGCGCCGACTGGTCAAGCTCGGAGTTGAATCCGGAATCAATGTCAGTATTCGCAGCCAGATTGGCTGCCTGTCAGAAAATCCTGATACCGTGATATCACTTTGTGACAACGTGGAAGGCCTGGGTGTCACGCTAGATCCCAGCCATTATATCTGTGGACCCTATGATGAACGTAGTTGCGAGAAGCTGATGAAGTATGTTTCGCACATACGTTTGCGTGACAGTACCGAGGAGAGTATGCAGGTCCGGGTGGGACAGGGTATCGTGGAATACGGTCGCCTTGTTAACCAGTTATCCAAGGTCGGTTATCGCCGGGCCCTCTGTGTGCATATGGGCGAGTTACCGGAGATTGACCATGTCGGTGAATTGCGAAAGATGCGATTGCTGCTGGAAAGTCTGCTGTAATCGAACCGGTTTCTTGATTCTGGTATCTATAGGTGGTTGCCCTGTTGAGATGTCCTGGCTGCAGTAGTCCCAGGACAACCGGTATAAACTACTGGACGCTCGCTCCCAGTCCGCCCATAATAGCCAGTCCGGCAGGGACACAAGCTGTTCCCTGGCGTGACAGGAATTATGATTGTTCAACCCGCTTGTCAGGAGTCGTTGCGATGTTTTCCACCCTACGAATGGTTTTGGTGTCTTGGCTTGCTCTGAATATGCTACTGCTTTCCGGTTGCCAGAAGTCCCAGGAGGCCCAG
>Ga0163108_10000447_pt1 | contig 30550 bp, 24 predicted proteins | sample Fk1155metaG_FD_109644 | JGI IMG/M metagenome (GOLD analysis project Ga0163108, IMG submission 109644) | Marine microbial communities from the Central Pacific Ocean - Fk160115 155m metaG | ecosystem: Environmental > Aquatic > Marine > Oceanic > Photic zone | place: The Central Pacific Ocean...
AACAGAACGCCCCTTTTAAAAATGAAAAAAATTATAAAAAAACTAATCAACTCTTTAGGTTACGATATTTCAAGAAAACCTGATGAAAGAGAAATTAAAATTCTCTCTTTTGACGAGATTTATAAATTACAAATGAAAAAAAACCCTGTGATTTTTGATATAGGTGCTAATCGTGGTCAATCAATTGAAAGATTTTTAAAGACTTTTGATTATCCAACAATTCACGCATTTGAACCAAATAAAGAAGAATTTGATAAATTAAAAACAAGATTTTCTTTAAAAAAAAATATAATCTTAAATAATTTAGCTATTGGCGACAAAAAAGAAAATAAAGAATTTTATTTGACTTCACATTCGGGAAACTCTTCTTTCATAGATCTAAATCCCAATACTAAATGGATTAATATCAGGAGTAAGCAGGCAAGAGTTAATAGAGAAAATTATATCAAACGGAGAGAGAAAGTGAATATTAATACAATTGATAATTATTTAATTCTAAACAATATAAACCATATTGATTTGATCAAAATAGATACCCAGTTATATGAAGATAAAGTTTTAAAGGGATGTGAAAGCACTATTAAGAATCAAAAAGTAGATGCTATTGAAATGGAAATTGTATTTAGCGATGCCTACAAAAAATATTTTTCTTTTAGTGACTTGGAAAAATATTTAATACCATATAATTTTAGATTTAGTGCTATACGATTAAATAATAATAATTTATTTTCAGGATCAATTTTTTTTGCTGATATTCTTTACTTAAATAAAAACAAATTTAATATATAAAATTGTGATAAATGATACGGATTAAAGGCACCGGGCAACAGAACAACCCTTAAAATGAATAAAAAAAAAATTATAACAGCTGTAATAATCTTTACTATCGTACTAGCATTTTTAAATCTTCAAACAATCCGTAAATTTATGAAGAACAATTTGCCTGCAGAAGCAAAAATATTAAAGATTTTGTCCAAAAACTAGAAAAACAGACTACGAAGAACCAAAAAATCCAATTACAAAGTCATTACAAGTAAATCCTAGATTAACTATGTACACGACTATGTACCTTTTCAAAAAGTCATATATTATGTTATTAATTGATTTGGGTCAGACAACAGAACGCCCCTTCTAAACAGGCGAAAAAATAAAACTATATTCTTTTTTCCAGGCCACTTTATAACCTTTTTCTAAAAGAAATTTGTAAGTCATATTGCTTTTTAAATTTTCTTCGGATTCAGAATGAATCTCTACACAAATTAATTTGGGGCTATGAATTTCAAAATTCAAAGATTCCAAAACATCTTTTTCTGTATTTTCCACATCTATATTTAAAAAATCGATAACCTTATCTTTATATTTTGTTTTGCTTAAAACACTGTCTAATGAAGAGCATTCGATGTCTATAGTTTTATAACCATTAGGAAAATTTCTTTTAGCAAAACTTTCGTCGGTAGTATTTAAAACGTTCATTTTCCTTCTATAGTATAGTTTAATTTTATTATTTTTTTTATTTGTTACCGCAAGATTAAAATTATAGTCATCACGTCTTGCAAATTCAAAAAGCTCTGTGGAGAGGGGGTTTGCATCAATATTTATGCCGTTCCATTTTTTTTTATATAATAAATAAGTATTGTTCCAAAAGAAGGGATGGTAAGAACCAACGTCAACGTAAAAACCATTTTCTTGGCTTTTAAAATAATCTGCCACAAACAAATCTTCGCCAAAGCATGAATATTGTTTTTTGGGGAAAAAATTTTTATGTTTCCAGTAAAGGTTATAAATATTTGAAAAATATTTATACATTTTTTATTTTATAAATTTGCCTAAATCTGGCTGAAAATAATTTGGTCCCTTCATAACTTTACCCTTGTCATTGTATATAGGTTTACCATCTTCACCTAGCTTACTCATATTTGACCTTTGTACTTCATCAAAGCATTTATCCAAATCAATACCAAAAGCATGTCCGGCTCCATAAGTAACATACAAAATATCCGTAAGTGAATCGGCGACCTCTTTTAAATCTTTGTCCTTTAAGGCCTGAGCAAATTCGTCTAATTCTTCCTTAATAAGTTCGTATCTGAGTTGAACTATTTTGTCTGAAGGAAATTCACTTTTTGTCTTTACTTCTTGACCAAAGACTTCCATAAATTTTTTAACACTATTAAAGTTTGTCATAAAATCTCCACAGTTGTTTCTTAATTTATTTACAATCCTCTATGCATAATATAATTTGGTATATCAATGAAATATAGAACGGAATTTGATTCTGTGGGAAAAATTAAAGTTCCTGGTGATAAGTATTGGGGTGCATCAACCCAGAGATCTAACAAGTATTTCGATATTGGTGACTTTCTTGTAAGACCGATTTTAATTCGTTCTATAGCTATCATTAAAAAAGCCGCAGCAATAGTAAATGCAAGAAATGGTGACTTAGAAAAGAAAGTAAGCAAATATATAATTAGAGCAGCCGATGAAGTAATAAAAGGAAAGCACAAAGATCATTTTCCTTTAAAGATTTGGCAAACAGGTTCGGGAACTCAAACTAACATGAATGTTAATGAGGTAATCTCAAATAGAGCAATACAAATGATGGGTGGTAAAATGGGAACAAAAAAACCTGTTCACCCAAATGACCATGTAAATAAATCTCAATCAACTAACGATGTTTTTCCAACCGCAATGCATATGGCAATTGCCATTAATGCTAATAATAAATTGATACCTTCATTAAAACTATTAGAGAAAGAATTGGATAAAAAAGTAAAACAATTCAGCAAAATAGTTAAGCTAGGTAGAACCCATTTGCAAGATGCTACTCCTTTAACTTTGGGACAAGAATTTTCTGGATATCACTCTCAATTGAAAAAATGTATTGAAAGAATAGAAAGAGCTTTGGGTGAAATATACTATTTAGCGCAAGGTGGTACAGCTGTTGGCACAGGTTTAAATACTAAAAAAAATTTTGATAAAAAGATTGTAAAAGAAATCAAAAAAATAACTAAGCTTCCGTTCAAACCAACAAAAAATAAATTTGCAGCTCTAGCTGCTCATGATGCGATAGTAAACTTTTCTGGAACAATGAACACAACCGCTGTTTGTTTAATGAAAATAGCCAACGATATAAGATTTCTTGGTTCGGGTCCAAGAGCTGGTTACGGGGAATTAATATTGCCAGAAAACGAACCTGGTTCTTCAATCATGCCTGGCAAAATAAATCCAACACAGTGCGAAGCGGTTACAATGGTTTGTGTAAAAGTTATTGGAAATCATAATGGTATTACCATGGCAGGGTCGCATGGTCATTTTGAATTAAATGTTTTCAAACCTTTAATAATACACAACATACTTCAATCAATAAATATCATGTCTGATTCTTCAAAAGGTTTTGCGAATTATTGTATTAAAGGTTTAAGAGCCGATAAAAAAAGAATTAAATCTCTTCTTGATAACTCTTTAATGCTCGTTACAGCACTATCGCCTAAGATAGGATATGATAATGCAGCCAAGATAGCAAAAAAAGCTCTAAAAAATGGGACTACTTTAAAAGAAGAAACTTTAAAAACTGGACTTATAAATGAAAAGGAATTTTTAAGAATCGTAGATCCAAAAAAAATGATCGGACCAAGTAAATAAGTTTGGTTTTGTTAACCTAGCACTTCTTTTGCAAATTTTTTTAATTTAAAAAAATCTGTTATCCCAAGTACACCTTGATCTAACACAAACTGATTAAAATTCTTTTCTAAATTCAAAACATCTTTTCTATCAAATTTTTCTCTATTATTTGCTACAATATTTTTAAACTTGATTTTATTGGTTTTTAAATTTATTTTTCCATTGATAAGGAGAGACACTTCCTTTTCGCTGAAATTATAGATGTTAAATTTTCTTAAAAATTTTTTCGAATTTTGAGAATAGAAATTTAAAGAAAAATCTAAGAATGGTTCTTTATAATTATCGGAGTATAAGATATTAAAATTAATTTTACTACCTTGTGGTAAAATAGCTGACGCATTTTCAATCCTCATATCGCCATTCTCAAAAATTAATAACATTTTAATATCATTTATTCTACCTATAAAAGAGTTTGTATTTTTCATAAAAATTTTAAATTTTCCGTTAAGTTTTTTGCTAATACCTGAGTTCAAAAAGCCGTAATTTTTATCTTCAGGAAAATAATATAGAAGAAATTTTCTTAAATTAATTTGATTAATGCCTAAATTTAAATCAAAGAAAAGTCCATTCATAAATGAAACCTCACCACTAATTTTTGAATTAAGAAATTTATTTCTAAAAAAAGATTCGTAGATTTTAAATTTATTTTTTCCCTCAAAATTTAACGTTAAAACGCTGTCAAATAACTTTACCTTAGATTTTCCCTTCACCTTGTTCAAATTGCTTGATGGATCAAAAATTGCATTTATAGATGTATTTAATTGAGGAATTTCTACATCAAGATTTTTTTCTTTATTAATTTTGTTAATAAATTTAAGCCTTACCTTTTTATTTGAAAAATCAGAATTAAAATCTACTAGATGTTTAACTTTATTAAATTTATCCTTGAGATTAACATTTTGAAATATAACCTTGTTATTCTGATCGTCTAAAAAAAATAATATACAATTTTTTAAAATGACATCCTTTTCCTTGAGTATGGTAAAATATTTTAGATAATTTTTAAATTCTTTGCTATCAATTTTGATTGTTTCATTAAAAATTAAAAACTTTTTAAACTCCAGACTTTTAAGATTTTTTTCACCAAATATTGGGATCAGAACATAGGCTTGTTCTAAAAATATTTTATTTTTTGAATTGTTGAAATTTAAATTTAATTTTTTAATTTCTAATCTGGGAGAAGGAAAAAATTTATATGATACTTTTCCCTTTATTTCCGAATCTAGTTTGAAATGAGTATTAATTTTTTTTTCAATAATTTTTGTTTCTGAACCATAATTTATAAAAATAGGTCTAATAAAGTAAGATGTCGCTATTAATAAAAATAGGGCTGAAATGCCTATTGAGATTGTTTTCTTGTTTAAATTCCTTTTAAAATTATTAACATTTTTTTTATTAAACAATGAACGAGCAATTTTAATTGCTGAATTTTCCATAACGTTGTTTTATAAGCAGTATAGAACTAAAAATAAAGAACTTCATAATGAAAGATTTTTTAAAAATATTAAATGAAGAACAAAAATCTGCTGTATTGAATGTTGAAGGACCGAGTTTAGTTGTCGCTGGTGCCGGATCTGGTAAAACAAGAGTATTAACCTCAAGATTGGCTTACATACTAAAACAGAAAAAGGCCTGGCCTAATCAAATTTTATGCGTCACCTTCACAAATAAAGCTGCAAAAGAAATGCGAGATAGGGTTATAAAAATCCTAGGAGGTAAAGAAAATTCCCTAGCTTGGCTTGGAACTTTTCATTCGATAAGCGTAAAATTCCTAAGAAGACACGCTGAAGCAGTAGGTTTAAAAAGTAATTTCACAATTTTGGATACTGATGACCAAAAAAAATTGATTAAAAATATATGTAAGGGAGAAAATATAGATGCAAAAAAAATATCTCCTCAATTTATAATTGCTTTGATTGATCGGTGGAAAAATAAAGGGCTTTTGCCAGATGAAGTGCGTTTAGCTAAAAAAGATATTTTCGAAAATCAAATACTAAAAGTATACAAAATTTATCAGAACAAAATTAAAGATCTAAATGCTTGCGATTTTGGTGATCTAATATTGCATTGTGTAAAACTCTTTGAGAAAAATACAGAAATAAAAAATATTTATTCAAATAATTTTAAATACATACTTGTAGACGAATATCAGGACACGAATTTTATTCAAAATAAGTGGTTAAATCTAATCGTTAACAAAAATAAAAATATATGTTGTGTTGGTGATGATGATCAATCAATTTATAGCTGGAGAGGTGCGGAAATTAAAAATTTTCTAAGCTTTGATAAAGTCTATCCTGACTGCAAAATTTTCAGATTAGAGCAAAATTATAGATCAAGCAAAAATATTTTAGATGCTGCTTCTTTTTTAATTTCACATAATAAAGATCGTTTGGGGAAAAAACTTTGGTCTGACGGTGAAAAAGGTGAGTTAGTTAAACTGAACTGTTATAAAAATGGAAGAGAGGAAGCTCGGGGGATTGGTAATATCATTGAAGAAGACATTAAAAGGAAAAATTCTCTAAACGATATTGCAATACTTGTTAGAGCTATATATCAGACCAGAGAGTTTGAAGAGAGATTTTTAAAGATAGGCGTCAATTATAGAATCATTGGAGGTACAAAATTCTATGAAAGAGCAGAAGTAAAAGACGCTATTTGCTATTTAAGAATTATAAATCAAAAGTTTGATGATTTAGCTTTTGAAAGAATTATAAATACACCTCGTAGAGGTTTGGGTGAGTCCACAATAAAACAATTGCACAATTTTTCTTCTAAAAATAAAATATGTCTAGAAGACTCTGCTCACAAACTCCTTCAACTAAATCAATTTAAACCAAAAACAAGATCTGTAATAAAACACTTTTTAGAGTTGTTAGGCAAATGGAGATCTGATCTAAAGAAAAAGAAACATTATGATTTGTTAAAAATTGTTTTAGACGAGTCTGGCTACTCTGCAATGCTAAAAAACAAAAAAGATCTTGAAAATGAAAATCGAATAGAGAATTTAAAAGAACTGTTAAGAGCAATGCATGACTATGATAATTTACAAGGATTTTTAGAACATGTTGCATTAGCGACATCAATTGATCAAAAATGGGAAGATGAAAAAGTAAATATCATGACAATGCATGCGGCAAAAGGTTTGGAATTTAATTCAGTATTTTTGCCAGGATGGGAGGAGGGTTTATTTCCACATCAAAAATCTTTGGAAGAAAAAGGTGACTTTGCTTTAGAGGAAGAAAGAAGATTGGCGTATGTTGGGGTTACCAGAGCCAAAAAAAAGGCTTACATATCTTTTGCTATGCAAAGATCATGGCACGGTGAATGGATGGATAGTTTGCCGTCAAGATTTGTAAGTGAACTTCCTGAAGACGGTGTAGAAAAAAATGAAGAACCGGTCAAAGAGATTTCTGATGATTTTGATTTCAATCAGGATAATCTTCTTGGGGATAATGAGGAATACAGAAGTCCTGGGTGGGCTAGACTAAAAAAAAAATTACTTAAGTAATGGAAAATTTTAAAAAATTATTCAAAAGATACAGAGTGGATGGATATATAGTTCCAAAGAATGACGAATATTTTAATGAATATGTCCCTTCATCTAAAGATAGATTAAAATTTATCTCAAATTTTTCTGGCTCGGCTGGATTTGCTGTGATTTTAAAAAATAAAAATTATTTGTTTGTGGATGGGAGATACACAATTCAGGCCTGTTATCAATCGGGTAAAAAATTTAAAGTTATTACAATACCCGGCAAATTTCCTAAAGATATACTAAAGCCTAATAAAAAAATTGTTCTTGGTTTTGATCCAAAGTTACATACGGAAAAACAACTAAATTTTCTCTTTAAAATTAAAAACGTAGATCTAAAATCTGTTAATCGAAACTTGGTAGACATGGTTTGGTCTAATAAACCTAAAGAATTGGTGAAACCTTTCTTTTCTATTTCGGGAAAGAATGCGGGTGCAACTACTGAAAAAAAAATTACACAAGTTAAAAGTATACTCTTGAAAAATAAGGCTGACTATTTGTTGGTAACCGCTCCTGAAAATGTTGCTTGGATTTTAAACATTAGAGGTCACGATACCTCTTACTCTCCTATTCCAAATGCCAGATTATTAATAAGTAACAAAGGAGAAATTAATCTTTTTACAAATCCAAAGAAACTTACCAAGATAAAAAAAATCCTTAAAAATAAGGTTCGTATTCACAAGGAAATGAAGATTGAAAATGTTCTAATTCATCTATCAAGAAAAAGTATTTGGTTGGATAGTTTATCTTGCTCATTTTACTACAAGAGTATATTGCATAAAAAAAATAAAGTTATAGAAAAAATAGATCCAATCCATTTTTTTAAATCAATTAAAAATAATACCGAAATAAAAAATATGGAGAAGAGCCATTTAACGGATGGTATAGCCTTGACCAAATTTCTATTTTGGGTAAAGAAAAACTTTAAGAAAAAAAAGATTACAGAAATATCTGCACAAAAAAAATTAGAAGGTTTTAGAAAAATGAATCCTTCATACAAATTTCCAAGCTTTAGTACAATTTCTGGGTCGGGTCCTAATAGCGCTATCATTCACTATAAAGCTTCCGATAAAACAAACCGAGCTCTTAAAAAAGGAGACTTGTATTTAGTAGATTCCGGAGGACAATATTCCTTTGGAACTACCGACGTAACAAGAACGGTTTCATTGGACAATCGATCTAATTATATAAAAGAAATTTATACTCGTGTTTTAAAAGGACATATCGCTGTATCGAATTTTAAAATTAAAAAAAATTCAACAGGTTCAGAGGTTGACCAAAACGCTAGAAAGTATTTAAAAAAAATAAAGTTAGATTATCCCCATGGAACGGGTCATGGTGTTGGTTGTTTTTTAAATGTTCATGAAGGACCACAATCGTTGTCCAAAAATAACAAAATAAATTTAAGAGATGGCATGATCGTTTCTAATGAACCTGGATACTATAAAGAAGGTGCTTTTGGTATAAGAATTGAAAATTTAATCTATATTAAGAAAAACAAGTTTCAGGAACTAACTATGGCTCCTATCGAAAAAGATTTAATAAATAAAAAAATCTTAAATTTGGCTGAGATAAAGTGGATCAATAACTATCACGAGAAAGTGAAGAAAAATTTGTTCAAGTTTATGAATTTTCAAGAGAAAATAGACCTTACAAAGGCGTGCTCACCTATTTAGTAAATCGTACCAACTTTCTTCTGTCATTAAATCTACTTTTAATTCTTTGGCTTTTTCAATTTTCTTTTTTGTTGGTTTTGAACTTCCAACTACGAGATAATCTAATTTTTTAGAAACTGAGCCAAGAATTTTAGCTCCATTTTCTTCTGCTAGAGCTTTGGCTTCTGATCTGCTCATTTTTTCAAATCCACCCGTAAACATTATATTTTTGTTACTGAGTTTTCCTGTTCTATTTGTTTTTTGAAAATTTTTTATATTAAGAACCAACATTAGCGATTGGATAATTTGAGAATTTTTCTTGTTAGAAAAGAAGTCTTCTATAGATTTTACTTGTGTATCTCCAATTCCATCTAAATCCTCTAAATTTGTTAAAATATCCTTTCTTTTTTTGGTGCTGAATAATTCTGAGAATTTTTTTGATTTTTTAAAAAAATGCCCTAAAATTTTTGCATTTTCTTGCCCTATATGTCTAATACCAATTGAATAAATAAATCTGTCTAAAACTATATTTTTTGATTTATTTATAGCATTTTGTAGATTTTTTATAGAAAGTTTCCCCCAACCTTCCAATTTTTCTATTTTTCCATAATCTAAACTAAAAATATCTGCAGGTGTTCTAACAAATTTTAATTCCCAAAAATTATCTATTACTTTTTTGCCTAAGCCTTCGATATCAAAAGCATCTTTTGATACAATGTGTTTTAGCTTTTCTTTTGCGGTAAAATCACATTCATAACCTCTAACACATCTTCTTACAGCGTCTATTTTTTGGGTGCTCATGCTAATTTCTTTTTTTGTAGAAGAACCACAGAGACACTTATCGGGAAAAATAAATTTTTTGCTATTTTTATTTCTTTTAGATTTGTCAACAGAAAGCACTTGGGGAATTACATCGCCAGCTCTTTGGATGGTAACAGTGTCTCCTACTCTTATATCTTTTCTATTAATTTCGTCTTCATTGTGTAAAGTTGCATTAGAAACAACTACTCCACCAACTGTTACGGGATCTATCTTTGCCACCGGTGTAATAGCACCTGTTCGTCCAACCTGGATGGTTATGTTCCTAATTGTTGAAGAGGCTTTAACCGATGAGAATTTATAAGCAATAGCCCATCGAGGAGAGTTAGACGTGGAACCAAGTCTTTCCTGAAGATTAAGATCATTAACTTTGTACACTATGCCGTCTACGTCATAATCTAAAGTCGACCTTAAAGCCTCCATATCAGAATGATTTTTTTCAACCTCTTCTATAGAGTTAACTATTTTACAATGAGAGTTAACTGGAAACCCCCAGGTTTTAAGTTTTTTAAGTAAATCTGATTGGTTTTTAAAAACTTTTGGAATTATCTCTCCAATACCATAAGCAAAAAATTTTAAAGGTATCTTGGCAGTTTCTTTTGAATTCTTTTGTCTTAGAGAACCACCCGCAGCATTCCGCGGATTAGCGAACTTATCTTTTAATTTTTCAAAATCTTTTTTACCTATGTAGACTTCCCCTCTGACCTCTATAACTTTGGGAGAGTCAACTAAACTTTTTGGTATGTCTCTTATGGTTGTTAAATTCTCGGTAATATTTTCTCCAAAAACCCCATCGCCTCTTGATAAACCATAAATCAGTTTTCCATTTTCATATCTTAGTGTGGCAGAAATACCGTCTATTTTTGGCTCAGATGATAATTGAATTTCAGATTTATTATTTAAAAAATTGTTTATTTTCTTTTCAAAATCTAGCATATCCTCTTTTTCAAAAGCATTACCTAGTGAAAGCATGGGTTTAGAATGTTTTGCTTTTTCAAATTTAGCCGAAGGTTTAAACCCCACTAAATTATCTAAGTTTTCAACTTTTTTTAAAAACGGATATTTTTTGGATAATTGAACCAGCTCTTTTTTTAATGAGTCAAATTCGAAGTCCGAAACGATTGGGTTGTCTTTTTCAAAGTATGCTCTATTAAAATCAAAAAGCTTTTTTACTTTTTCCTTGTATATGTTTTTAATTTTTTCCTGATTTTTCATCAATAAACAATATCTTTTTAATGGTTCTTTTTATAAGGCTGTCATCTTCACTGTCTTTTTTGATGTTAATTGGCTCATAGTTTTTATTTAATATTTTATAAGATTTTTTATACCATTCACTAGAATTGTAATTATACCCCAACAAAACAGCTGCGACTTTAGCTTCTTCTTCCAAACCAATTTTATAATATATTTCGACTAATCTGTGTAAGGCTTCTTCTACAAATATTGTTTTATCATAATCTTCCACTATTATCTTAAGTCTATTAATAGCCGGAATCCATTTTTCGTTTTTAATATAATATCTGGCGATTGATAATTCTTTTGCTGCAAGTTGATTAATAACCAGATCCAATTTAAATTTTAAGTCAATCGTATAATCTGTGTCTGGAAATTTTTTAATATAAGACTCTATTTTTCTCTTTGAGATAATAAGTGGTTGTATATCTTTGTCTTCATCCAAAATTTGTTCGTAATAACTTATGGCTATCAAATAATAAGCATAGCTCACATAGGGACTCGCTGGATAAATCTTTATAAACCTTTTTAAGTTTAAAACAGCCTCGTCATAAAAATTTATATTGTACAGACAATAGCTTGACATTAGAGCTGACTTTGAAGCCCAATCAATTTGGGGAAGCATTCCCTCTGCTTCGCTAAATTTTTTTGAAGCATATAAATAATCACCTCTTTTCAAACCATCTAAAGCTTCCTGATAGGTTTGTATTGCTTCTTCATTTGTTGTGGGAGGTTTGATTGCCTGATCTTCTTTTTTACCACCGCATGAAATGAGAAAAAAAACTAAAGTAAGAGAGACTAAAATTTTACGCATGTTACTATTAATAACAAAAAAAACACTTCGCGTAAAATGATCTTAAAATTTAAGCGTTTACAGCAAGTCTCTTGTGAAGAGGAAGGATTTTTCTTACGTTTCGTGAAGAAGATTCACTCTCAACGACATCGTAATTGCTCTTGTCTGAAAAAATCTTTTTCAAAAATTCGTTTGTTAAAGCATGACCACCATGAATACATTCTACCGACCCAATAACTCTAGCGCCAGACAACATAAGATCTCCGGCCAAATCAAGTATCTTGTGATTTACAAATTCTTTTTTAGATCTAAGTCCACCTTCGTTGAGAACCTTCTCTCCTTGAACTACAACGGCATTATCTAACGAACCACCTTTTGCTAAACCAGTAGATTGAATTGCTTTTATGTCTTCATACAAACAGAAAGTTCTTGCGGTATAGATATCCTCTAAATTTTTCTCTTGAAAATTTGTACTATTTGTTTGATTTTGAATTAAAGGACTTCTTTCATAGTGTAATGTAAATTTAACTTCGAAGCTATTATTTGTTGGAGTTATGTTTATTGATTTATCATCTTCTTTTAGTTCTACTTTCTTTTTAATTTTTACAAATTTTCTTTTGCCTTCTAGAGTCTTAAGTCCACAATTTTTTATAATCTTAACAAAATCTTTTGCAGATCCATCCATTATTGGAACTTCTGGACCATTCAAATTTACAACTAGATTATCAACACCGCAGATATAAAACGCAGCCATCAAATGTTCTATGGTTGAAACGCTTGCTCCAAAATCATTTTCTATTTTTGTACACAGTTTTGCTGAAGAAACGTTCTTGAAATTTGCTATAACTTCATTATTTTTTTCCAAATCAGTTCTTTTAAAAGTTATTCCAGAATTGGAGTTTGCTGGAATCAGAGTAACATCAACATTTTTGCCTGAATGTAAGCCTATTCCAGAGAAGCTTACTTCGCTATTTAGTGTTTTCTGATTTTTTTCCCACATGGGAATTTTATACAGAAAATAAAATCTGGGTTGAAAACAACTAATATTACAAAAAGCTACAGTATTTGTTTAGAAAAAACGTTCAAAAAAACCTGAAATTATTGACTTTTTTTTATTAGAAAACGGTATAGCTTCATTATGCCAACCTTTAAAAATTAATTCGGCAGCCCCCAACAAAGATCCTAGATCATTTTTCACGGATGATTCTGTGAGAACTTTATTAGAGTCTATATTTAAAAATTTTTTAAAAGAATTCTCTAAATTTTTATATATATTCTTGTTTTCAAAAAACAGGTGAAGATTGGAGACTCTATTCTTTAAATAGTCCAAATTTTCATTTTTATTAAAAGTATAATCTATTATCTCCTTTACTCTTGCGTCTATAATGCTTTGAATATGTTCAATGCTTAATTTTTTAAAATCTGATTTTATAAAAAATTTTTTGTCTAAATATTTGGTTTTATTATCATTTAAATTATTAAAATTTAAATCATTCATAATCAATTCAATCTCCTCTCTTTTCAATGAGCAAAGCTGGGTAATATCATCATAAATTGAATTTGTGCCAAAAGGAAAAGTTTTAAAAAAGATCAAAGAAGAATTTTCATAAATAGAAACGGTACTTAATTCATTTCCAAAATTAATTATTACAAAATTTTTTAAATTTTTTTTCTGATTTAATAAATGTATTCCGTTTACAAATGGACCGCTTATAATTCGCTCAACTTTTAGATCGCTGTGGTTAAAAATAGCTTTTATATTTTTTAAATTATTATTTGGCATTGAAATAAATGTCATATGTAAACTCAAATGATCACCAAATATATTTAATGGCATTTTTTCCTGTTTTGTTTTGTCTAAAATAAAATTAGAATTTAATATATGTAGTATTGAATTTTTTTCTTGGTTATTAGTTATAGAACTTTTTGCCTCATTCAATATGTAATCTAAATCTCTTTTTTCAACTTTTGATCCGTTTAGTTTTTTAAAACCAGTAAGATTAGTACAAAACACATCTTTCTGATTTAAAATTACTGAAATGTTATTAAAAACTTTATCAACCTCTTTTTCTATACCGTGCAAATCATCATTAATTATTTTAGCTGTATAATCAAAGTCAGAAATTTTTCCCTTGTTAATTCCGGCATTATAAGAAATTTTTTTACTTATAAGTTGGTAATCAAGTTTTTCATCTATTTGAAAAACTGCATACTTAATTTTATCATCATCTATTTCAATTATTAATTTTTCTTTCATAATTTACTCTTACTTCATTATTAATTGATTCTTTACTCTAAAATCAAATACTTTGAATCTTTGAAATTTTTCTTTTTTATATACAGATAAAAATTTTTTTATCGATTCTACTTTTCTATCGTGATCTGATGGTAATTTTATCAACTTACCATTTTTTAAAAATATATCCCATCTATCAGCTTCAAAATATTTAAAATAATCAACTGTATTTATGTCGAAATTAGAATCTTGAAGAACCTTATAAAATAGAGAAAAATTTTTATTTGCGTTTTTTCCGTATACAAATGGTAGAGATTCAAGTTCTCCTTTATAATTTTTTACTATTTTTCCATTTTCAAGTAAAACATATTTATTTTCATTGTCTGGAAAAACCCCGATAGGACTATGTTCGTCTATCATTACTTTTATTTTGTTTGGATATATTTTTTTTATTTTTATATCTCTAACAAAATCTAAATCAGCGATCACTGTAATAATTTTTTTTGGGTCTATTGTGATGAGATTTTCTTCATTAAATATTTTTAGTCTTTCTTGAATTTCATCAAGATTGCTATTTTTAATACCATCGATCTCTACTTTTTTAATATGAAAAAATGAATCGATTGGACCTTTTTCTAAATTAAGATTGTATGTAGTGAGAAAAATAAATAATAGAACCCATAAAAAAATATTTTTCTTTTTCATCTATTCAAGCTTGCATCTTCGACTATCCATTTTACTAATTTAGTAAATGAAATTTTAGCATATTGTGCTATTTCTGGAACCAAGGATAGACTCGTCATGCCTGGTTGGGTATTCACCTCTAGAAGAAAAAATTTATCTTTGCAAAATCTGAAGTCACATCTTACTACTCCTCTACACTTCAAAGCTTTGTTAGCCTTCCTGGCTATTTGTAAAACTTCCCTATATTTTTTTGAAGAAATTTCAGCCGGCATTACATGTAAAGTTTTTGATGATTTTTTATACTTAGCGGCATAGTCGTAAAACTCTCTTCTTGGCCGAAGTTCTATGGCGCCTATTGCTTTGCCTCCAATTACGGCAACTTGAATTTCTTTTCCTGGAATAAAGGTTTCGAAAATCAAATTATCGTAATTTTTCTTTAGAATACTAAAATTACGTTTTAGAGATAGATATGTTTTACAAATTTTTACACCAATGCTTGATCCTTCATCGTTTGGTTTTATCACTATTGGAAATTTAAGTTTGTTTTTTTTGATTTCCCGGTTCAAATTTACATTAAAAAAATCTTTTATATTTAGAAAGAAATAATTCGGTGTTCTTATTTTATTTTTAATAAATAATTGTTTAGAGAAATATTTGTTCATTGCAATCATAGAAGGTAAAACGCCCGAATGTGTATAGGGTATTCCTATATATTCAAAAAAACTTTGGATCTTTCCGTCTTCACCTTCCTTTCCGTGAAGCGCATTAAATATTACATCTGCATGATTGCGTTTAACTTGTGTAATAGAAGAAAATTTTGGATCAAATTTTAATGTTTTATAGCCCGCTTTTTTTAAAGCTTTAATGCAAGATTTTCCTGTCTCTAAACTGACCTTTCTTTCCCTAGAGGCTCCTCCTAAAACAACAAGAATTCTTTTTTTTTAGACAATTTTATTTTTTCCCAATTATTTTTATTTCTAGATCTAATTTAACGCCCGTCTTCAGAAAAACTTTATTTCTTACTTCCTCAATTAACATTTCAATATCTGAAGATTTTGCTTTTCCGTTATTTAAAAAAAAATTGCAGTGCTGTTCTGATAATCTGGCCCCTCCAATGCTTAGATTAGAACAGCCCGATAATTTAATTAACTCCCAGGCTTTTTTATTATGAGGATTTTTAAATGTACTTCCGCAAGTTTTAACACTCTTTGGTTGACTTTTTCTTTTTTGATTCAAAAATTCGATCTGTTTTTTTTCAATTTTTTCCTTTGTTCCTTTATTGCCTTTTAGTTTTACACTCAAAATAATTAAATTTTCACCAAAATCACTACCTCTATAAAAAAATTTAATTTCATTCCTCTTCAATAATTTTAATTCACCATTAAATGTTAATGCTTCGATGGATATAACTGATTGAGATATATCGTGCCCATAGCAACCGCTATTCATGACAATTGCTCCACCAATGGTACCTGGTATACAAGACAAAAATTCAAGTCCTGTAATAGAATGTTTCATAGCAAAATCTGCAATTTTTTTATCCGGAGTAGCTGCTCCAGATTCTATATTTCCATCACTAAGCATTTTTGTATAAGCAAACTCTTTTCCCAATTTAATTACGATTCCATCAAAACCACCGTCTCTGAAAAGCGTATTAGAACCAGCTCCTAGGATATGAATTTTTTTGTTCTTATTATTGTCATTTTCTAAAAATTTTTTTATATCTAATAGAGATTTAGGTTTAAAAAAAATTTTGGCCGGTCCTCCAAGATTAAACCAATTGTATTTGTTTAGCTTTTCATTGTTTAAAATTGTTCCACTCATATTATAAAATCATCTCTCTTATCCATTTTGAAATAGAGCCTGCCCCCATACATAGCACCAGTTCATTATTTATTAAATTTTTTTTAAAAAATTTTCTAAGATCTTGTTCGTTTTTAACGGTTATGACTTGAACTTTAGAATCTTTCGAAATCAATCTTGCAAAATCAATTCCATCATATTTTGTATCAATTTTTTCACCGGCTGGATAGACCGGGCATAAGACAACTAAATTGGAATCTTTGAAAGAAGAAGCAAAATCCTTTTTCAAAAGTTTCAATCTAGAAAATCTATGTGGTTGAAAAACAGAAATGATCTTTCTGTCACCATACGTCATTCTCACGCTCTTTAGTACAGACCTGATTTCAGTAGGATGATGAGCATAATCATCGAAAAACTCCCTTCCATTAATCTGAAAAACTTTTGTAAGTCTTCTTTGTATGCCAGTAAATTTCCTCAATGCATTCTTTATAACGTTTATATCTATGCCAATATGCAAGCATAGAGCGATAGCGCTTGCGGAATTTAGGACATTGTGGGGACCAATGAGGTTTAGTTTTATTTTTTTAACAATAGTTTTTTTTAAACCTCTAATAGATATTTTTAAATCAAATGTTGAATAATTTTTATTATACACGGTATTAAAAATTTTAAAGTTTGCTTTTTTGGAAAAACCATAGGTTAAAAAGTTTTTGTTTTTAATTTTGGGAATTATTTTTTTTATTTCTTTGTCATCTACACACAAAAATGCTTTTCCTATTGTTGGTGTTTTATTTAGAAATTTTAAAAATGATTTCTTTAAATTCTCAAAGCTTTTGTAAAAATCAATATGTTCTCTGTCGATATTTGTTACTACAGAATAGTTGATTGGCAAATTTAAAAAGCTACCATCTGATTCATCGGCTTCTAGGACGGCCCAGTCTCCCCTTCCCAGCCTGGCAGGGCCCTTAATAGAATTTATTACTCCGCCATTTATAATAGTTGGATCTAATTTGGCCTCATAAAGTATTCTTGAAATTAGTGATGTGGTCGTGGTTTTTCCATGAGACCCTGTTATTACAATATTTTTCTTTAACGAAACAACATGAGCCAACATTTCTGCTCTTCTTAAAATATTTAATTTTCTATTTTTTGCAGCTTTAATTTCTGGGTTGTTATTCTTTACTGCTGACGACCTTACAATAATTGTCGAATTTTTGATGTTTTTCCTATTATGTTTTGTAAAAACTCTAATTCCATTTTTTTTGCACCTTTCTACATTTTTACTGTTAACCACATCACTTCCCTGTACATTAAAACCCATGTCTTTCATAACTTGTGCCAGTCCACTCATTCCTATGCCTCCAATACCAACGAAATGGATTCTTTCCCTGGGTCCTATTTTAGATTTATTCATTTAAAATCCCCTTGATTAATTCGTTGGTTTTAGAAAGAGCTTCGCGATCTGAATGTTTTTTCATTTTTTCTTTTAGTAAAATCAGTTTATTCCTGTCCGTATTCAGATCTTTAAGCATTTCAAATAGTTTTTCAAAGATATATTTCTGTTCCAATAAAAAACAGCAATCTTTGCTTTCAAAATACATTGCATTTTTTAGTTGATGATTGTCAGTTGAAGAAGGCAATGGTATTGCGATAAATGGAATATTTAAATTAACTAATTCTGCTAGTGATGAAGCGCCCGACCTGGTAATAGCAAGATCGGCCTTTTCGTAGTATTTCGATAAGTCATTTACAAAAGTAAATAGCTCAAATTTTAAATTCAATCCTTTGTAGATTTTATTTAACTCATTTTTCTGGTTATCTAAACACTGTTGATAAATATTAAACCTAATACCATTGTCACTACACTTCTTAATAACCTCTGGCAATTGTTCGGCAAAAACTTTTGCTGACTGGCTGCCGCCCATAATTAAAATTGATAATTCTTTTTCAGTAATTTTTGAACCTTTTTTCTTTAAATCAAAAATTTCTTTTCTAAGTAAATACCCGGAAAAAAATATCTTGTGTTGATATTTTTTTTTTACACCTTTAATGTTTTCTGTTGATACTAATATTTTTTTAGACAAAGATAAAAGAAATCTATTCGCTCTACCAATGACTAGGTTGTTTTCATAAATTAGTATTGGAATTCTTAAAACATATGCTGATAAACAAACTGCAAATGAAGAATAACCGCCCATACCCACCACTAACTCTGGTTTTAATTTAATCAAAATCTTTAATGAAGAAATAATAGAAAAAAATATTTTTATTGAACTAATAAAAATTTTAAATACATTTTTACTAAAAATTCTACTCGAACTAACTACATTGACTTTTAAATTTTTATGAAAACCCATATATTTGAGTCCTCTTTCGTCTGTAATAAGTTCTACATGATATTTGTCGTTTAAAAAATTAGATAAACTAACCGATGGAAAAATATGACCACCTGTACCACCTGTTGCTATAACAATGGTTTTTTTGTTTTCCTTCATTTAATTTTTTACCCCTAAAGATGTATAATTCAGAATTATTCCAGCAACTATTCCACTTGAAATCAAAGAAGAACCACCATAACTCAAAAATGGAAGGGTCATGCCGGTTGTAGGTAGTAAATTTGCATTAACCCCAACATGAATAAATGTCTGAAAAATTAATAATGAAACAAGACCGCAGAGAGATAATTTATAAAAATCATTTGTAGAATTAATAATTACCTTCGTTATACGAAAAGCTATAAAAAGAAAAATTGAAATTATAAGTATAGAAATTATAGACCCAAATTCTTCGCTAATAACTGCAATTATATAATCGGTATGAGCTTCTGGGACTGACTCCTTCAATATTCCTTCTCCCATGCCTTGTCCTTTGATACCGCCTTGTCTTATGGCATCAATTGCTTTTTGTGACTGAAAATTATCCCCTTTGGATGGATCCAAAAAAGATGAAATTCTGTTTATAATATAATCAAATTTTTCTGGAGCCAAAGCTATCAAGCTAAAAAAAGCTAGAATGACTGAAATAAAAAGTACGATAAGAAAATAAATGTTCATACCTGATATAAAAATTAATGAAACCCAAGTACAAAATATTAATACTGATTGTCCTAAATCTGGTTGATCAACTAGAAAAATAATAATAATTGATAATAATGAAAAAGATATTGCGTGTGAAAAGTTTAAATTTTTTATGTGATTTGAACTAATAATTTGTGAAGCAAGAAGAATAAAAAAGGGTTTTATAAATTCAATTGGTTGAAAATTAAAAAAATAAAGGTTAAGCCATCTCTTTGCTCCTTTAACTTCAATTCCAATTAGAGGCACAAGGGCTAAAGTTATAAAGAAAACTAAGAAGCAAGGAAGTATTGTCCTGTTAACTAGCTCATTATTGAGCAAAGATATAAAAATCATTAAACTAAAAGATACAAATGCATATAAGAAATGTTTTTGAAAGAAAGAATAATATTCCCTATCTAATCTCTCATCGGCTAAAATTGAAGTGGAAGAAAAAGAGAAAAATACACCAAGAATAAATAACAAAGTAAATCCTACTAAAATTTGCTTGTCTACATTCCTCCAATATTTTTTAGCATTCAAATGCCTAAGAAAGAAATTTTCAAAAGTATTTTTTTGCATAGTTTTTAACTAATTTTTTAAATTTGTTGCCTCTAACTTCAAAATTTCTAAATTGATCGTAAGATGCACTTGCAGGGCTTAATATAATAAATATTTTATCTTTATTTTTTTTTCTAAAATTCATTAGTCGTATCTCCTCAAAAATATATTTGACTGATTTTTGTAGATTTATTGTTTCTCTAAAATTAATTTTTTTGTTTAATTGTTTTCTGAAAAACATTCTGTCTTTTCCAATAATAAAAGCCTTGGCTATATTCTTTTTAATGTGATTTAAATAAAACTTGTCCCCTTGCTTTTTGAGACCACCCACAATCCAAATTATATTTTTATAATTCATTAGACAATCCTTGGCGGCTTCAAAACTCGTAGCTTTAGAATCGTTTATAAAATATATATTTTTTTTTCTTAAAAATATTTCTTGTCTATGTGGTAACCCTTTAAATTTCTCTAGTGCTGAAAAAAAATTCTTATCACTGATGCCAAAATTTTTTTTTAAATTATATACAAAAGAAAGATTCTCTATATTGCTATTGGATTTTAAATAACTATTTCTAATATTCTTTTTTATAAATCTTTTTGTGTTTTTTTTCATAGGAGAAACAGATGACTGAAAGTTATTTTTTTTAAAAAAATTAATTATATTTTGATTTTTAGGAAGATATGCAAAATCATTGTTGCTTTGTAGAGAAAAAATTTTTAATTTAGCATTTATATAGTTCTTTATACTTCCGTGCCAATCTAAATGATCTTTGGAAATATTAATTAAAACTGCGTGATTTGGTCTAACATACTTTGAATACTCTAATTGAAATGAAGACATTTCTACAACCATGACTACATTGTTTTTTTTTTCCAAATTATAATCAAGTATTGGTTTACCGATATTTCCTACGGCAACCGTTTTAAAACCAGAATAAGCTAAAACTTTTTGGATAATGCTGCATGTTGTTGACTTGCCATTTGTTCCCGTAACAACTACAGATTTGAAAACCTTGTTGGTTAAAAAAAAAAGATCGATATCAGTAATAATTTTATTTTTATTTTTGTTAAGCAATTTTCTATGTTTGCATTTCAATAAACTAATGCCTGGACTTAAAACTATATAGTCAGACTGAATAACTTTTTTTTTAAGCTTGTTCTCGTTACCTTGAACCTTAAATTTATTTCTTATTTTTCTGTTATCGTCCCATAAAAAAACATCTCGTGCTTTAGATTTTCTTAAAAATTTTAAGACAGATTCGCCTGTTAAACCCAAACCATAAATTAAAAAACTTTTATCTTTCAGAATTCTCTTGAATATCATTTTATCTCAACTTCAAGGTCGCAAGCCCAATTAGTGCAAGAATTATAGATATGATCCAGAACCTAATTACGACGGTTGATTCTGCCCATCCCTTTTTCTCAAAGTGATGGTGGATAGGTGCCATTTTAAAAACTCTTTTACCGGTAAGTTTAAAAGAAACTACCTGAATAATTACTGATGCCGTTTCCAAAACAAAAAGACCTCCCACAATTGCAAGAACAATTTCATGCTTTACTATTATTGCAACCGAGGCGATGGAACCACCTAGAGATAATGAACCCGTATCACCCATAAATATTTTAGCAGGCGGTGCGTTGTACCAAAGGAAACCTAAACACGATCCCACGATGGAACCGCAAAAAATTGATAGCTCCCCAACATTAGGTATATATTGGATCTGCAGATAATTTGAAAAAATTGTATTTCCAACTAAATAACAAATTAAAGAAAAGGATAACGCAACTAACATTACTGGTACCGTGGCCAAACCATCTAGACCATCCGTTAAATTCACGGCATTTGAAGAACCTATAATTACAAAAATACCAAAAGGAATAAAGAACAAGCCCATGTTCAAAACTAAATTTTTAAAAAAAGGAAAATATAAATTTGAAATGCTTTCATGGTCTGTAAAGTAAATTAAAGCTATAATTGCCGCTGAAGAAATTAAAAGTTGTCCAAAAAATTTCAATTTTGCATTAATTCCTGAAGAATTTTTAAATTTAATTTTTAAATAATCATCTACAAAACCCAATAAACCAAGGCTTGTACAAACGAAGAGAACTATCCATATATAAACGTTGGTTAGATCTGCCCACATAAGAGTGCTCACAATAATTCCGATCAGAATCATAAGGCCTCCCATGGTAGGTGTTCCACTTTTTTTTATGATGTGATCAATTGGACCATCTTGTCTAATTGGTCCAGTAATTTGTTTTTTTGAAAAATAGTTTATTAAAGGGTTTCCGATTAAGAAAATTATTACTAAAGACGTAACAACTGACAATCCAATCCTAAAGGTAATGTATTTAAATACATTGAGAAAAGAAAAGGTTTCAACTAGTGAGGTTAAAAAACTATAAAGCATTCTATCTATTCCTTAAAAAATTTTCTGATATCTTGTATAACTTGGTTGCATTTGAACCCTTGATCATTAAAAAATCTCCATTTTCTAAAATCTTTGAAATCGTATTGTCGAATGATTCAAAATTGTTAACAATTTCTCCTCTTTTATTTTTTCTCAAAAATTTATATGCTCTAGTTGCCCTTTCTCCATAAACAAAAGTTTTATCAATATCACTATTATTTATGAATTTTGAGATTTTTTTGTGGTAAATATGTGAATTTCTGCCTAATTCCATCATATCCCCAAAAAGGAAATATTTTTTCTTACCTTTCTTTTTAATGTTTGAGAAATTTTCTACCGCAGATTTAACGGATAAAGGATTTGCATTATAGCTTTCATCTACCAGAAAGAAACTTTTTCCGAATTTATTAACCTTCTTAATTTTACCTCTGCCTTTCAAAGGTTTCAGGGTCTTAAAAAAGCTGCTTATATTCGTTAAATTTAAACCCAGTTCGTTTAAAACAGCCACACAACAAAGCACATTCATTATATAGTTCTTGTTGATGCTATTAATTTTCAATAAAACGTTCCCTTGATTTACAGATAGTTTTAGGTTGAAATTTTTTTTACTTTTTTTCACATTTAAAAATTTCACATCAGCTTTTTTTGAATAACCAAAAGATATTATTTTAATACTATTATTTATTGCAATTTTCTTAAAATAATTAAAAAACCTATCATCTTGATTTAGAATGATAGTTCCTCCTTTTTGAATATTATAAATAATTTCACTTTTTGCTTTGGCTATATCCTGAATACTTTTAAAATTTTCTAAATGTGCTTCAGAAATATTCGTTATTATTCCTATTTCTGGCTTAACCATAGATGAAAGTTTAAAAATTTCTTTAAAATTACTCATACCAACCTCAAAAACTCCAAAATTGTGTTTGGGTTCAATATTGCACAAGCTTAAAGGAACCCCGTAATGATTGTTGTATGACTGTGGTGAAAAATAAGTTGCTGAATATCTTTTTAGCAAATCTCCAAGCATGGTTTTTACGGTAGTTTTGCCTACACTTCCTGTAACAGCTATAAATTTAGCAGAGGACATATTGCGTTTCTTTTGTGCCAAAACTTTTAAAAAATTCATAGTATTGCTAACTTTAATAGGTTTATATTTTTTCTTAATATTTTTTGACACAATACAATAACTTACTCCTTTTTTTACTGCTTCATTTAAAAAATTATGTCCATCTTTATTTTTTCCCTTAATAGCAATAAACAAGTTTTGATTTTTTATCTTTTTGGAATTGATAGAAACACCATCAAAAAAATACTCTTTATTATCGTTTAAAACTTTTTTTAAAATAGCGCTGTTATATTTTAAATTGTTTTTTTTTTCACTAATCTTTCTAGAATTAAAATCTCCTATAATTTTTTTATCGCTGAAAAAAATTTTCTTTTTTCCTATGTCTTGGTAAGTTTCATGTCCTTTGCCGGCAATCAAAATAATTTCATGTGGATCTGAATTTTTTAGAGCATAAATAATTGCTTTTTTTCTACCAGGAATTTCTTTTGCTTTGGACCCCTTGGCTCCTTTAATTATTTCTTTTCTTATTTTTTTAGAGTTCTCATTTCTTGGATTGTCATCTGTTATGTATATTTTATTACAGAGTTCTTTGGCTATCTTTCCCATTAATTTTCTTTTTGACCTATCTCTTTCTCCGCCACATCCAAAAACAACAGTAATTTTTTTATGAAAATGTTCCTGTAAAGAAAGTATAGCATTTCTTAATGCTTCTGGAGTATGCGCATAATCTAAAAAAACTTTTGATCGGTTAGGCAAATTTCTTACAAGCTCTAATCTTCCATCAACACTTTTAATTTTTTTTATTCTTTTAAAGATATCTTGAATATTTAAACCACAATTTTTGCAAGCTAAAATAGCCATTAATAAATTTTTTATTTGTATAGAGCCGTATAAATTTATCTTTAAATCATAAATTTTTTTATTGTATTGAATTTTTAAAAACTGAAAATTGCTAAAAATTTTATGATTTAAAACTTTAAAGGTATTCCCCGAATCTCCAATACTAAGAAGTTTTAAGTTTCTTTTTTTTTGTATGCCCTTTAATATATTATATTGCTTAATTCCAGAATCAGTAATTATGGTAGATTTTTTTTTCAAAATTTTTTTAAACAAAATTAATTTTGAAGAAAAATAATCTTTCATATTCTTGTGGTAGTCTAAGTGGTCATGGCTTAAATTTGTAAAAATTCCAGATTTTACATTCAAAAAATCTAATCTTTTCTGTTTAAGACCGTGGCTTGAAGCCTCGATGATAGCATTGTCTATGTTAGATTTTTTCATTTCATATAAATCTTTATGTAAATTCAATGAATCTAAAGTAGTAAGTTCTCTTCGTTTTAAATGATTATTTTTTTTAAAACCAAGAGTTCCGAGTAATCCTACTCGCTTCTTATTTAGTGTAAAAATTTGATGAAAAAAATCTGATATTGACGTCTTTCCATTTGTACCAGTTACAGCAACAATATTTTTTGGTTTTTTCTTATAATACTTGGAGGAAATCTCTGCCAGCTTGCTTCTAGTATCTTTAACTTTTATTAACTTTGCGTTTTTATATTTTTTCTTGAGGAATCCAGAATAAATTATAACTTTCGCTCCTCTAGAGATGGCTTGATCTATATATCTATTTCCATCAAACCTATTTCCTTTGATAGAAACAAATAAGTCTCCTTTTTTTATATTTCTGCTGTCTGATGATATACCTTTAATTCTTTCGCTGCCAATTTTAGAGTTTAAGTTATCAATCAGATTTTTTAACAACATGGTTGTCATAAAAATCGTTTTTATTTATGGCTAAAATAGGACCAATTTTTTCTATAATTTTGCCAGCCGTATAAGCTGAATTCCACCCAGATTCATTTCTGTTAATACCTGAAATTTTTTTACCTCTATAATTATAGACAAGTTGAGGTGCCGGCTTTGGTTCGTCCATTAAAACTAGCAAAATATATTCGGGGTCTATTGTTGGAAAAATTGAAATAAAAGAAGTTAGTTTGTTATTTGTATATTGTCCGTTAATATTTTTGTTTGCTGTACCAGTTTTGCCACCAACATAATAACCATCTACTTCAGCTAACGAGGCAGTACCGTGATCACTTGTTACAACTTCCCTTAAAATGGAATTAATTTTTTTGCTGGTTTTAGAATTAACTATTCTTGCTTTTTCCAAGTTAGAATTTTTTTTTTTAACCAAAGTAGGATCTACCATAATTCCACCGTTTGAAATTGAAGCATAAGCGGCGACCGCTTGTAATGGAGTGGTAGTTATACCATGCCCATAGGAAACTGTTTCTAATTTACATTTGTTCCAGGAAAAATTTAAAGGAGACCCAATTTCATCTAATTCAAAATCAATTGTATTCAACAAGTTAAGATCCTCTAGAAATGTCTTTAGTTTATTCTCCCCGATCTTCTTGGCCACCTTTATAGTTCCAATGTTTGATGATCTTATTAAAATCTGTTTTAAGCTTAAGCTGCTCGGCATTTCATCGTGTTCGCTTATAGTATATTTTGAACATTTTATTTCGTCGGGAATATTTTTAATTATTGTATTAGGAGAAAAAAGATCATTTTCCATGGCTAAAGCTATTGTGAATGTTTTAAAAATTGAGCCTAATTCAAAAACTCCTTTTGTGATCTTATTGGTAAAATTTTTATCTTTAATGTTTTGACGTGTATTCAAGTTGTAATCTGGCAAGGAGATTAGTGACAGTACTTCTCCCGTCTTAGCATCCATCAATACACTTGCGGCTCCTTTTGCTTTAAAATCTGAAATTGACTGAATAAGTTCCTCTCTAATCAAATACTGCAAATTTATATCTAGTGATAGATTTAATGGCTCGTTCTCAATATTTTTTAAATTTTTATCAAAATATTTTTCTACACCTGAAATTCCATTATTATCCAAATCAATTTGCCCAATCACATGGCTAAACAAATTTTTGTGTGGATATATTCTTGTTTGAGTTCTCTCAAATAATAGTCCTTTTTCACCTAACGACCATAAATTGTTTCTCTCCTTCTGGGTAATATTTTTTTTTAAATAAAAATATTTATTTTTTTCTAAATTACGCTTAACAAGCTGAAAATTTAATTCTGGATAAAGCAACTTGAGTTTTATAATAAATTTCTTTTTATCTTTAATTAAATTCGGTTTTATTGCAACATGATAAACCACAACATTTCTTGCAATTGGATCTCCATTTCTGTCTAGAATGTCGTTTCTTAATGGTTTAAAAATAGGATAATTTTTAACATAATTTTTTGAATCTAAATTTTTAAGAGAAATAAAAAAAATTTTGGTTGCAAATATAAATATTAAGCAAAAAAATACAAAAAAAAGTAAATAAACCCTGTCCTGATTTACCGCTAGTTTTTCGTTTTTATTTTTGCCCGCTGAATTGTAATTATAATCCTGAAAATAAAAGCTTCTTTGATTTATTTTTTTATTTTTTTCTTTTTTCATTTAAAAAATTTTTTTTATTAATTTTGTTTCTTTTAAATTATTAAATAGAAATTCATCTGCAGATAGAAATATTCTTGAATGATCGTAAGTAGAATAACCTTCTTTTCTCAAAATAATTAAATGTTCTTTGAGCTGTTCGGGGCTTGAAAGATAAGCAAAATCTGTTTCTGCATCATTTAATTGTTTTTTTAAAATCACAATTTCTTTATTAACTGAATTAATTTTTTTTTCTAAATTTCTGGTTTTGTGCTTAACCGAAGATGTGAAAATCATTAAAATTAAAAAGATACCAAGGGAAAATATTAAGGATTTTTTAAACATATCTGTTCTCCAAATCAATATAATGCATAAATTTTTTTTTAAATTCTTTTGGGTAAAAAAAATCACTCTCACTTCTTGTTGCAAATCTTAGTTTTGCAGATCGTGATGGGCTATTTATCTTGAGCTCTTTTTCGCTCGGTGTAATTATTTTATTTTTATAATTTTCAAATAGAGATTTTTCCTTGGGAAAATCTGGATAATATCTTGAAACTTTAGATTTATTTTTTGAATAATTTGTAAAAAAAAACTTAACTATTTTATCTTCTATTGAATGAAAACTAACAACAATTATTTTTCCGCCTGCTTTAATTAGTTGCGTCGCATTTATCAGCCCTTCTATTAATTCTGAGAATTCCTTATTAACAAAAATCCTAATAGCTTGAAATGTTTTGGTTGAAATATTTATTTTTTTTTTAAAATCTTTTTTTTTACTTCTTTTAATTATCTCTACAAGGTCAGGTGTGGACAAGATAGGGCCTTTTTTTCTCTCCTTAATAATATTTTTTGCAATATTAAAACTTTCTCTCTCTTCTCCAAAAAACTTAAAAATGTCATTCAAAGTGGCCAGGCTAAAATCGTTTAGAACTTCATGGGCAGAAATTGAATTTAAACCCATGCGCATATCAACTTTTGATTTAGAATTGAAAGAAAAACCTCTTTCTAAATTAAAGATTTGCAAAGATGAAATACCAAGATCAAATATTATAAAATCAAATTTTTTTTTGCTCTCAATAACCTTGTTTAATTCACTAAATTTTCTACTATGAAATGAAAAACGGTCTTCGTAAGACTTTTTGGTTCTGTTTACATATTCTTGGGTTTCTAGATCTCTATCTAGTGCAATAACTTTGGTTTTTGGAAAAGACAATATTGCATTGCTATAACCGCCAGAGCCAAATGTACAATCGATGAAATCTCCGCCTTTCCCTGGCTCACAAATTTTCAAAACCTGGTCTAACATTACAGGATAATGCGATGACTGTTTTGGAGATGAAAGATCTTTCATCTTTCCTGTAATCTTTAAAACTTCTGTTTACGCAAAAACGCAGGTATTTCAAATTCTTCTTCTTCGTTTTTGAAGTTTTCATTTAAATTACCTTCTGATGAAGTTGGAGAATTCTCTTCATCAGAAAATAATTGGGGGACACCTTCATCCTGAGAAGCGTATGCCTCTGGAATATCATTAGACTTTTCCTCATAAACAGAAATGTTATCAATCACGACTTCTTCTGGTTCTTCCTCTTTATGATTTTGATCGTGATTTAAATTGTTTTCAAAATAGGCTGCATTATCCAGAGATATTCCCGGATCTATATTTGTTTCCTTGCTTAATTCTTTTTCACTTGTAATTAAAGTTTCAGGATTAGTTTGAACTTCATTATCTAACTTTAAAGCTGTCGCTCCCTGAATAGAATTCATGCTTGGTGTCTCCAGTATATTGCTAGTCGTTGAAGAGTGGGTTTCAGAATATCCGGAATTTCTATTATGAATTCTGTGAACCATATTAACAACGGATTTTGATTCTGGAGCTTCTCCATCTAGAGCTGTGGCTACAATAGATACTCTCATTTTTCCGCTTAAATTTTCATCTTTGATTGCTCCAAAGATAAGCTCCGCTTCTGGATCAACTTCTGCTCTTATTTTGTTTACTGCCTGATCAACCTCGAACAACTTAATATCTTCTCCGCCAGTTATATTCACAAGCAATCCCTTGGCACCTTTTAGAGAATAATCATCAATCAAAGGATTGTTTAAAGCTAATTCTGTTGCTGCTATAGCTCTATTTTCCCCTTCTGCCTCACCAGTTCCCATCATGGCTTTACCCATAGAACTCATTACAGTTTCAACGTCTGCAAAATCTAGATTAATTAATCCTGGTCTAACCATTAGGTCGGTTATGCTTCTAACACCGTGTTTTAAAACATCATTTGATAATGAAAAAGATCTTTCAAAAGTGGTAGACTCATTAGCAATTTTGAAAAGATTTTGATTAGGAACAACAATTGATGCATCCAGATGTCTCTTCAAATGACCCCAGCCTTCCATAGCTCTTCTCATTCTTTTTGGTCCTTCATAAGAAAATGGTAATGTAATTACGCCAACTGTTAGTATGTTTAGTTCCTTAGCGGCCCTTGCAATAACATGTGATGCGCCAGTTCCTGTTCCTCCACCCATTCCAGCAGTAATAAAAACCATATTGGCTCCTTGCAAGTAAGTTACTATCTCATTCAAAGATTCATCGGCTGCGGCTTGACCAATATCATGTTTTGCTCCAGCCCCAAGACCTTTAGTCAAATTCATTCCTATTTGGATTTTTGCATCAGCTTTGTTTACTTTCAGATCCTGGGCATCTGTATTAACGGCTACAAATTCTACACCTTGCATACCGTCTTCAATCATTGCATTAATTGCGTTTCCTCCTGCGCCACCTATTCCCATCACTAAAATTCTGGGATTTAATTCTCTTAATTCTCCACCACCAATATTAATCGTCATACTCCCTCCTTTTTAAACTTGTTGTCCCACTTTAAAGCTGATCTATTAATATAAGATTTCTTTTTCGCAACAGACTTGAAGTTTTCAAACAATTTAGGATCCCACATTTGAAAAACTTTTCCCAAACCTACAAAAACAATATTAGATTTAATCTTGGCGTGCTTTAATAATTTTTCTGGAATTGATACTCTACCTTCGCTATCAAAGTTTAGACTTATACTTTCTGAAAGAACAGATGTTGCAAAATAATCTCTTTTATCTTCAAATGGCCCTAGCAAATCTATACTTTCTGATAATTTTTCAATTCTGTCTTGCGCACAACCATCTAGGGCAGCATGATTAAAAGAAGGATAGATGATGAATCCGTTGTATCCCATAGAGTTTAGATAAGCTCTAAAACTAGATGGCACGGACACCCTTCCCTTTTTGTCTAATCTGTTTTCGTAGTTTGACAAAAACATGTTTCATTTTTCTCCCTAAAATCTCCAAATCACCTTATATTTGGGAATTCATGGGATATTATGGGTATATTAAATTATAGTCAATACCTATTTATTAGATGTTAATTACAGATTAGAAGCTGTCTGTGAATACAAAACATGAACATTTAGGAAAGAAAAGCTAGGCAATCTATAAGCCGGGTTCTGTCATTTAAGACGTCATTTATCTAGATTTAAGTTCGCACTTAAATTCAAGCGACTAACCCTGATGACTAACTAAAGACTGTTTTTAGCTTACGC
>Ga0163108_10000450_pt1 | contig 30519 bp, 27 predicted proteins | sample Fk1155metaG_FD_109644 | JGI IMG/M metagenome (GOLD analysis project Ga0163108, IMG submission 109644) | Marine microbial communities from the Central Pacific Ocean - Fk160115 155m metaG | ecosystem: Environmental > Aquatic > Marine > Oceanic > Photic zone | place: The Central Pacific Ocean...
CATCGATCTGCTTCATATGCTTGACCTGGCAATGTATTTCATGGGCTACCCAAAACCCTCTCACGTCATGGCTCAGACCTTTAATGATTTCATTACCGACAAAAACTTCAAGGGACCGTGGGGACTCCCAGACAATGATGAAGGAACTACAGACGTTGAGGCCGCTTCACACGGCTTCGTAAGATTTGAGACCGGACAAGTGTGCAGCTTCCAGATCAGCTGGGCAGAAATGATAAAAAGGGAAGAGGTTTCCGTTGTATTCCAAGGAACGAAGTCCGGAGGTAAAGTTGAACGTCTATTCGGTGAGGACGGACTCGACGAAACGGCCATTGATTCATGTGAGATATATTCTCAGAACGGCGCCGAGAGAGTCGACTCCAGTATAGAGGTTGAAGAGTGCGAAGACATGGGCCGAATCAGGTCAGCGTCCAATTTCATTCTTACCATTGAGGGAAAAGAGGAACCACTAAATACCCCGGATCAGGCCCTAATTTTAATGCAAATTATTGATGCAGCTTATGAGTCAGCAGAGACTGGAGCACCTGTATCATGTTAATAGTAAATCACACAATTTAATAACCCTTATCATTATCATTTAGCAGAAAAGAAAAAGTATGAACCGTAAATTACGCATGGGAATGGTCGGTGGAGGCCGAGGCGCATTCATTGGAGCCGTTCACAGAATGGCTGCCAATCTTGATGGAAAAATTGAACTGGTCGCAGGAGCATTCTCCTCCTCACCAGAAAAGTCTAAACTTTCAGGAGAGGATTTCTTCCTAAACCCGGACCGAGTATATGGAAGCTATCAGGAAATGGCAGAAAAAGAATCTGCCAGAGAAGATAAGATCGATTTCGTTTCAATCGTTGTTCAAAATCATCTCCATTTTGATGTGGCAAAAACATTCCTTGAAGCTGGTATTAATGTCATCTGTGATAAACCCATGACTAGAACGCTGGAAGAGGCACGTGCCTTGAGGGACATTGTCAATGAGACCGGACAAGTGTTCTGCCTGACCCACAATTACACTGGGTATCCAATGGTCAAAGAGGCTCGACGCATGGTAAATGATGGCGAATTGGGAAGGATCCTGAAAATTGTCGCCGAATATCCTCAGGGCTATGCAGTCGGAGACGTGGAAGGAGAGGGTCAGGGACAAATATCTAATTGGAGATCAGATCCTGCAATTGCCGGATCATCAAACTGCATGGGCGACATCGGCACTCATGCACATAACCTTGTCCGTTACATTACAGGACTTGAAGTTGAGGAGATGTGCTCTGAGCTGACAGCATTTATTCCCGGACGAGAACTGGACGATGACGGAAATAATCTGATCCGATTCGAAGGAGGCGCAAAAGGAATCATATACGCATCACAGATTTCAAATGGAGACGAAAATGCCCTGAATATCCGCGTATATGGAACGAAAGCTTCGTTAGAATGGCATCAGGAAGATCCTAATGAATTGATCGTTAAATATGCTAACGCGCCAAGAAAAACTTACAGGAGAGGCAATGACTATCTAGGTGAAGCAGCCTCCAACAATAGCAGGACACCGTTCGCTCATCCGGAAGGCTTCATTGAAGCTTTCGCCAACGTCTACCTAGCCGCAGCCAAGGCAATCGCGGATAAGATTGAGGGAAATGATGCACCTGAAGATGGATATGATTTTCCTGATGCGACTGATGGAGTCGCGGGCCTTGCCTTCATTGAAACTGCCGTGAAAAGCAGTGCCGGTGAAGAGAAATGGGTGAAGTTTCCTTCTCTATAATTTCTGACACTTTAAGAACGCCCATTAAAACTAAAGCCGGTTAACAGAACCGTCATTACATAGATTAATCATTACTCATAATTTAAATGCGTAATGATACATTCATGTAAAACCCATATACTTAAGGAATGAAATACCTTTTCCTTTCTCTACTGCTGTTCCCACTCATCAGTCTTGCCGAGGAAAATCAAATCCAATTCACATTTGATAATGGTACATTCTCGCTGAGCACGACAGGCAAGAAGAAACAGGAATGGCTTTTCCAATTTTCTGAAGACATGCAAAAATGGGAGCCTCTTTATGATGTTCCTCCAATATTTTCTGACGGAAATTCTTCAGCCAGCTTAAATTTATCAAATCAAGAACTGTCCGGTTTTGTTCGCGCCATTCAGACTGAAGGGCTCTACGATCCGATGTGCGTACGAACAATCGAATTAACATTTGAAGATACAAACTGGCAGAGCCAACTCATCTCAAACTATTCGACGGGAAATGAAATTTCAGGAAATCTTCAATTTAGAGATGAAACCATTGATGGAGTAGGAGTCCGTTACAAGGGCAATACCTCCTACCAAAGAGTGAACGGTGAAAAGAAATCGGTTAATATTAGCATTGATGCCACTCATGAAGATGCTGATCTGGAGGGTCTTGATACACTTAATCTCAACAATGCTGCCGGAGATCAGACCCTGTTAAGGGAAGCCCTTTATTTCAACACAATGAAGAAATACGCAGCCTGTCCCGGGGCCGGATTCGTTCAGCTAAATATCAACGGAGAGAACTGGGGCGTTTATTCAAATGCTCAACAACAGGACAGTCCTCTAATTCGTCAATATTTTGGTAGTAATGATGGGGACCGATGGAAATCACCCAGCGGCACGGGCAGCGGCGCTGACGCTGGCGCCCCAGGCGGTGGAGGAAGACCACCAGGCGGTGGAGGAAGACCGCCAGGCGGTGGAGGAAGACCACCAGGCGGTGGAGGTGGAGGCTGGTCAAGTGGAGACAAAGCCCTACTTTATCTCGGAGACAATCCATCAACTTACGAGAACTTATACGAGTTAAAAAAACAGAACTCTGATGATCCCTGGGCAAACCTCATCCACGCCACTGACGTTCTTAACAACACTCCTGCAGGGGAATTTAAGACCAAGGTCAACGAAGTGTTGGCCGTGGACAGCTGGCTCTGGTTTCTAGTCCTAGAAAACATCTTCACGGATGATGACAGTTACTGGCACAAGGGCTGTGATTATATGATTTATTACGAGCCTGAATCGGGTCGACTCTTCCCAATAGAACATGATGGCAACGAAGCATTCAATCCAAGGTATGCCCTTTTAAATCCTTTTGATCAAGAAACCAATGTAAATCGACCCGTGATAAACAAACTGTTATCTGTCCCTGAATTCCGTCAGCGATACATAGCTCATATGAGAACCGTATTAGAGAACGATTTTAACCCTGAAAATTTAACTACTACCATTGATCGTTACGTCAAAACAATCGAAACGTTCATCGAGAATGATCCAAAGAAGGATTTTAATATGACCTCCTTCAGATCCAGTATCTCTCAACTAAAAGAACTAATAAGTACTAGGCACCAATATCTCAGCACTCATCCAGAAATATCAAAGATTCCTCCATCAATAATCTCAGTATCTAGCCCGACCAATGCAACAGCGAACGAACCCATAACGGTCACTGCAAAAGTCACCCAATCCAAGACTGATGGAATCGATTCGGTTTTTATTTATTATACACCAAAAGGCCATATCGACCCTTACACCTCTGCGCAAATGTTTGATGACGGGAATCACAATGACCTCGAGCCAAATGATGGTATTTACGGAGCCTCCGTGCCGGGCTACTCCTCAGGAGAAAAGGTATGGTATTACATAGAAGCCAGGTCAGGAAATTCTTCCAATACAGCCACTTTCTATCCAGCAATGACTGAGGTTGAACCTTTATCTTACCGAGTCCAATCTCTAAATTCGGAAGAAGAATCTCCCATCATTATTAATGAAATTATGGCACTAAATGAAACGATCCTGCAGGATCCTCAGGAAGAATTTGATGACTGGATTGAATTACATAACATCACTGAGCAAAACTTCGATTTGTCCGGTTGGTACCTGAGTGATAATCCTAACAATCCAAGGAAATGGGAATTCCCGGAAGGGTCATCGATACCAGCGAATGGATATATGATTGTATGGGCCGATGAGGATGGCGGAGCTCCGGAAGGAATACATGCCAGCTTTAAATTATCATCAGATGGTGAATCACTGTATCTGACCTCTTCAGATCAAGACGACAACTACATCATGGATTCTATCCAGTTCGGACCACAAGAACAGGACATTTCATTCGGTCGAACATCGCTGAGCGAATCCAACTTCGAAAAAATGGCACCTTCCCCGGGCCAGCCTAACGGGCCTTAAAAAATCTGAAATAAATAGATAACAACACAAGCAAAGAGCTTTATGGATATTCCGTCTCTTTGGTGTAATGTAGGGTTATGAAGAAAATCATCAGGACTCTCATTTGTTTGGTAGTCGCAATGGTTTTAAATTCTTGTATTCTCTTTGATAGTGAAAAAGAACCTCCAAAATTGAGAGGCCCTTTCTTTCACTTACCCAATGTAAGATAGCAGGCCTAATATTTAATTCCGAATTAGTCTCCGAAAACATCAACTCAAATAGTACAAAAAATGACAACTAAAGAAGATAAGAAATACGGCGTCTTTTTAATGGTCCTCATACCAATTGCCATTATTTTTTTGGGATACCTATTCAGTAAAGATCCAGGACAAAGCCAAGGTAAATCTCAAAAGAAGGCAAGCTCAATCTACAGCATTTGGTTAACTGAAGCAGAGGTAGCCCCAACCAAAAAAGACCAGAGCCAATGGGACGTTGACGGAACCGCACCGGATCTAAGTGCTATGGTGGTATGGAAAGATCAGATAATTCTCAATACTGTAACCAGCAACGACTCACTCATCGCCCGCTGGGATCCTATTGCGATTTCCGTAGGAGATGTTTTTCAAGGGGAAGTTAGCACATCAACAGTAAAAAGAATTGCTCGAATCCGCGCAGAAAAAGGAGAAAAATTCAGTATCGGCTTATTTGATGAAGACATTGTGAGCCGAGACTATGTGGGAGGATGGGAAATCGATACCAGCGAACTTCGCACGGGAACTTGTGAACTGACTTCAAAAGGAACTCTTAACAGATTAATTATATCTGTTACTCAAGATGATAATCTTACAGTCCCTGATAGAGAATCTACGCTAAAGGGCGCCACTTATCTTGAAGAACCAACCGACATCATGCTTGAAACGGTTAAGCGCTGGGCCAATGAAGCCAAGGAAAGCGTAAAAGAACTTGGAAATAACGTTGGGGAAAAAATTGAGAAGATAGGAGAACAAGTAGAAGAACAAAGAAATCGCATAGAAGAAGCGATCAAGGAAACAAGCAAAAAGACAGAAGATAAAATAAGGGAAATGCTAGATTCCTTGCGCAATAAGTAATGCGTCGCATAATTTTGTTTTTAATCGTAGTTTCGTGCTTTCTTTTTGGGACCGCATCGATACTTCCTATTTTTTCGATTGAGCCTGCCGTCGGCGAATGGACTGCACTAGCTGAAATTCTTTCTCCAGAAGAAATGCAACCTCAATCCTTTAGCCTCCTAGAAGGGGTCGGGCTACTCTGGCAGGAAGATGAAAAGATGCTGGCCTGTATTATTGGCCTATTCTCATTACTCTTACCCGTGATTAAACTATCTGTCCTTTGGGCAGAGGCTTTATTTTCAGAAGGCCTTTCAAAAAAATGGATGCGCTTCCTGCAAGTAGTGTCCAGATATGCAATGCTCGAAGTTTTCCTCGTCGCTATGACTGTTTTACTTTTAAAACAAATGCCCGGCGGCAGTCGTATCACACTAGAATCAGGATTCTATGCTTTCGGCGTATCCGTACTACTTAGCCTCGTCGTTGCACAATTTGTAGAAACCCAAAAAAAAGAATCAAAAGAAATCTAATTCACTTAAATTTTGGGACAGATTAAAGAATCATTCATTGGCAGAAAAATCCTTCCGTAGAATTTTAGGAGCGAGTCGATTAATGACCTCCTCAGTGTTCGGAACGCAACCTCCCCATGTTCCGCCTCCAGTGCTCTGCAATGCTGCCCATAATTTCACAGAGGCCGGCATGTCAGGATCCTCTCTCAGATCAGGATGAACTGGTCGGGCATCAAAATTAGCCTCAGGTCCCACATAATTAATGGTCCCTTTACATTTGTTTTTGTGTATCTCAATTCTCACAGAGTCACCATCACGTAGCTTTGCTAATGGCCCTCCTGCCAACGCTTCCGGTCCAACATGCCCAATGCATGGACCTGATGAGAATCCAGAAAATCTTCCATCCGTGATTAAAACATTACGACTGAGCGCTGAAGTATATTTCAAGGCACTAGTAATCTGAGCAGTCTCCGGCATGCCTGCACCAATGGGCCCACGCCCAAGCAGTACAATGACCTCACCCGGAAGGACCCTATCCTTTCCTACAGACTTGACTGCAGTAATCGCAGATTCCTCATCCACAAAGACGCGAGCCTTCCCCTCATGCAAATACATGCCATTATCCGAAAATAGATCCGGTGAAATTGAAGTGCTCTTAACTACCGCACCATCCGGAGCGAGATTCCCAGTCAAAAAAGCCAAGGTTCTAGCCAACCCTTTCTCCGATGCTCTTTCAGGTGACATAATAACGTCATCAGGATCGACTCCGTCCTTTTTGTATAAAATTTCACGAAATCTACTGCGCCGATCTGAGCCTTCCCAAACCTCAAGGTTCTTTCCTACCGAATTACCAGAAACTGTGAGGCAATTCAGATCAATTAGATCCAGTTCACGAAGGTGCAACATGACTTCTGTCACTCCACCAGCAAGAAAGACCTGGACCGTCATGTAATTATTGGGTCCGTTCGGCAAAACATCAACAATCCTCGGAACAGACCGGTTCATCTGTGCCCAATCATCAACCTCTGGAACCTTGAGGCCTGCTGCATGCGCAATCGCAGGTAAATGAATAAGGAGATTTGTGGATCCTCCCATGGCGGCATGAACTGCCATCGCATTGCGAACTGATCCATTAGTTATTATTTGATCTAACGCAATATTCTCCTTAACCATTTTCATAAGAGCTTGAGAAGATGCCCTTCCCATCTCAAGCCACACCTTCTCACCTGAAGGAGCTAATGCAGAATGAGGCAGAGCAATCCCCAGACCTTCCGCAACGGCCTGGGAAGTTGCCGCAGTTCCAAAGAATTGGCAACCTCCCCCAGCACTGGCACACGCAGCACAACCAGCCTCGGCCGCCTCTCTCAGTGAAATCTCACCATGCGAAAATCGAGAACCTATCGACTGCACAGATCCCGCGTCCTCTCCCCTATCTGGTGGCAACGTCACTCCTCCAGGAACCAATATCCCGGGAATCTTCTTTGACTCCGAAAGCGCCATCATCATTGCCGGTAAACCTTTGTCACAAGTAGCAATACCCATTATCCCCTTAGAAGTTGGTAACGATCTCGCTAACCGGCCTAACACTTCAGCCGCACTGTTCCTATAAGGCAAGCTATCCATCATTCCTTTTGTTCCCTGAGTCCTCCCGTCACAAGGATCTGAGCAATGCCCAGCAAAGGGAACCCACCCATTGCTCTTAAATTCTTCAGCCGCTTCCCTAGCAATAAGGCTCACTTCCCAATGACCCGTATGATATCCAAGAGCGACGGGCTGACCGTCCTCAGCTCGAATGCCTCCGGCTGTTGTTAAAATAAGAACCTGATCGGAAGTTATCAGGTCAGAGCGCCATCCCATACCTACATTGTGTGACCACCCAAAAAGATCCCCACTGGGCAGATTCTTCAGCATTTCCTCAGTGAATGGCAATGCCCCTTCTCGAGCAGGAACTTTCGTCCTGACCTTATATGCCTCATCACTTAAATCGAAAAAATTATCCAGATAATTAGCCACTCTTAAGTTCTTTCATTCAAAAGCTTCGAAATCCAGCCAAAAAACCTTGAAAGGTTGGCTCCTTTCCAGCAACCTAGCTTCCCCAAATATATAAACAATAATTCTTCACACCAATATAAAAAAATGGCACGTCCAGTCACACTATTCACCGGCCAGTGGGCCGACCTAGACACCGATACAATCTGCAGCAAGGCCAAGTCATTCGGTTATGACGGAGTCGAATTCGGCTGCTGGGGAGATCACTTTGAAGTCGATAAGGCAGACGCAGACTACTGCAAAGCCAAGCGTGAAACTCTAGCCAGTCACGGATTAGAATGCTATTCAATTTCAACTCACCTCGTTGGACAAGCAGTATGTGACAACATTGACGAACGGCACCAGCAAATTTTACCAGACTATATTTATGGTGACGGCGAGCCGGAAGGAGTGCGTCAACGCGCTGCTGAAGAACTGATTAAAACAGCTCACGCTGCTAAGGAGTTTGGAGTAAAAGTTATTAACGGATTCACCGGCTCTTCAATATGGCACTTAGTATATTCATTCCCTCCTGTACTACCGGGACAAATCGATGCCGGATATGAAGATTTCGCTAAGAGATGGAAACCGATATTAGATGAGTTTGTTAAATGCGATGTTAAGTTCGGGCTAGAAGTTCATCCTACTGAGATCGCTTTCGATATAGCTTCAGCGCAACGCGCAATTGATGCGCTAGACGGACACCCCGCATTTGGATTCAACTACGACCCTTCACACTTTGGATATCAAGGAGTCGATTATGTTGAATTCATCTACCGATTTGCTGACCGCATCAATCACGTTCACATGAAAGACGTTAGTTGGTCCAGCACTCCAAAAGATGCCGGAGTTTTCGGCGGGCACGTGGACTTCCACAATCCTTCTAGGTTTTGGGACTTCAAGTCTGTCGGTCGAGGCAACATTGACTTCGAAAAAATTATCAGAGCTTTGAATGACATTAAGTACATGGGCCCCCTCAGCGTTGAGTGGGAAGACGGTGCAATGGACCGAGAATTCGGAGCAACTGAAAGCTGCCAATATGTCAAGAATGTCGATTTTCCACCGAGCGACATTGTCTTTGATGCACAGTTCGCTGAAAATTCGGAAGACTAAGGGCAACCCTATATTCCATCTCATCAACCAAAATAAATAGCCTCCCCCGCTACACGGGCATGGGTTTGTTATACACAAAACTAATGACAATTAGATTTCTCTTACTTGCAATTTGCATTCCATCCATGGCCTCGGCCAAATTAGATTTACCCAAGATCTTTGGAGATAACATGGTAATTCAAAGGGACAAACCAATTCATGTATGGGGAAGTGCTGCACCCGAAAAAAATGTGAGAGTAATTCTAGGCAAGCGTGACCTCACCACAAAAGCAAACAAGGAAGGAAAATGGTCACTTGAGCTTGAGCCATTGCAAGGATCAGTGCAGGCAAAGTCACTAACCGTAAGATCAGAAAATGAAACCATTGGATATGATAATATACTAATTGGTGATGTGTGGGTACTTGGAGGACAAAGTAATATGGAAGACGTTCTCGAAAGCATTTATCACGGTGACACTGAAGTGCTTTCCGCCAATTTTCCAACGATACGCCTAATGACGATCCCTCAGAAAGCGACTAACGAACCTCAAAATGACATTGAACGAATCAATGAATTTAACGCATGGGAAAATCGTTATGAAATGAAAGGGCAGTGGCAAGTTTGTACTCCAAAGTCAGTCGCCAGATTCTCAGCCATAGGATATATTTTTGGAAGGCGCTTGCACATGGTGTCAGGCATACCCGTTGGATTAATTGATGCCTCCGTTGGCGGAACAACAGCAGAAGCATGGACTTCCCGTAAAGATCTTAACTCAATTAATGATGCCAAGCCCCTCATAGAAGAATGGGATTTAAAAATTGATCAGTATGACGCTAAGGCCAGCCTTGCTGCTAGAATTCAGAGATGGGAGAAAGACACTGAAAACCGGAAAAAACGTGGCGAAAAACCGAATCCAAAACCGACAAAACCCGATCAAGATCCTGCCAATGACAGAAATAACCCAGGGGCCTCTTTTAACGCAATGATAGCCCCAATTAGCGGCCTTAATGTTAGTGGGGCCGTCTTCAACCAAGGCTATAATAACGCACTTGGGAATGCACGACCTAAGCTTTATCAGAAAACTTTCAAGGCTATGATAGAGGGGTGGCGCACAGCTTTCAGGAACGAATTCATGCCTTTCTGTGTCATTGGCCTCACTCCGGGTGGTGAGCCTCAGACTCTTGAAAATTTTGAACTGCGCATGATTGATGCTGGACCCTTCATTCGGGAGGCTCAACACGCTGCGGTAAAGTCTCTGAAGGGAGCAGCTTTCCTTCCCGCTTATGATCAGCAGGTGCCCTGGTATCATCCACATAAAAAATTCGAACTCGGAGAACGCGCCGCAAGGTGGGCCCTAAACACTTGCCTAGGCCACAATAACATTGGATGGGAACCTGTGGAAATTATCGAAGCAAAGAAACAAGGAGACCATTTCGAGCTTATCTTTAATCGACCCGTTAGGGTCCATGATGGAAGGCCCTTTTCTGGTTTTTCATTAGCCGGAAAAGACAAACATTTTGTGCCAAGCAAAGCCGAATTTGTTATCACGGGAAAAGACAAAAACAAGAGACCTATCCATGATGAAAAAAGGCTAAAGGTTTGGAGTCCTCTAGTTGCTGATCCCGTCGCAGTCAGATATGCCTGGGCCAGAAACCCTATAGGAAACGCCGTTAATTCAGCTCATCATGAACGCACAATTCCGATACCATCATTCAGGACCGATGACTGGGACTGGCCAGAGGCCCCATTTGATGCGGAAGGAAATGATAGTAAAAATGTACACCGACAAGCAATTTACGAGTTAAGGAAAATGGCTCGAGACAATAATAAGAAACGACTAAAAATAGAGGACAATTAATCACCAGATTCCTCGATCATTTCTCCTTACAATTGAGCATTCCGCTCCACCTCATTAAGAAAAGATTCCATGACTCTTCGTTGCTTCTTTGTCGGACGCCCTTGACCAGATGACTTTATAACCGCAGCTCTCAGAGTAGGTTCCGATTCCAGAATATATTCTTCTTTGAATTTACTGGCTTCTTTAGGACCAATTCGCTTTTCGAGCAAAGCGGACACTGTCACCCTAATAAGCTGCTTCCCTTTCTTCACCTCTAACTGGTCGCTCACACGCAAGAGTTTGGATGCCTTTACTGCGACTCCTCCCATCCGGACCCGGCTCTCACGACAAGCTTTCGCCGCCAGACCACGAGTCTTAAATACCCTCACACTCCACAACCATCTATCGACTCGAACTGAATCGGCTCCTGTGCTCCCTTTATTTTTCAATGGATTACTTCCTTTCACCTCTCTTACGGGCACCGCAAGCAAGCTCAAAGGCACGCTCCTCACCATATCGTCTGACAGAGAACTTCATGCGCCTCCGAACACCTGGGCCAGAAGACCATGTCGCCTGCCAAAACTCATAACGGCTAGTCCCTGACTTTATAATTATTCGAGACACTCCAACTACCCCCGAAACGTTACGCCGAGTCAACTTACCTTCGGCCCCGGCGCGCTCAAGTTTAGGCAATTTGGCCAGCAATTCATCTCTGTACGCTCTTGCAATCCTCAATGCACTTTCAGTTCCACCATATTTACCATCAGAAAAAAACTTCGAAAACTGTCTGCCTTGCCGTCTCAGTCTGACCTGCCATCCATGACTCCGCATCACTGGCAAATCGATCCGCGAAATAGCATAACTATCCATATCTAAGGTAAAAAATAATTTTACCATCACTCACACGACGGTCAAACGAGTCTTTACTAGCCCCGCAAATACGTTGGCACTGAATCTTTTGTTCCAGAATCGCCTGATTTGAGCGTAGAAACACCGGAAATCAATGACTGCTTAAGAATGGCAATCGCCAACGCATTCCGAAAGAAATCGTTCAAAAGTTTCGTTTTATGGGAATTTTTTCTATTTTTACTTTCCATCGGACTTTCCCCCGATACTTATTTTAATGCTTCAAGGAGAAATAATACGGATTCAATCAAAGACTTCTTTCAATGCATTCATACAAATAACGACAGAATAATTCATTTTTGTTTAATTTTTACATGAGAACCATGTAAAAATACTGCATTGAAAATTTCAGCTGTAATTTTTTATCCCTAGCCCATGTCTGATCAAACCAATTTAACCGAAGAGGAGATTCACCGTTATGCCCGACATATTTCTTTACCTTCATTTGGTATGGAAGGGCAAATACGCCTAAAGGAGTCCAGCGTCCTCTGCATTGGCGCCGGAGGCTTAGGCTCTCCATCAACCATGTATCTTGCCGCGGCCGGGGTCGGCCGCATAGGGCTAATGGACATGGATGAAGTCGACGCATCAAATATACAAAGACAGCTACTGCACGGGACAGATGATATTGGTAGAAAAAAAATAGAGTCAGCAAAAGATACGATTCACAACATCAATCCAAACGTTCAGATTGACACATTTGGTGAGGCGTTCAGACCTGAAAACTCAATCAAAATTGCAAATAATTATGACCTCATCATTGATGGAACTGATAATTTCCCTGCCCGTTATCTAGTCAATGATGTCGCCAAGATTCTAGAAATTCCTAACGTTTACGGATCCGTTTTCCGCTTTGAAGGACAAGTCTCCGTTTTCGCTCCGCACCTTGGCGGCCCATGTTACCGTTGCCTATTTCCCGATCCTCCAGCGCCGGGCGCTGTCCCTGACTGAATTGAAGGAGGTGTTCTGGGCGTGCTTCCCGGTATAATAGGAACTTTTCAAGCGACCGAGGCAATTAAGCTTCTGACCGGAGTCGGTGAACCCATGATCGGTAAATTATTGCATTACGATGCATTATCATCACGATTCAAATCCTTCAATATTAGGCAAGATCCCGATTGCCTTCTATGCGGAGAAAATCCCACCATCAATGAACCGGTAGAAATTAAGAATTATTGTGACAATGAAAACCCGTTACCCCAGATTCAAATAAAGGAATTACAAAAAATAATTAACGGATCAAAACCTTATTGTCTTCTCGATGTCAGGACACAAGATGAAATCAATGAATATAGGATCAACCCTTCAAAGTGGATCCCGCTTGACGAACTTGATGCAAGGATATCTGAAATCCCATCATCTGATCCTCTGTATGTAATATGCAAGTCAGGCATAAGAAGTTCCAAAGCCGTATCAATACTTCATTCTGAAGGTTTAAATAATTCGATCAATGTATCTGGAGGCATTGATGCATGGAGAAAGGAAATCGACATGTCGCAGCCCAACACCTAGTTTATTGAAATCGGATCAAATATCACTAAAAGTGTAATTAACATGAACGAAGAGAGAATCGGACCTGCCCTTGGAAAGCTTCCCAGTGGAGTTTATATTGCTACCAGCATACTCGATGGAGAAGAGGTCGGAATGCTGGCAAGTTTTGTAGAGCAAGCAGGATTTGATCCACCCATAATTACTGCGGCCATTAGTGTAGGACGTCGCCTTAACGAAGCTATCCAAGAATCGGGCCTCATTGGAATTAATGTGCTTGGCGAAGAGGATGGCCGCTTAATGAAACCATTCAATCAGCATGAAAATAGATCCCCTTTTGATTCTCTCGAGTTAGAAGATAATGAGTATAACATCCCCCAACTCACCGAAGCGTTAGCATTTCTTGCCTGTAAAGTAACCGGCAAGATCGAATCTGGAGATCACACTATTTATGCAGCGGAAGTTATGGATGGAATTCTTAATGATCCGGACAGATCGCCTATGGTGAGAATCAGAAGGAACGGGTTTCAATATTAACTTTGAGCCCTCTCAAAGATCCAATTCAGGCTTAAAATCAGCCGCGTGGTAGGAACTGCGGACCAAGGGTCCAGACGCAACATGTCTAAAACCTTTTTCCTCAGCCACCTCCTTAAGTCGATGAAATTGATCCGGGTGAATATACTCAACGACAGGAAGGTGCTTTTCCGAAGGCCTTAAGTACTGACCGAGCGTGAGAACTGTGACATTATTTTCCAGCAAATGATCCATTGACTCCATGACCTCATTCTCAGTTTCGCCAAGGCCAAGCATGATGCCACTCTTTGTAGCCACATTATAGCCTAACTCATCTGCAAATTCCTTAGCTTTTTTAAGCACTTCGAGTGACCTCTTGTACTGGGCCCTGGATCTGACCAATTTCGTGAGCCGCTCCACAGTTTCTAGATTGTGATTAAAAATATGAGGCTCCGATTTCATACAAACTCTCAACGCATCATTTTTGCCATTAAAATCTGGAACCAAAATCTCAATAACTACCCCCGGATTGGATTCCTTAGTCGAGGTTACCGTTCTAGAAAAATGCTCAGCCCCGCCATCAGCCAAATCATCACGTGCCACCGCGGTAATCACAACATGATTCAATCCTAACCGCTTCGTTGCTTGTGCTACCCGGACCGGTTCATCAGATTCGAGTGCAAAAGGCTTAGCTGTCTTGATGGCACAGAACCCACAGGCCCTAGTGCAACGGTCCCCAGCAATCATGAATGTTGCAGTTCCCCCGCTCCAGCATTCCCAACGGTTAGGGCACTGCGCCTCCTCACAAACCGTAGTCAGACGCAAATCATCAATGAGTCCCTTTGTGGACCAGAAAACCGGATCACTCGGTAATCGCACCTTTATCCATTCGGGTTTATTTTCCCTATGCAAGGTTGGATTGATCTTACAAGACATTTGTTAATTCAACCCTATAGGATTGATGAACTTTGGCAAACTACTGTTTTTAAACTTTTCTCCGCCCATCCAGTGCCCTGTACAAGGTCAATTCATCAGCATTCTCAAGCCCTCCACCAGCAGGGAGACCCTGAGCCAGTCTGGTTATATCTAACTTTAAGCCCTTTTCGACAATTAAATCAGCAAGATAATTTGCCGTCGCCTCACCCTCAACATCTGAACCCACTCCCAAAATGACTTCACTAAAACCAGAACCTTCGATTCTCGAAATCAAAGAGCCAATCCTCAGATCTTCTGGACCTATATTATCGAGCGGTGCAATTTTTCCTCCTAGGCAATGATACGTCCCTTTAAAGACACCGGTCTTTTCAAGAGCAATGACATCAGTGGGTTGTTCAACGACACAAATGACTGAACCATCTCGTCCAGAATCATTACACAAAAAACAACCCTTTTCATGGCTCTTAAAAAAACCACAAATTTCACATGCTCCTATTAACTGCACTGAACCCTCAACCACCTCCGATAAAAGAGATGCAAATTCTCTATCCTGATTAATTAACCAAACCGCAACTCTCTCAGCCCCCTTGGGTCCGATCCCTGGAAGTTTTTTCAATGTGTCTATGAGATTTTTAATCTCTTCCGGAAAATCCAAACGAGCCATATCCGTATTATTTACAATGATACAGAAAAAATATCACGTAATTTCCCCTTCTATAGTAATTACAAAAAGGCAATCATTCATTTTGTTTCCGCATCACGGTATGAACTCACTACGATGGAACTCAGATATGAATCCGGATCCTTTACCGCTTTTGAATCAACAGTAAATTCATCTTTTCCAGTGTTCTTCTGGATCAGTTTGAGACCGAACTGGTAATCCTTGAATAAAAATTCACATAATTGCAAAGGGCGGGTCCCTTCTTTGACTGCTCGTTCACCAATTGCCTCAACAGCATCCTCGCTAAATCCAATTCGAACCCCATGATTCTTCAGAAATTCTGATGAAAAAAGTTCCAGTTCCTGACCAACCCTGCCAACACTAACTTTTCGGCCCTTCTTCTTATATTTCTCAAGGACCTTCGAATTATTATTCACTAATTCAGCATTAATCTTAAGTTCACTGACAGAAGTTCCCGGAAGCTCGAATTTAAAATCTCTAAGGATCCGCTCACAAACAGTCAGAAGCCCTCTGGCCCCGGTCTTTTCTAGCGCAGCTCTCTCAGCAATAATTTCCAGGGCCCCTTTCTCAAACTTGGCTTGAATACCGTAAGCCGCAAATTCCTGTTCATATTGCCGAAGAAGACTACCCTCTGATGACTTCATAATCTCAAGAAGGTCCTTAGAATCCAGATGCTCACAAACGACACGGACAGGAAGCCTCCCAATGAACTCAGCCTCAAATCCGAAATCGATAAAGTCCTGGGTACTTACATGACCAAACAATTCATTGTCCATGGGAATTTCCTCGCTACTCGTTCCAAAACCAATTTGCCCCTGACTGAGCCTCTTCCTTACCAACTCTTCTAGGCCAGAGAAAGCACCACTCACGATGAAGAGAATGTCACGAGTATTAATGACCTTAGGGCCAGACTTTCCATTCTTAAGATCAAAAACAGCCTGCATTTGGGATTGGATATCCATAGGATTTCTCAACTGAACTTCAGTCTCTTCCATCAATTTTAGCAGTGCTGTTTGAACTCCCCTCCCACTCACATCACGGCCCATCGAATTTCCATTCGATGCCAATTTGTCAATCTCATCAATGTAGACTATTCCATGCTCTGCCAAATCAATATCCCCGTCAGCTTTCTGGACCAACTCCCTAACTAGATCATCAACGTCTCCTCCGACATATCCTGTTTCACTAAACTTTGTAGCATCTGCCTTAACAAAAGGAACGCCTATCATCTCAGCAATATGTTTCACCAAATAAGTCTTACCTACTCCTGTAGGACCAACTATCACCACATTCTGCTTAGCAAACTCCACTGATGAAGAATCCTGAGATTCATCCTCCTGAAGGCGACGAATATATTTTGCGTGATTGTAATGGTCACAAACTGCAATAGATAAAGCTTTTTTGGCTTCTTCCTGTCGTATAACGAAACGGTCAAGGTGTGCGCAGATATCCTTTGGGAGATAATTGAAATCAAATATATCTACTCCTTCCTTAACTTCAGGTTCCTCGGGCAGCTCTTCCTCTTTCTCCGGACTACTCATATCTGGAAAAGAACTGAACCCTACGGACTGTCCAAAGTTCTCCTGAAGGAAATCAGTTAATTTTTTTGATATTTCCTCAGGCGAAGGGACTGGGGGTTCATTTTCTTTTTCACTCATTACTTATCATTATGGTTCAATTACACTAACCTCTCAAGCCTCTCTGGTCCTAAAGATTCAAGAACGCCGCTCAGCTTTAAGGATTCTCGACCACAGTTCACGGAATGAATCATTAGTTATCTCAGCACTAAGAGTTGCCGAAACTGCCAATTCCCCGATCAGGAAAGAAAAGAAGACCCTCTCTTTTAACCTTTTCTCAATAATCTTTTTATCTTTTATTTTATTCATAAAACTTTTTGAAATGACCCTCAAAGAAGGTCCGGTCACTTGCCCTATCTGAACGCTCGCCTTCCCTTGTGCAGCACCAAACATATGAACGAACTGGTCTCGGTCTGCGGAAACAATTTTCAGATTCCTGACTGAACCGTCCTTCATCTTTACTGGACCATAATAACCGTACCTATTAATACCATCGATCACATTCTTAATGAATGACTCAGCCGATTCCCATGCCTCAACATAATCTGCCTTGACCCCAATAAATTCAGGATGCCTGAATTTATTCAGCCCAATCACCTTGACCCCTTTCATGAACCGATAATCTATGGAATACTCCTTAACATCAGCCTTCATCTTGAACATTTTCTCAAGTTCTTCTAACCGTAATTTTGATAACCTTAATTCCTCTTCTTTCCGCTCCTCTTCTTTAAGCTTTAGGGAAACTTCTCGAAGAATTTCAACACGACCACTCATATGCTCTTTGATCCTATGAGTCTCCACCATTGATAAAATTTCCTCAGAAACCTGAAGAGCAGAATGCATCTCCTGAAAATTAGACTGGCGATCAACTACTGGGAATTTACGCAACAGACCCAGATCACTCAGATACGGTTCCGTTAGTTCCTTGAACCCATTAATCCAAGTATATTTTTTGGGGATTTTCTGCTTTGAAAAACCAAGGAAATACCCCTCCGCTTCATCAAAGGCTCCGAGTTCCCAATTATGAACACCAATCGCAAGCAGCGCCAAAGATTCGAAGCTGTTTTCTCCAAACCTGATTCTATTCTCTAGCCTGATAGGCTTCTCCAAACATAGTAATTCACTGGCATTCTCATAAAAAGCACAAAGCTTTTTATCCTCATTTCTATCCGAATAATTACTCTTATTTTTCAACCGCTCATAAACGATTCCTGATCTTTTTATTTCTCCCTGCAAAAGCAAACTCAAACCCTGATTGAATAAAGCCCAATTGGATGTGGGTTGACGAGTTTCTCCAGAAGAAGAGATCTCACCAAACACACGCTCAGCAGACCCAAAGGCTTTCATCTCCATCATCTTAATTGCACCTTGAAACTTTTCAGTAGTCGATTGTTTGCTACTCTTAACAATCTGAGGATCCACCATTATATTAGTGGCCTCGTTCCCATCAGGAGAATCATCTTTAAATTCATTCCAAAAGAATACCGTTACCAAAAGAACAGCCAAGATCCCAACTGCCATCACTACTCTTCTAGTAACTAATTTTTCTTTTCTTTCAGCCTGATCAATTCGCAATGCTCCTGAATTGATAAGTAGCACAGATGACTGGCTTAATTTGTTCCGGGCCCTGCTAAAATGACTGGCAAGATCTTGATACGAATCATGCCTGTCCTGAGGGTCCTTTGCCATCATCCGATCAATCAGTTCACACGTTGAAACAGAAACATGCGGAGCGCTCATCTCTAGGCTCACTTTCCTCTGCTTTAGTACCTTAAGCTCCTCTATAGAAGGTGTATCAGAAGAGCATGGTGGCTCACCTGCTAATGCATGAAAAAGAGTAGCCCCAAGACTATAGACGTCACTCCGAAAATCTTCTTTTGCTCCATAGAGTTTTTCAGGAGGGACATAATACGGAGTGGCCCACATTTCTCCTGACTCAGATCCTTTGGAAATCTCCGAACGGGCCAATCCAAAATCAACTATCTTTGAAATTCCATTCTCTGAAAATAATATATTACCCGGCTTAATGTCTCGGTGTATTAGACCGACCATATGAGCGGCATTCATTCCTTGAACCAATTCAGCCCCTAAATCCAACACCTTCTTTTCGCTCAACCTTCCTTCCAAATGGATCATTTCATCTAGTGATCCACCGCCAACTAATTCCATTGCCATAAAGTAATGGTCCTGATCACGACCGGCAGAAAACACCTTCACTACATTTGGATGGCTGATTGATGCCGTTATCTTAGCTTCCTTCTCAAATTCCGCCGCTCTACCAGCGTCCTTACTGAAATCTGGATTTAAAATCTTAAGTGCTACGAGGCGATCCAAAGTCTGATCCAATGCTCGAAACACACGACTCAGCCCCCCTTCTCCAATTTTCTTTTCAATTCTGAAGTGTAAGAAATCTGCCCTAACTCGGATCGCTGCTGAACATTCGGGGCAAATGACTTTGGAATAGGGATCACAAGAAGAAACATCAATAATTACGCCACAGCTTGGACACGCATTCATTAAATGCTCGAATTTAGAGTCATTCTCCATCAAGGACACCGTATCACTCCTTCTGGATACCGCAAAAGCTTGTAATACCCTGATTGCACAAACTGCACATCAGAGCAATCTTATCTCAGAAAAAGTACATGCAATTTACTGTTGAAAGAGTAGAAGAAAGCAATCTAAGAATTGATCGCTTCCTTGCAGAAAAACTTCCTGACTTATCAAGATCAAGGCTCCAATCCCTTATCAAGGATGGCCATATCACTTTGAATGGGAATCCAACCAAATCAAAACAACCGATCTCTGAAGGCGATATCATAAAAATCACTATACCCGCTCTCACCCAGCCAGAAGCAAAGCCTGAAGATATCAAACTTAACATCTTATATGAAGATGAGCACCTGGTCGTAATTAACAAACCTCACGGTTTAGTAGTCCATCCCGCCGCAGGCAATCCTGACGGAACACTTGTCAACGCACTACTCCATCATTGTAATCACTTGTCTGGAATTGGTGGAGTTGAAAGGCCCGGAATCGTGCACCGACTTGATAAGGACACTAGTGGCTGCCTCGTAGCGGCAAAGTCTGACACGGCACACAGGCATTTAGCGGAATCCTTCGCAAATCGCCAAGTCAATAAACTCTATCTGGCTGTCGTTAACGGTTGCCCAAACATTGAATCAGGAAAAATAGAGAACCATATTGCTAGGAATCCTAAAGATCGCCAAAAAATGGCTGTGGTAACACCTCCGAGAGGTAAATTAGCCATAACCAATTATTCGGTTAAAAAAAAATCAGACACCGCATCTCTCATCGAATGCCAACTGCTCACCGGCAGAACCCATCAAATCAGAGTTCACATGAAATCCTTAGGAAATCCAATTCTTGGAGATCCGATTTATTCGAGGACTGCAAAACAAAATGTCCAAGTGCCGAGACTAATGCTGCACGCTTGGAAACTCAGCTTCATCCATCCTGAAACAAAAGAAGAAATGAATTTTCATAGCGAACACCCCGCCGAATTTAATGACTGGATGGATTAGGAAAACTGCGTTGATATCATCCTACTTAACCTTTTGCGTCCAGCTAAGCCTGCCTTAAGCATTATACGCTTCACTTCTCCCCGGCTCACTTTAATTCTGCCGCAAAGATTATCCCAATCAGCATTTTCAATTAGTCTGAGCGTTCTTGCCCCAATCAATGCAGGCAAGCTAGTTGCAAAACGTACCCTTGATCCATTCAATGATTCAATATAATCAGCGGACGATTGAAGCAAAGAACTGCATCTTTTCTGCCAATAGGCCATAACTTGATTCCATATCATTTCACCATCCTGATCAGAAAAGGGACCCGGGAAATAACAACGACCAGAAGCAATGTCTTCAGGAAAGTCGCGAAGAATATTCAAGAGCTGAAGACCCTTACCGTAATTTTCACCAAGCGAAGTCATCTCTTTATATTCTAATTCAGCAAAATCAGAACCATAAGCATCAAAACCAATCTCAGTCCAAAAAACGCCTACCGAACCAGCAACGTCATAGGTGTATTGATCGAGTTCCTCCTCTGTGTTTAAGGCCGCAAAGTCATTGCCTGAAAAATTACGAAGATCGTCAGACTGACCCTTAATGATTGATCTCATGACTTTACGTATCGCAAGTTGCCTTGATTCATTCAGCGATTGCAACCATTCCAAACAGTGCTGCCATTTCTGGAGCAGCATCTTTTCACCTTCTGAAATCCCCGCTTTCAGAAACGAAGGATCTACATTAAGGGCCTCACCTCCTCCATTAATTGCCAAACCCATCGCTTCCAAGGATTCCAGTCTATCACCTTCTGGCAAAGCACTTGTATCAGCCACTGTATCCGTTGCCCTTGCCAACAAGTAAGCCAAAGAGGCTGTGCCCCTCATTTCAGAGGGCAAAAATCGCAATGACAGATAAAAACTCCTCGAAACCGAAGCAATCATCTTTTCACCAAACTCTTTTTGAAAGTCCTTCATTGGAAATTTACAGCATCGCACTAACTTATTAATGAGGCCATGGTAAAACACCTATACATCCACGTCCCATTCTGTCACCGAATTTGTCCATACTGTAGTTTCTATAAACATACATTTGGCAATATCAATCAATCTGAATTAGTAGATTCAGTTCTCAATGAAATATCCATAAGAGCACAAAATCTCGAGCTTAATATAGAAACTATTTATTTAGGTGGAGGCACTCCAACTGCTCTATCACCAAAAAATCTGGAAACACTTCTTAGCGGTATTAATAAAAAAATAAATCCATCAAACCTGATCGAATGGGTAATTGAAGCAAATCCGAGTACTTTTGATTTAAACAAGGCCAAACTAATAAAAAATAACAACATAACTAGAGTAAGCCTTGGAATCCAATCCTGGAACCTCTCTACACTAAAGACCCTCGGCCGAGATCATGATCCCGATGAAGCAGAAAAGAGTTTCGAAATACTCCGCTCCTGCAAATTCAAAAGCCTAAACATCGATCTAATGTTTTCTGTGCCGGGTCAATCCCTCAAAAGTTGGACCAGTGACCTTCATAGAACAATCAAAATAAAACCGGATCACATCTCTGCATATAACCTCAATTACGAAGAAGATACTGAATACTTCGAAAAACTTAAGAGTGGTGATTTTAATGAAAATCCAGAAAAAGATGGGAAATTATTTAAGTCCGCAATGGAAGTCCTTAGAGGATCTGGATATGAACACTACGAAATTTCAAATTATGCGCTGCCTGGACATCAGTCAGAACACAACAAAGCTTACTGGTCGGGGGCTGATTATCTAGGAATCGGCCCCGGAGCATTCTCAACTGTTCACGGGAAGCGGTGGAGAAACGTAGCGGACACAGCAAAATACATTGAATCATTGAAGCTTAAGAAAATCGATAAGATCGAAACAGAACGTGAAATTATTAATGATTCATCTTTTAGAACGGAACGGATCGCTTTGGAGCTAAGAACGTCCAGAGGAATTTCATTTGATACATTGGGAAAAACAAAAAACCGAATCGATGATCTAGAAACAGAAGGTCTAATAAGTATACATGAAAATAGAATTAGCCTGACAGATAAGGGAAAAATGGTAGCAGACTCAGTGGCTGCTCATCTATTATAACAAATAATAGTTTGCTAAACTTAGACTCTTTTTAATTGGAAAACGGTCTGATGCGGTTATTTATCTCATGAAGAAAAGTACATTACGAATCCAATAAAATAAGTATGCAATTTGTATTTGGAAATAGAGAAGACAAAGAAGACATAGAAAAAGGCTCAAATTTTGCTCCCAAGTTCGGAGAAGACGGCCTCATCCCTGCAGTGGCTCAGGACGCTTCAACGGGAGACATACTAATGGTCGCTTATATGAATGAAGAGGCTCTCCGACAAACAATGCAAAAGAAAGAGGCCGTTTACTACAGCCGGAGCCGTAACACATTATGGCATAAAGGAGCAACTAGTGGCCACATACAGGAAGTCATTGAGATCCGCACCGACTGCGATCAGGATGTCGTGTTACTTAAAGTAAAACAGATCGGGCCAGGGTGCTGCCACGCCGGATACGGTTCTTGCTTTTATAGAAAAGTTCCGATCGGAGATGAAACAACAACAATGATTCAGGACAATGTTATTCAACTCGATCAATGCGAAGAACAAACATATGACCCTGAACAAGTTTATTAATTTGTAGATCAAAAATATGCTCGATGAATTGAGAGAAGAGATTTGTGAAGCGAACCGCAGCCTCCCTGATTCAGGACTGGTGAAACTCACTTGGGGGAATGTCAGTGGCATCGATAGAGACAAAGGGATCTTTGGAATAAAGCCAAGCGGCATAGATTATAGCGCGCTAAAGCCAACAGACATTGTGCTAGTCGATCTTGATGGAAAAGTGGTCGACGGAAACCTGAATCCTTCCTCTGACACTAAAACCCACTTAGAATTATATAAGGCCTGGCCAGAAATAGGAGGGATCACACATACTCACAGCCCTTCAGCGACTTCACTCGCCCAACTAGGAAAAGAACTGCCCTGCTACGGAACAACACACTCTGATCATTTCTATGGAACAGTTCCTATCTGCAGAGCGCTAACTGCAGAAGAAGTTGAAAATGATTATGAGAAAAACACAGGATTAGTCATTGCCGAACACTTCTCGACAGAAGGCATCGATCCGAGTCAAATTCCCGGAGTCTTGCAACTCCACCACGCTCCTTTTACTTGGGGTAAAAATGCAGCCAAGTCTCTCGAAAACAGTATCGCTCTTGAAATGTGCGCTTCAATGGCTCTTAAATGCTGGTCCCTTGATTCTTCAATCGAACCAATACCTCAACACATTCTTGATAAACATTTTCTAAGAAAGCACGGCCCGGAATCATATTACGGACAAGAAAAGAGCTAACGATCCAACAAGCCCTTAAGCAAGCTGAGAGGATCCTTTTTTAAGCTCTCTTTCACTGCATCAGCCAAATCACGAAGGGCCACCGAAGCCCTAACCTTGGGCCTATTAAAATCACCACTAGAGACAAAAGGAATGTGTATTCTTCCTTCCTTTGTGACAGGCGTAAATAATAACTCAGCAACGGGACCGGCAACGCTCTTGCCAACAATCTCAGAAAGGACCGTATTGGCTCGCGTAAAAGTACTATTGGAAATTTTTTCTGAAAAAGTAAAACTCGCATTAATTAAATGCGCATCGTTTGCTGTATTTAGCCAAGCTCCTTCATCAATTACTAGACGGTTCCCGTTAATAATTACAGGCAACGGTTCAACTGCCCGTAAAATATAATTCCTTAACCCTAGGCGAAATCTTGAATCCTCATTAACTACTAAAATTTCCTCAATAACACTAATGTCTAGGCCTGCTTCTTCTAACTGATCAAGCGTTGAAGCGAGTCTACTGGCTATAGGCAAAGACATAATTCTTGATCCTTTTTTGACAGTCAGATCAGTGACCAAATCAGGGTTAAGGAACCCCGTCTGCGAATCGAACGGCTGAATTTTCCCATCTGCCTGAAGGTTCAGGCTCGCATATTTAATTTCTCCCTGAGGACCAGTCACGCTCAGGTTGCCGGAAAGTTCCAAATATGCAGAGTTATGACGAATCAAATCCAAAGGATCGACATCAAGATCTGAAACTGATCCCTTAACATTAGTAAAGGCAATCCGGTTACTACTTTTGATGAGCTTAATGGAAACAATGCTGTCACGTAAAACCAATGATTTAAGTTTCGTTGCCATGGGCATCTCAGAAACATTAAAAGAATCATCAATAACATTCCCTTCCTCCGACTTCATTTTGCGTCTAGCCTTGGCCAACTCTCTACGCTTTCTTTTCTCCTCATACTCAGGATTCAGGACTCCTTTTACATACTTGGGAGGATCAAGCATAGGATCCAATGTATGATCCCCTTCCTCATCAATTGCATAGGCAATGTCAAGCCCATCGACCGTCAATGAATCAATGGAAAGCTTGCCAAATAAAAAATCAATCAGCCTCACTTTGATTGTAGCATCACCGATTTTTATTCTAGTCTGACTCTCAACTGGATCGGACCGCTCAGCAGTAGAAGCTGCATTGTCAGCATACTCATCCCTAGGACTCAGAAGAATATTGGATAAAACAACTTTACCACCAAAGATCCCCGCTCTCAGCTCCCCAATATCCATTCTCAGATTTCTTTCTGACTCTAGAAGATGCACAACTGAATCCTCTGTGATTTTTCTTGAAACAAAAACACCAAGAAATACAAAAGATAAAGCCACAACCAAAAGTAACGGCACAATCAATCTGAAGGTGATCTTACGCATAATTAAAAGAACGGCATGGGCCAGATTATTTAATTTATACCCAAACCTAGAACTAACAACAATCGTTGATAGTAATTTCAGTGAGGCTACGAGATCTCGCTTTTCTAGGGGAAGAGGATCTACAATTGCACTTTATCGATTCGGGAAACGACTACTTTCATTTTTTACTAAGATACTCTGCAGTTCATGCGTTAATATATGTATAAAAATGAAATTTTATAAATTTGCAGCATTGCTACCTTTTCTACTTCAAGGCCCAGCACAAAAAATTCGAGCCGACGACCCTTTACCAGAAGGAGTCATTGCAGCAATTCGCAATGGAAATATCCCAACCATCGCTGATGTGAGCGTCATGAATTTTAATGAGGAGGGCCATGGTAAAATCAAAGTCCACGCAATTTACAAATCGGAACTAGGAACCAATCAAAAGAAGAAAGAAAATAAATCCAGTTTCGCAAAATGGATACGCGGCTACAGCCTAGAAGGAAGCAATAAAGTTACACCTCTCAAATTAGTGGTTAATGGAAAAACCGGAAGGTTTCTCTTTTTCCTCGATGGTGACCTGCTCTACTCGACTTATAACAATCAGTTCCCTATCCGGAAAACCAAAGACGGATCACTCGAAGTCGGCACTGCTTTCAATGGGGGAGGAGCTCCATGGAAGCCCTTAAAAGAAATTATCAAATTGATTCCACAAAAATCACCCAAGGAAAAAGAAAAATAATTAAGCAAGATCCAAAGGACCACCTTGGCTTAATTTATGTTCTCCAAATGCTTTTATATGATGCCCAAATCCGTGAGCCAATGCCATTAAGAGTCTGTTATGATTAACTCCGGGCAAATGAAGCGAGCGGCCCATCTTAAATCCGAGTCCGCCGCCGAGGAGGGTGAACGGAATATTTTCAAGCGTATGGTTATTACCTTTACCAAGCTCATTGACCCACATGATCGTAGTATTATCAAACATATTGCCCTCACCACCAGGCTCGGGAGTTTCTTTAAGGCGCTTACAAAGATATCCCAACTCTCCCGCAAACCACTTGTTTATTTTAAGCAATTTATCCTGAGCTGATTTGTCCTTGTCAGGCTTGTGTGAAAGAGAGTGGTGCCCGTCATTGACCCCTAACCATCTCATGCGGGCCTGCCCCACTGACCGCATAAACTGGAGCGTTGCAACGCGCATCATATCATTAGCTAATCCATTAACCAATAGATCAATCTGCATCCGGCTAATCTTTGGGGTATTGTCATTTACGAGTTCGATGTTGGGATTAATCTCAGGTTGGGGATGAACTGTGCTGGATTCTTTTTCAGCTTCGAGCAAGCCTTTTTCGACCTGACGAACCAGATTCATGTGTTCCTCCAGCATGTCCTTATCCTCTTTAGCAAGCTTAACTGAAACTGATTTAAGGTCAGCTGCAACATCATCCAATATACTGACAAGACTTTCTCTGTCCTTCATCTGTCCATACATTTTTTGCAACATCTGATGAGGATCATCGATCGGAGCAATTGGCTTATTGGATCCTGCATATGACATCCGGGTCCATGGATCTGCCCTGTTTGGAACAGCTACTCCAAATTCAAGAGAACCGAACCTTGTTTTTGTTTCCTTACGTGATTGTAAAAAATTAGCAATTTCCTGATCAATGGAAATACCACTAGCCCAACCAGCAGGAGTGTGACCTCCTCCCTGAATGTTACCACGATGAAGTTTTCTGGCCGTTAACAAACAGCTGATGCCTTTCATGTGATCGTCCCCATCTCCGCCGACCTTATTGTGCACACCCTTAAGGGTTAGTAAGGAATCTTTATATGGAGCCAACGGCTCCATAATCGACTTAAGATTAAAATCACCTCCACTAGCATCAGGCCAAAAATCGTTAGGCAAAGTTCCGTTAGGAGAGAACATAATAATGAGTCTCTTTTTCGGAGAAGAATCACCCTGCGCCTGAAGACTAGGCAATCCATAAAGAAATGAAAGCGCTGAAGCTGAAAGTCCAAGATCCTTAAGGAAAGCCCTGCGTGATAACTCGTTCATAATTCTTCTTGTTTGATTCCTTCAGTAGAAGCTAAACATAAAATCTCAACGATCAACTCTTTACAACTAAAATTCGATTTCACGAAATGGGCGTGTAAATCATCCACTGTATTTTTACCGTAGGCTTGAATGGGCTGCTTTATCATATACTCAAAGAGGTTCTGAATGAAATTTTTCTGTGCATTTGAATCATTCGCGATGAATTGAGCCAAACTACGTGAACCCCGTAAATTCACTAGATTTCCTGCCCTTGTCTCAAACTGTGTAAATGAATCCACTCGCTTGTTGTTTTCTGTGTCTCTCCAACGCCCAATACCATCATAATTTTCAAGACTAAACCCAAGACTATTAATAATTTCATGACACGCCATGCAATTGGAATCTTTTGTCACGTGAGTAATTTTTTCACGCATACTCAGACTAGGATCAAGCTTTTGATTTTCAAAAGAAACCGCCTGCGGAGGTGGCTTGAGCGTCCTTCCTAGTATATGTCTAGTCAGAAACACTCCACGGTGCACCGGCGAACTATTATAAGCATATGAGAAATGGCTCAGCAAATAGGGGTGCGTTAACAGACCTGACCTTTCTGTCTTTTCAAAATCAACCCGCTTCATTTCATCACCTTCGACTGACTTTCCATAGACTCCAGCAAGCCCCCGGTTCAGGTAAATATAATTCGAAAGCAAAAGATTTCGAAAGTCCGATTTTTCGCTCCATACAACATCTTCAATAAACATATTCATCGAGCGGCGAAGATCAGATATTTTATACTCATCAAAATCAGGATAGACCTTATCTTCCTTCATCAGGTCACGTTCCAAATCCAAATCAAGCCAATGATAGAAAAAATCAATAACCTTCGATCTTGCCTTTGCATCCTCAAGCATTCGCTCCGCCTCAGATCTAATATAATCCTGGTTAGATAATTTCCCCTCACTCGCAGCCGCAATTAATGCATCATCCGGAATCGAATCCCATAAACCAAGCGCCATTCTAGATGCGACCTGATATGACGGCGCCTTACCACCAGGCAACTGAGGGTACAAGAAGTGGGGAGATTTTATGGCCAATAAAACGACACGCTTCACTGCAACCTCTGGAGACTCAGAATCTGCAAAGATACGATTAATGCTTTGCTCCTTCTCCTGCTCAGTTAATGGACGTCTATATGCTCTTTCCAAAATTCTCATTGCTACTGAAATTAGCTTCTCAGTCTTTTGAGGATCATCCTTTGATTTGACGCCACTAATATGCCCCAAGATCGAATCGACTTGCTCCGCAACATCTAATGATGCCCTAGTAACTGCCGAGAGCCATTCCTTGGATATATCGGATCCCCTCTCATACCCAAGGCTCCTATCATCAGGAGGAAAGCTTGTCTTCGCCAAGATCAACTGATCCCCTTTGCTTGTTGATAATTGATCTCCTGCTGGCACTGACCATACTCCGTTCGGAGGCAACCACTCGAACCTGATAGCACCTGTACTTTCCTTATATTTGAAATAATCAATTCTTATAGGGTATTCTCGCCCTCCCTGCAGAAATACACGAGCAGTCTCAGTCCTACTCTTATTACCAGAACTGACCCACGCATCGATCAGTGGTGGGTTACTTTCCTTACTTGCATCGTCCCTATAATTTTTATCTCCCGCCTTAATATTCACATTGAGGTAAAGTCTGGCACCATTTGGGGTAGTCAATCGCATGCCATAAAATCCCGTACTCTCAGCCCTCAGTGAACCTTCCCAAGCAATAGAAAACTGCTCAGCCTTGATTCCTTCTAGCGGCGGTCCTGGACCAAATTCAAAATCAATCTTATGATCAATTCTCCTCTTCCTTAGAGAATCTTTTTTATTCATCCCTTTGGAATTATAATAAGAAGCATTTAGTCCTGACTCTGGGACCGGTTCATCTGATGCTGATTGACGAAAAAGATCGCTTACCGATTCACGAAACTGACGATTCGTTAAATGGCTCAACTCAATTCGGGGAGGTGAATTACGCAAACGCGCCTGTGGCGAATAAAATGCATCGAAAATATACTTGGCAACTTGAGTCGCATCATCTCCAATACACAAATCAGGATCATCATCAGGCATGCTCTTAATGACATACCTCGTCAATTTGCTTAAGGACCAATCACCGAACATCGCCTCCTCATATTCCCCCTTCACTCCTTCACCTTTGTCACCATGACAAGAAGAACACTGTTTCATATAAATTTGCTTCCCTGGCCCGCTTACCTCTAAAGAATAGCAAAAGGAACCTGCACAAAAAAATAAGAGCAACTCTATCGTTAGTTTATGAACTCTATTTCTTTTCAAATTCCTCATTCCTTACAATCAAAATAAAACAAAAACACTTTAACGTCGCTAACAAAAATTAAATAACCCCGCCAAATCTCTTCACTCTTTACAAAAAACCGTTTTTGCTCAAAATTCACTAAAATCATGAAATCTTTATTGCCTTTATTTTTATTATTATCCCTAAAATTAACTACCCTTGCGGAGGATACTCGATGCTATGAGATGCGAATTTACACTGCCAATGAAGGTAAGTTTGATGAACTAAATACAAGATTTGAAAATCATACCTGCAAACTCTTTGAAAAGCACGGACTCACTAACGTTGGATACTGGGTGCCTACCAACAAATCAGACAATCGTTTGATTTATGTCATCAGTTCACCGGACAGAGAAACACACAACAAATCATGGAAAGCTTTCCTGAATGACTCTGACTGGAAAAAAGCCTATAAAGCCTCCGTCAAAGACGGTGCTCTCGTAGCTAAGATCGATAGCACTTTCTTGAGCGCTACTAATTACTCGCCAGAAATAAAATCCGTTACCTTTAAACACCCTCGCGTCTTTGAACTGAGAACCTACGTGACAGCTAAGGACCGCCTCAAGAATCTGCACGCCAGGTTCCGGGACCATACTTGCGCAATTTTCGAAAAACATAACATGACAAACGTTGCATACTGGACCCCGATCGATGCGGACAAAGGTAAAGACAATACGTTAATTTACATTATTTCCCACAAAAGCACTGACCAATCAAAAAAGAACTGGGGAGCTTTCATTGGTGATCCAGCATGGAAAAAAGCCCGCGCATCATCAGTCAAGGACGGAAAGATCCTTGCCAAAGCGCCTCATAAGGTCTTCATGAATTCAACGGGCTACTCTCCAATTCAATAATCATTTTTGATTGTCTTAAGTAGAAAACGTGAGCTAGGAGGAAGAAACTCTATTCCTCGATCAAGGCCCCTTCATCATCCCATTCCTTTTTAGAAATTAGCTGG
>Ga0163108_10000452_pt1 | contig 30444 bp, 27 predicted proteins | sample Fk1155metaG_FD_109644 | JGI IMG/M metagenome (GOLD analysis project Ga0163108, IMG submission 109644) | Marine microbial communities from the Central Pacific Ocean - Fk160115 155m metaG | ecosystem: Environmental > Aquatic > Marine > Oceanic > Photic zone | place: The Central Pacific Ocean...
ATTACGTTCTTTTTTGCTGTTTTAGGAATTGCTTCATCTCTTATGTCGCCAATAGTCTATGCCGCTTCTTCTACATTTATTCCGCAGTCTAGTCAAGCAGGATCAGGAGCCTCCAGTTTAAGTGGAGTTGCTTCTCTGGTTGGTATAAATTTGGGCGGAGCTATGTCAGCCGCCGAAATACCCCCGTCTATTTATCCTCAAATTCTTTCAAGCGTTCCTTATAAAAGAGCGCTTTTAGAAATCTCGTTAAAGCCTTCAGAAGAAGGTTCCAGTATTTTGTTAAAAGACTATCTCCTTAACGAAAGTTCTTCGCCTGATGTTTTTGGGCTTATTAAAAAATATACCATAATGCTGCCCTTTACTGTTTTAGCAGCAATAAGAGGAGATAAAGAAGCTGTTTCTTCGGATTCATCCTCGGAGATGTCTGTATCCGCTGATGAAGACGATCTTTTTAGGGCCCTGGAAGCCATCTTGTCTTTAAGTGTAAACACCAAAGACGGCTTTGTAAGTCTCTCTGCTGAAATGGGCGACCCTATAATTTGTGCTCTTGTTGCAAAAGAAGCTCAAAAAATTCTTCAAAAAAGTGTAATTAATTATAAAATTAAAAGCGCTTCCGAAATATTAGTTTTTAATCAAAAACAGCTTAATTTGAAAAAAGTTGAATTTGATAGCTTACAAAACATATTAGCCTTATTTAAAGATTCTAATCTAAACATAATTGATTCTCGTTTTGAGAATAGACTAATTGGGCTCGAGGCCGAATTTTCCCTAGTAAGCTCTGTTTACCAGGAGCTTGCCAAACAACTGGAACAATCAAAGCTTCAAGTTAGTAAGGACACTCCTATTTTTTCTGTAATAAAGCCTGTTACAATTCCTAATACAAGGAGTGCCCCTAAGAGAACGCAAATGGTTCTTGTTTATTTATTTATAGGTTTTATTTTAGGCTCTGGCTATGTTCTAATTAAAGAGCCTGTTAAAAACATCCTGGAAGAAATTAAAGCCTAAAAAGAAAGCTTACAAAAGATTCTTTGGGAGAAAGCTGTTGGGTTATTTTATAAATTTTATATCTTTTGTCCTTGGGGTCTTTAACCTCCTCGATTAGGTTTAGCTTTGTCCCTGTAACGTTTTTGTAAATCTCATTTACCTCTTTTATAAAATCTGTTCTTAATGCGGTAAAATGGGATTTTACAAATTTTTTAGGCGATATGATTTCGTTAAGCTCAAAAGAGGTAAGCTGGCCGTGGAGATGTAGGGTCTTAATTGCTGAAATTTGTTCAGGGCTTAATATAGCGTATTTGTCTTCAAAATAAATTCTATTTTCGTCATACAAAACAAGGCCTTTTAAAAAATCTTTAAAAACAAACAGCTTGTATGCTGTCCAACAAATAAAAAGAACAACAAACAGTGTTAAGAACAGTTGGAACGGAATTGTTTTTTTATAAGAAATTTGATATAGCTCTGGAGTTATTGTGTTTAAAACGCTTAAGGGAAGTTTCGACAAGAACTCTGATTGATCTTTCTTTTTTATAAAAAATAGCGTGTCGTTTAATTCAAATACTGGTTTTTTAGTGTTAATGTTATTAAAAAGGCCTTCCTTCTGATAGCTTGTAAAGGTGTCTTTTTGAAAATCAAAAAAAATTGCACTGTCGTTTTGAAAATATGCTTTTTTACCATTAATTATGGCGTTAGAGATAACATAGGACCTAAGCGGAAGTTTTGGGTTTATCTGGCCAAGATTTATAAACTGTTGTGTTTTAAGGTCAAAATAAAAATGGTCGTTTAATATTACATCTTTTTGGTTAGATTCAGAGGGGTTGTGTCGTCCTCCTAAAACATATAACCTGTCGTTAAAAGAATGTGCAACGGCTCTCCATCTTCCTGGAGGTATATACTTAGATTTCGGCAATACAATTTCCCATTGGCCTGTTTGGTTGTCTAAATAAGTTAGATAGTTTTTAAATGTCCAAAAACCATAGCCTCCATACATATAAAGTCTATCTTTATAAAAAAATGTAGATGCCTTAAGTTGGTTTCTTTGGATTACAGAATCGTCTGTTCTTGAAAGCAAGTTTTGATTTAAAGACAAAACATGTCCGCCACCACAGAGGGCTAATGTCGTCTCTTCTGAATTATAAAATGGAATAAAGCGTTCATTATTAAAAGGGCTTATAGCCTTTATAAGGCCTGGCCCAAGCTTTAAGGAGTCTGTTTCTAGACTAGCCTGTGTCCATTCCTTTTTTAGCCGAAAGACTTTGTTTTGGGTTATAAGCGTTGGAACGCCATTAGGCCCTAGGCTAAAAACATATTCTGACGGCAAGCTACTGGGCAACAGAATGTCTTGCCCGCTTAGGCAAAAAGGCATAAAAAATATGCCGATCACAAAAACTTTAAAAAACTTTTTCATTTTTTTATAAATATAATTTAATCTTTAAAACTTTGACCGCCTCTTCTTTTTTTTCTTTCGCGTTATTTTTAGGTCTATCTTCAATAACGTCTTATTTTTTGAATAAATACATCTATGGTATTTTCTCTAACAATAAAATACTTGACCCTGTTACAAGCCGATCCTCTCATAGGTCTAAAGCGACTCGCTCAGGCGGGCTTTCTGTTTTCCTTAGCATTTGTTTTTGTTTTGCAATAGCTTCTTCTACTTACAGCTTAGCGGTCAACCCTTATGCTCTATTAGGTGTAATATTTATGGCTTTAACTGGAATTGCTGATGATTTTTTTAATGTTCGATATCGAGAAAAGTTTTTTTTACAAATTTTTTCAGGGATTATCCTTCTTCAAGCAGGATATGAGATAAATTCTTTTCATGGAATTTTTGGAGTCTACGAGCTCCCTGAGTGGCTGGCCACAACAGTAACCTTGTTTGTATATATTATTATTGTAAACGCCGTTAATTTAATAGATGGCCTTGACGGCTTAGCCTCTCTGTTATTAATTAAATTCTTTGTTGTGGTGGGTGGCGTCGTAATGGTTGGAACCAGCGAGATGGCGCTGTTTTTTCCAATAGCAATTGGAGCGCTTCTGGGGTTTCTCCTGCATAATTTTAGTTCCGTTAGTAAGGTTTTTCTGGGTGATACAGGCTCATTGTTTATGGGCTCGATAATGGCTTTTTTTGTTTTTTACATTATGGATAGTTCAAGCCAAATAGTAATAGATACTTACATTTCAAGACCTCTTTTTTGTGTCCTTTTATTGCTCTACCCACTAACTGATACTCTTAGAGTTATTCTTCTTCGATCATATAAAAGAAGGTCTCCTTTTGTTGCTGACCGAATACATTTGCACCACCGTCTTGCAGACAAAGGCTACGAGCATTGGGAAGCCTCCTTGTTAATTTTTTGTCTTTCTATCTCGCTTCTTTCTATTAATTTGTTCTTGTTTCAATACATAGGCCTGGTTTTATGCGTTCTTGTTTCTTTAACCTTTATGTTTTTATCCTTTTTTTGGTTTTTTAAATGAAAAAGCTCTTAATTTTTGTTGTCTTCTTCTCTTTCTTTTCTTATTCTCAAGAGGGGCTTTCCGATTATTTATTAGTCGAAAAAGACTCTGCTTCATTTTACACTTTTACAAAAGAGGGTGTCTATTTTTCTTCATTTGATGAAAATAATGTCCTTGATTACAGATACAGAGCATACAGCAAGCCCCCTCCTAAAACTTTTAAAGACGTCCCAACCGATACTTTTTCCGCGATTAATTTACATGGGGTTATTTATTTGTTATATCCTGGTGGAGGAGTCTTGTATCAATATTCTAATGGGGCTATTGAACGAATAGACGAAAGCTTCCCGCATCGAAATCAATTTGCTGGATTCTTTTTTGCTTACAACAGTGAACTTTATCTTCTAGGGGGATATGGATATTGGGCTTCTAAAGAATTCTTGACTAAATTTAATTTTGAGTCTAGATCTTGGGAAGTTGTTTCTCTTTCTGGCGAGGCTCCTAAAGGCGGTATAAACCAAGGCTCCTTTTTAAAAGCCAAAAACTCTATTTATGTTTTTGACTTTTTTTCAACGCAACCAGAAAGCTTGATTGACAAAAAAAATGACTTTCTATACGAATTAAATCTTTCGAAGTCTTTGTGGGTAAAAAAAGGGCGACTTTCCGCTCCTTCTCCTGCTGTTTCAATTGAAGAAGCCTTCCTTTCTGTTCGCACAAGATATGGATCTTCTCTTTTTGAGAGGGCTGCACATACAAGTGCTTTTAGAATAATCGATCCTTTAAAAAATATTGTTAAAATCTATTCGGCTGAAAATGAGCTTTCTAAACTCAGTAAAAATTCTATTTTCGTCGGTTCTAAGATCGTATATGCTTCTCAAAGCGCTGACAACAAGAGCTATAAGGTTACTTTTGCGGATATTAATAGTTATCCTGTTGTTGACGAGAAAAAGCACATATTAGACAACCAGGACCTCTTTCTAAAATATATAGCTTATTCATCCGTATTTCTGGCGCTTCTTGTTCTGTTTCTGTATGCTTTTTTTAAAAACCGCGACACTTTATATTCCCTTTCTGATCAGTCTTTGTTTAATGAAAAAGGGCTTGTTTTTATTTCTATAGAAGAGAAAAAAATATTGTCTCTTTTTCTTGATTCTTCCGTTGTTGAAAACAATGTTCTTTTAGAGCTTTTTTCAGACGAAAGCAAATCGTTCGATGCAATTATTAAAAGAAAAAACAAGGCTATTAAAGACTTGAACGATCGGTTTAAAGAGGTTTTTAGTCAAGATTTGATTTTTAAAGACACCGACAAACATGATTCGAGACAGGTAGTCTATTCTCTGGCCCCTAAAACACAACTTATAAGCGAAGTAAAAGGTTTTTCTTCCTCTTAATTGTTACAGCTCATAACCCCTTCTACTATTTCTCTGTCGTTTGAGAGTCTTGGCAATTTGTTTTGTCCCCCCAGCTTTCCAATTTTTTTCATATAATTTTTAAACACATCCTTTTTAACTACAACTACCTCTAGCTCTTTTAAAATCTTTCCGTCAACCAAATCTTTATAGTAGGCGTTCCTAATTCTTACGTTTTGATCCAGTTTTTTTGCAAATTTCTCAATCTCCTCCTTTTTTGGCAAAACATCAAACTCTATCCACCATTCGTGACAAGGCAACCCTTCTTCTGGGTTTATTTTAGGCGCGACAGTAAACTCCTTAACGTTAAGGTTACTAGACGTGACAACTTCTTTTAGCGCCTCTTCCACTTCGCTTCCAATAACATGCTCTCCAAATGCCGATATAAAATGTTTATACCTCCCCGTGACTTTTATTTTATGCGGACACAAAGACACAAAACTAACTGTATCTCCTGTATTATATGCCCAAAGCCCTGCTGAGGAAGAAATGACCAAAACATAATTTACTCCCAGGTTTACAGTTGCAACATTGTGTCTAATTGGATTTTTCTTCTTCATTTCACTAAGCTCTATAAACTCGTAATAAATCCCTGAGTTTAAACAAAGAAGCAGGCCTTTAGATTTTTGCGAATCCTGATATGCAAAAAACCCTTCTGAAGCAGGATAGTACTCAATGCTGTCTATTTCCTTCCCTATAAGTTTTTGAAAAGTTTTTTTATACGGATCGTAATTTACTCCGCCATAAACAAATAAATTAAAGTTGGGAAAAATTTCTGAAACAACCTTTTTGTTTCCCGCTTCTTTTAATGTCTCAAAATACATTTGAACCCAAGGGGGGATTCCTCCAATAACAGCCATGTCTTCCTTTATGGTTTCTTTTGAGATTTCGTTCACTTTTTTTTCCCAATCTTCAATACAGTTTGTCTTCCAGCTAGGCATAATATTCGCTTTTAAATAGCTTGGAGTAACATGCGCAATTATTCCTGAAAGTCTTCCTGTCTTTATGCCGTTTATTTTTTCTAGAACTGGGCTCCCCTGTAAAAAAATTACTTTTTTATTAAGAAATGCTGTTTTGCCTGTCTCTTTTATATAATGAAAAATTGCATTCCTTGATCCTTTGGTGTGGGTTGGCATAGATTCCTTGCTTATTGGAATATATTTTGTGCCTGATGTCGTTCCTGATGTTTTTGCAAAATATATTGGTCTTCCTGGCCAAAGAACATTTTTCTCTCCGCCAAGCGCTCTTTCAATGTAGGGCTTTAGCCCTTCATAGTCTTTAACCGTTGTGTTTAAAACAAAGTCTTTATAGGATTTTATTTTTTCAAAGCTGTGATCTTTTCCAAAAGAAGTGTCTTTTGCTTTAGACATTAGGGTTTTTAAAACTTTGTTTTGTGTTTTTAAAGGGGTTTTCGCCCATTTTCTTATCCGCCACACATATAGTTGGGATAAGCATATCGCCATCACTTCTTTAATCGTCATATTGTTTTATTCAAAAAGGACATAGTCTTCTGGGTCTACAGGATTTCCGTCTCTCCAAAGCTCAAAGTGAAGATGGGGTCCAGTGCTTAATTCTCCCGTGTTGCCAGACAGGGCAATTACTTGTCCCGACTCTACCATTTCTCCTTGTGAGACTAAGCCCGACTCGTTATGTTTATATATGCTTGTTAGTCCAAAAGAATGTTCAATAATAACGACATATCCTGTTTGGAGCGTCCATTCAGCAAAAACAACAGTGCCGTTTGCAACAGACTTAACTGGGGATTTTGTTGGGGCTGCTATGTCTGTTCCAAAATGTTTAATCCCGTAATCAAAGCCTGATGTAACCTCTCCGTATAATGGAGAGAATAAAACAAACTTCACTTTTGTCGATGCTGATTCTAGCGCATTAAAACGATCTTCTTTTTCTACCTCCCCTCTTAAAATAGAGTCTTCTTTTTTTATTTTAAGCTCTAAGCTTGAGGATTCTGCCCTTAGCCTTTCGCCTTCTTTTTGCACTTCTCCTTTTGTGGCCTCCCCTGTAATAACTGCTCCAATTGAGTTTATGTAGTCTTGATTTTTTTCAATAACCATCGTCAAAGAGTCTAGGGTTTCAATATTATTGATTGCGCTTGTTCTTAGTGCTGTGGAGTCATAGCCGGGGATATATTCTTTTACTGAAGTAAATGCAATTAAAATAATTGTAGAAACAACAATTACTAGGCTTAGCAATGCGGCTAATAAAAAAACATTTAATCCGCTAAGCTTGTATGAAAGCCTCTCTTCATAAGTGGCTTCGTTTAATATAACTAGCCTATATTTATTCAAAAGCCTTTGCCTAAATGGTTTTTTAGATTTTTCTTTCATTCTATAACAAAGATAATAATAGCTATATATATTGAGGCTGTTAGTTATATTTTAAAATATCTCTAATAAATTCTATTTTTCTTTATATTTTTGTTTAAATATCTTTTAATATGTTATCATTTAATTTATTCTTAGCTATTGGTCCTTGGCAAGTTGTTTTAGTTGCTGTGGTAATTCTTTTGTTGTTTGGAGGAAAGAAAATTCCTGAACTAATGAAAGGCCTAGGTAGCGGCATTAAAGAGTTTAAAAAGGGGGTTAAAGAAGAAGATGAAGATTCAGGGGAGACTTCTGATAAATAGTCTTTTTCATTGTTTAGTTGCTTTTGTTTTTTTGCTTTATAATTTTAAGCGACTTAAAAATTGCCTCAAGCTCAAAAACCATCTCTCTTTTTTTTGATGAGGGAGAAAAAACAAACCCTTCCAAAACAATATTTCTTTGGTTTAGAGTGTCTTGTATTATGTAATTTAGAAAAGGGCCTGCCATAAAATCATTTTTCACCTCCCAGGTTCCTCTGGTTTCTATAGCCGTTAGCCCGCTTACTTTCACTTGATTAAGATAAGGTCTATAAGCCTCTTCAGTAATCATATGAGAATTTTTATTTCTGCCTGGCACAAACGCCCTTCCAACAGAATCCCTGGTTCTTATAATTTTATCAAGGCTGTAAGAGCTTAAAGAGTCTTTTGTAGAGAGTTCATACGCCAAAATATTAACGCTCCCTTTTTTAGTCTTTTTTTGAAACCAAATAGTTTTATTTTTATCTTTTTTGAAAAGCTCATATGCAGAAGGCATTATTAGATCTATCGACAACAACACCTTTAGGTCCTCTGATTTTAAAGGAGAAATTTTCATTCGTCTTTGTTTTTCTTTTAGATCATTCTTTTTTATTTCATTTATAATTCTTCCTTTGTTTTCTATTATGCTTTCTATTATATTTTTTTTAGATGTTCCTGTGAGCTTCGCTACAACTTGTGGCTTGGCAAACTGATCATAAGAAAGGCTAAAGGCGTCTTTTTTTGTTTTCTGGATTAGCAATATATTTCTGCTTTCTCTGGTAAAGTCCGAAAAGGTGTTTAGAGGAATCTGCTTTAAAGAAAAAATTGGCTCTTGCTGAGGCAGCCCTATAAATTCTGCTGCAAAAGCCCCTCTAATTGCATCTCCCACAGAAGAAGACCACAAAGGGTTTTCTATTACTACTGTAACCGTATTAATGTTTCCGCTAGAGCCTGGCTTATATACAATGGTGTTGTTTTGACAAGCAAGCAAAGAGACAAGGATAACAAAAAGAATTTTATATTTCATTTTTATTCGTTTTAGTTTGATAAAGCTTCTATCCCGGGCAATATCTTGCCTTCTAAGCTCTCAAGCATCGCTCCTCCTCCAGTAGAAACATAGCTCATTTTGTTTTGCAAATTAAACTTTCTAACTGCTGCCGCCGAATCCCCTCCTCCCACAAGCGAAAACGCACCTCTTGTGGTGCTTTTAGCTACAGAATTTCCTATTGCAATTGTTCCTTTTGAAAAGCTTTCTAGTTCAAACACGCCTACTGGTCCGTTCCATAATATTGTTTTGGCTGACATAATAGCTTTATTAAATATTTCTATTGACTTTGGGCCAGAATCTAGCCCTTGCCATTTTTTTGGAATTTTGTTTGTTTCAAAAAGCTTTTTCTTTCCTGTGTTTGAAAACTGATCTGAACATAACGAGTCAACTGGCAAATAAATCTTTACGCGTTTCTTTTTTGCTTTTTCCATTATTGATAAAGCAATATTTAGTTTGTCTCCTTCAACAATGGAGTCCCCTATGCTCCCTCCTAGAGCTTTAATAAAAGTGAAGGCCATCCCTCCTCCAATAATAATCTCGTCTACCTTGTCCATAATATTTTCTATTATGGTAATTTTAGAAGAAATCTTGGCCCCGCCCAGTATTGCTAAAACAGGCTTCTCTCCTTTTTGAAGAACGCTTTTTATTGCGTTTACTTCATTGTATAAAAGGAGTCCTGAAAATTTCTTTTTTTTAAAAAACCCTGCTATTGTTGTTGTGGAAGCGTGTGCTCTATGTGCTGTTCCAAAGGCATCATTAATATAGCAGTCGGCATAAGAGGCTAGTTTTCTTGCAAACTCTTTGTCTCCTTTAATTTCTTCAGGATAAAATCTGAGGTTTTCTAACAATAATACTTCTCTTGGCCTAAGGGCCTTTGCGGCTTCTTTTGTTTTGTCTCCTATAGCGTCTTCGACAAATTTCACTTTTAGGTTTAATGTTTTTTCAATTTCTGGAACTATGTGTTTAAACGAAAGTGCCTTGTCCTTTTTCTTTGGCCTGCCTAAGTGTGACATTAAAATACAGCTTCCTCCATCATTTAACACTTTCATGATCGTTGGTTTTGCGCCTTCTATTCTAGAAGAATCTAGCACTTGATTGTTGGCGCCTAAAGGGACATTAAAGTCAACTCTAATAATCGCTTTAAGCTGTTCAAAGTTTTGTTTTTCAATTGAAATCATGTTGAAATATATTCCTTTTCAAAGATATGCATTTGTTAAGTTTTTAGAACATATTTCTGCTATCTTTGGGATATGTTGTTTAGAGATATTATAGGAAATGAGTCAGCGAAAAAAGAGCTCTCTAGAATTAGTAGCTCTGGTAAAATTCCACATAGTCAATTAATTTCGGGTCCCGTGGGATCAGGGGTTTTGCCTATGGCTATTGCTTATGGCAGGGGAATTCTGTGTGGTCCACAGGTTAAAAATGCTGACGCGTGTAATATTAAATTTAGCGCTCTAAAACACCCTGACCTACACTTCGTTTTCCCTGTGGCTAACACTGTAGAAATAAAGAGTAGGGCTATTTCTTCTCATTTTCTTCCGAGCTGGAGAGAATTTGTTAATTCAAACCCTTACGGTGGTCTGTTTGATTGGTATACCCGTCTAGGCATAGAAAACAAACAAGGTAAAATTGGGAAAGATGAGGCAGAAGATCTTATAAAAAAACTCTCCTTAAAATCATACGAGGGCGGATGGAAATGTGTAATTGTTTGGATGCCTGAAAGAATGAATGCTAGTGCAACAAATAAACTTTTAAAACTAATTGAAGAGCCTCCCAAAAACACTGTTTTTTTATTTGCGTCAGAGTCTCCACACCTTTTAATGGATACGCTCCTTTCAAGATGTCAAAGAATTGATTTAAAAAAAATTTCTGTGCAAGAGATTGAAAAAGCCTTATTAGAAAAGGGGTTTTCTGTGGAGCTTTCTAAGCGGGCTGCGCTTGCTTCAAGTGGCGACTATAACAAGGCTCTTTCTTCAGCAAATGGCTCAGAAAATGAAATTTTGTTTGAGGCTTGGTTTCAGTCTTGGGTTAGGTCTGCTTTTAAGGTTAAACAAAATAAAGAGGCTGTTCTAGAACTTGTTGATTGGAGCAAAAAGATTTCAAAGTCTGGGAGAGAAACTCAAAAAAGCTTTATTGGCTATAGCCTAGAAATTTTTAGACAAGCCCTCTTAACAAACTATGGTATTGGTCAAATCACGACCCACACTCCTTCTACGGACTTTAATTTTAAAAGCTTTTCAAAATATGTTTCCGGTGCAAATATCGAAGATGTTTTCATTGAGCTTGAAAAGGCTTATTTACAAATTCAATCCAACGGAAACGCTAATATGGTTTTTTCTGACCTTTCTTTAAAACTAACGCGTTTGATACACAAAACTTGATTTTACATATTATGGCTAGCTCTAAAATTGCATTCCTTTTAATATTGTGTTTTTTCACAATAGTCTTTGCGCAGAGCGGCCTAGACAAGGTTCTTGACAAAAAGGGGAATTTAAATTATTTGGATTCTCTTCTTGGGCCCTTCTTTTCAGGCCTTTTAATTCGTCTTGCTTTTTATGGTGTAACGATCTTAGAATTAGCGTCTGGACTATTCTGTTTGGCTGGTCTAGTTGAGTGTTTCTTTTACGGCTCGTCGTTTTTTGGATTAGTCGGACTGGTTGTTGGTTCGCTCGCTCTGCTTGTTCTTTTGTTTGGCCAGCGTGTGTCAAAAAATTATGACGGCGCTAAAACATTGGTGGTTTATTTTATTTTAGCAATGGCGGGCATCGTATTGTCTTAGCCTAGGAAAAATACCGCTTTCGTGGTTCTTTTATAAAAAACGGCTTTTATAACTTCTCTTTCTGGCGCTTTCTTTTAGCTCCAATCACGAGGTGTGCTGATGTGGCGAAACGCTTGTTAAAACAGCTTTAATTGATTTTTTTTCTAAAAATATAGATTTGTGAGGAGAAATTGCCGTGAAAAAGTCCGTTTAAATTAGAAATGATGCCGAAAAAAATTCCTTTAAAAAAAGGCGTTTTGCTTTTTTTAATTTTTTCAGACAAAATGGAAATGTAAAGCGCGTCTAAAAACATTGGCTTGACATTGGTTTGTTCAAAGCCTATGGGTTCTAAAATAATCTTTAATGATTTTGGAGAAAAGTGGCGCAAATGCCTGGGCACGTCCCACGCGGCCCAGTTTTTTTTATAGTATTCCGCGTCCCATGATTTGTAGTTCGGGCAGGCTACTATCAGTCTGCCTCCTTTTTTTAAAGCCGCAGCGGTGTCTTTTATCGTCTCGCCTAAGCTGTAAACATGTTCTAAAGAATGCCAAAAAGTTATTAAATCAAATTCTTGAGGGCTGCACTTTTTTATGCTCTGAAAATGATAAATGCCTAGAGCCCTGGCTTTTTCTCTTGCTTGTTTAGCCGGCTCAACTCCAGCAACCTCCCACCCTTTCTTTTTTAGCGCAAAAAGAAAGTCTCCGGTTCCTGACCCAATGTCCAGGGCTTTTCCTGGTTTGTAAAAAAGCTTAGAAATTATTCTTTTTTTGAAAAGAAGCATGATTTTTTTAGACAAAAAATAGCTCTTCATAAAAAAAGTCGCTCCATTTTTTTGATGAGACAGGTATTCGCTTGAATCATAATAGGCAGAAAGATTGTCTGGCGCAGGTTTAGGTGTTGTTTTTAGAATCTCTGTGTTTTTTTCAAGCTCTAATGAAAAAATTTCCTGGCTTAAAAAGTGATCTTTAATTTTATGTTTGGCCTTTTCTTTTTTCATTATAATTGCTGGTTCCACGTGGAACGCTTTCGTTATCTTCCCATATAAACCATCAAGACATTAATGTCGTTTGGCGAGACTCCGCTTATCCTTGAGGCTTGAGACAGTGTGGTTGGCTTTATTTTTTCAAGCTTTTGAATCGCTTCTGCAGACAGTGAATTGACTTTTGAATACACAAAAGAAGAGGGAATCTTGATCCTTTCTAGATTGTTAAGTTTTTTTGCGTTTGCTTTTTCTTTTTCAATATACCCGGAATATTTTATCTGGACTTCCGTCTGCTCCAAAACCTCATTGCTAAAGGCGTTAGCAGAGCAGTATTTTTGAACAGACTTAATTTTTAGCATATCCTTCATGGTTAGGTTTGGTCTAGAGAATATCTTGTGCAGCTTTACGGATTGTTTTGTTTCTGACGAGCCCTTCTTTTTTAGTGTCGGATTTATCTCTTCTGGCTTAACGCTTGTTTTTTTAAAAAAAGAGACAAGGGTGTTTGTTTCTCTCTTTTTCTCATCAACATTATTAAGTCTTTCATTAGAAGCAAGCCCTAGGTTGTTTGAGATTTCTGTTAGTCTCAAGTCTGCATTGTCTTGTCTTAAAAGAGTTCTGTATTCGGCTCGTGAAGTAAACATCCTGTAGGGCTCATCTGTCCCCTTAGTAATAAGGTCGTCTATTAAAACCCCTATATATGCTTCGTTTCTTTTTAGAACAAACGGCTCTTTGTTTTGAATTAAAAGATGTGCGTTTATGCCAGCCACTAGGCCTTGGGCTGCGGCCTCTTCATATCCTGTTGTTCCATTAATTTGTCCTGCAAAAAACAGTCCTGCAATAGGTTTTGTTTCTAGCGAACTCTTGAGTTGCGTCGGCGGAAAGTAATCATACTCTATTGCATAGCCAGGCCTAAAAAATTTAACGTTTTCAAACCCTTTAACTAATTTTAGGGCGCCAAACTGAATGTCTTCTGGAAGGGAAGTGGAAAATCCATTTACATAAACCTCAACGGTGTCCCATCCTTCGGGTTCAACAAAAATTTGATGCCTGTCCTTTTCTAAAAATCTATTAATCTTATCCTCAATAGAGGGGCAATACCTCGGTCCTGCGCTATTAATTGCTCCGTTAAACATAGGAGACCTGTCAAAACCTTCTTTTAATAGATCGTGAACCTTTTGGCTGGTATAAGTCATGTGACAGTCTAATTGTTTCTTTAGGGGGGCGGTTGTGTTTAAGTACGAAAATTTTCCTGGGTCTTGGTCGCCTGGTTGTGGGGTCATTAAAGAATAATTTAATGTTCGGCCATCAACTCTAGGCGGTGTTCCTGTTTTCATCCTTCCAGAAGAAAAACCATAGTCTAGAAGCTCTTCTGTAATTCCAACTGAAGCCTTTTCTCCTGCGCGACCACCACCAAATTGTTTTTCGCCAATATGAATCAAGCCGTTAAGAAATGTTCCGTTTGTTAAAACCACTGTCTTGGCCATAATTTCAAGGCCTAAGGATGTTTTAACGCCCGCCACTTCTCCTTTAGAAATAATTATTCCCGAAACCATTTCTTGATAAAAGTCAAGGTTGGGGGTTTTTTCTAACATAAGCCTCCAGGATTCTGCAAAACGCATTCTGTCAGACTGTGCTCGTGGGCTCCACATGGCTGGGCCTTTTGACATGTTTAGCATTTTAAATTGAATTGCTGTTTTGTCTGTTACTATTCCGCTATAGCCTCCCAAAGCGTCTATTTCTCTAACAATTTGCCCTTTTGCAATTCCTCCCATAGCGGGGTTACAAGACATTTGAGCTATGTTTTGAAGATTCATAGTAATCAAAAGGGTTTTGCTTCCCATGTTGGCGGCGGCGGCGGCGGCTTCAGAGCCTGCGTGACCAGCCCCAACAATAATAACGTCATATTTTGAGCCAAACATAGTTTATTGTTCCTCGTGGAACATTTTAAGTTTTAAATTTTCTGCTTTTCTAATGCGTGCCTTTTCTTGTTTTGTGCTGTCCCTATACCCAAGACAATGGAGGACGCCATGTACCATTACCCGATAAAGCTCCTTGTCAAAAGAAGAGCTGTATGTCTTTGCGTTTTCCTTAACCCTATCAACAGACACTGCTATGTTGCCGTTTACTCTTGCTCCTTCTGAAGCATCAAATGAAACAACGTCCGTATAATAGTCTTGTTTTAAATGCTTAATGTTTATCTGTCTTAAGTCCTCGTCATTAAAAAAAGCGAAAACCAGCTCTCCTAAAGTGTGTTTTTCCGAAACAATAACCTTTTTAATCCAAGACGTGACTGAATTCTCGTTCTTGAGAGAAAACCCTGTGTTATAAACATACTCTATTGGCATGGAATGTTTTTTTGCAAATATAGGGTCTTGAAGGTTATAATTAAACATGACAATTTTTTTTTTATCTTTAAAGAAATGAAAGACCTTAAGTACATGGCCGCTTATACAATCCCGCTAGCAACGGCCGTTGCTATTGGATCAAGAGGGTGGCTTGCTTTTTCTACCGTTTTGTTTAGTTTTGTGGCCCTGCCAATAATAGAAATGCTTGTGGGAAAGGATGCTGAAAACCTTAGTTCAGATGAATTAGAAATTAAGGGCTCTCAAAAGATTTTCGATATAATGCTTTACCTTAATGCCCCGATTGTTTTTGGCTTGCTTTCTTGGGCTTTCATAAATGTCTCAACTATTGAATATTCGACATTTGAGCTGGTCGGCCTTTCTTGTTCTGTCGGAAGCCTGTTAGCTACAAACGCTATTAACGTAGCGCATGAGCTTGGTCACAGAAAGTCTCTTTTTGACAGAACATTAAGCAAGGCGCTTTATGTTCCTTGCCTATATATGCATTTTTATATCGAACATAATTTTGGACACCACCTGAAGGTGGGGACTCCAGAAGATGGCGCTACTGCCAAATACAATCAGTCCGTTTATTCTTTTTGGGTAACATCTGTTTTAACACAATATTTCGATGCTTGGAAAAAACAAAAAGAACTTTTAAAAAAGTCGGGGTCTGGCTTTTTTTCTATAAAAAACGACATGGCCTGGTATGTTTTAATACAATTGGCATATTTAGCCCTTGTTTTCTTTTTATTCTCACTAAAAGTGATGGTTTTTGCTGTAGCTGTAGGGGTAATTTCTTTTTTATTCCTTGAAAGCATAAATTATATAGAGCACTATGGGCTCAGAAGGCTGAAAACGGAGTCTGGAAGGTATGAACGAGTACAAAAGGTGCATTCTTGGAACTCTAATCACAGCATTGGAAGAATTGTTCTATATGAGCTTACTAGACATAGCGATCATCATTACAAATCGTCAAAAAAATATCAAATCCTAGACTGTTTTGAGGAGAGTCCGCAGCTCCCCTATGGATATCCCACGTCTATTCTTATGTCTATGGTGCCTCCGTTGTGGTTTAAAATAATGAATCCGCTAGTTCCTGAAAAAATGAAAATAACATAAAAGCTATTAAAAGTCTTTTCAACAGCGTATTTTAGCAAAAAATTTCTATGTCCAAAAGAGTTCGAGTGCGGTTTGCCCCAAGCCCAACAGGGCCTCTTCATATAGGTGGGCTCCGGACAGCTTTGTTTAATTATCTTTTTGCTAAAAAAAACAACGGAGATTTTATAGTGCGAATTGAAGACACGGATCAAAAAAGGTATGTTGAAGGAAGTGAAAAACATATTTTAGATTCGCTTGAATGGTCCGGCCTAAAAATAGATGAAGGCCCTTATAAGCAAAGCGAACGAGACGCCCTTTACAAAGAGAAGATTGAAGAGTTGCTTTCCTTGGGCCATGCATATTATGCTTTTGACAGTAAAGAAGAGTTGGGGCTACACAGAAAGTCACATGAAAAAAAAGGGGAAACTTTTATATATAATTATCACAACCGGCTAAAACTTAAAAATTCCCTGTCCTTAGAAAAAGACGAAACAAAAAAACTAATCGAAAGCGGAAAAGGCTATGTTGTGCGATTTAAAACTCCCAAAAAAGACGATGTTGTTTGTTTCGATGTCTTAAGAGGAAGGGTTGCTTTTCCTGCAAACGTTCTGGACGACAAAGTGCTATATAAGTCAGACGGAAACCCTACTTATCATTTTGCAAATGTTGTAGATGATTTTTCAATGAAAATTTCTCATGTTATAAGAGGAGAAGAGTGGCTTCCTTCGCTGGGTTTACATTGGCTTCTATATGAGGCTTTTGATTGGGAAAAGCCTAAGTTTATTCACCTGCCGCTTATATTAAAGCCTGTAGGAAAAGGAAAGCTTTCTAAAAGGGATGGGGACAGGTTTGGTTTCCCGGTATATCCAATAAAATGGGTCTCACAAGGAGAGGGCATAGAAGGATACAGAGAAAAGGGGTACCTTCCTGAAGCAACGGTTAATTTTCTTGCGCTATTAGGCTGGAACCCAGGGTCTGAAAAAGAGATTTTTTCTTTAAATGAGCTAACAAAGCTTTTCTCAGCAAAAGGGCTTAATAGTTCTGGCGCCAGGTTTGACCCAGAAAAAATAGCTTGGTTTAACCAACAGCATATCTTGTTGGCTAGCCGAGAGTTTTTGGAAAAATCTCTGCAAGAGGAGCTAAATGAAAGCGGTATCCACTATGATATATCAAAAATTCCCAAAATTATTGATTTAATTCGTCCAAGGCTTGATTTAATGACAAACGTTCTGAGGGCTTCCGCTTGTTTTTTTGAGGCTCCAAAGGCTTATGATCAACGAGGGCTTGACAAACTGAAAGACAACAACAGTTTTAAGGTTCTAAAAGGGGTAAGTGTAATTTTTCAAAACTCCTCCGAGTTTTCTTCTGCTAATTTAAGGGCTGCCATACAGGATTATGCAAAGGCTTCTTTTTTAAATTTTGGCAATGTCCTTGGCTTAATAAGAATGGCTGTTGTGGGAGAGTTGTCTGGCGCAGGGCTGTTTGACATTATTGAATTAATTGAAAAAACAGAAGCAGTTAAAAGGGTTGAGGCCCTTGCAGATTATTTAAACCGTTAGCTTTTTAATCCGGCATGGTCTTTGTACTTTAGTGGATATAACCTTAAAACTAAAATCGAATGTCATTTTTTACTCCTATAATAATTTTATTTGTTATTCTTCTTCTTTTTGGAACTTTTTTTGTGGTCAAACAGCAAACTTCTGCGCTTGTAGAGCGTTTTGGGAAATTCACAAGCACTCGTCAGTCTGGGCTGCAAATGAAAATTCCAATAATAGACCGAATTGCAGGAAGGCTTAGTTTAAAAATTCAGCAGCTAGATGTGGTAATTGAAACCAAAACAAAAGACGATGTCTTTGTAAAGCTAAAGGTGTCCGTTCAGTATAAGGTTATTAAAGAAAAAGTTTATGATGCTTTTTATAAACTAGACTACCCTCAGGACCAAATTACCTCCTATGTTTTTGATGTCGTTAGGGCTGAAGTTCCTAAAATGAAGCTTGACGACGTTTTTGAAAGAAAAGACGACATCGCAATTGCAGTAAAGTCTGAGCTAAATGAGGCTATGCTTAATTATGGATACGACATAATCAAAACCCTTGTTACAGATATCGACCCAGACCTACAAGTAAAAGAGGCTATGAACAGAATTAACGCTTCTGAAAGAGAAAAGGTTGCTGCACAGTTTGAGGGTGATGCGCAGCGTATTTTAATAGTTGAAAAAGCAAAAGCCGAAGCCGAAAGCAAGAGGCTTCAGGGCCAGGGGATTGCAGACCAAAGAAGAGAAATCGCCAGGGGACTTGAAGACTCCGTTAAGGTTTTAAACAACGTAGACATTAATTCTCAAGAGGCCTCCGCTCTTATTGTTGTCACACAGCACTATGACACCCTTCAGTCTGTTGGTGCCGAAAGCAATAGCAATCTTATTCTTTTGCCTAATTCTCCTCAAGCAGGATCTGAAATGCTGAACAACATGGTCGCTTCGTTTACTGCAAGCAATCAAATTGGAGAGGAAATGAAAAAAGCAAGCGAAAGAGAAAAAGGAAAGAAAAAAGAAGAATAATTATCACGCTTTCCAAGTGTCTCTAAGACCAACGGTTTTATTAAAAATTACTTTGCCTAAAGAGGTGTCGTTGTCTACGGCATAATATCCTTTTCTTTGAAACTGAAAGGCGTTTCCAGGTTTTACATTTGTTAAAGACGGTTCGGCAATTCCGTTTCTTTTGTTTAGTGAGTTGGGGTTTATGTCTTTTAAAAAATCTCCGCTCTCTTCGCCAGGAACTGGTGTTATAAAAAGCCTGTCATAGTCTCTTATTTCTACTGGAATCCCGTGGCTCTGCGAAACCCAATGTAGGGTTCCTTTAACCTTTCTTTGGCTTTCTTCTGTTCCGCTTCCGCTTTTGCTTTTCTTGTCATAAACACACAAAACCTCTGTTGTTTCCCCTTTGCTGTTCTTGATGGCTTTTTCTGCTTTTATAATATATGCGCTTTTAAGCCTTACCTCTTTTCCAATAGTAAGCCTAAAAAACTTTCTTCCTGCTTCTTCTAAAAAATCTTCTTTTTCAATATAAAGATGTCTTGAAAAAGGAATTTCTCTAGATCCGGCGTTTTCGTCTTCTGGATTGTTTTCGGATTTTATTTGTTCGACTTTGTCTGCTGGGTAGTTTGATATAGTAAGCTTCAGAGGGTTTACGACAACCATTTTTCTGTTTGCGCTTTTATTCAGGCTGTCTCTAGCACAAAACTCTAACAAAGAGGCGTCTATGAGGTTTTCGCGTTTTGCTACCCCTACTTTTTCTACAAAAGCTCGTATTGCTTCTGGGGGATATCCTCTTCTTCGAAGACCCGAAAGCGTTGGCATCCTTGGGTCATCCCATCCGCTTACGTTATTGTGTTTTACAAGCTCCGACAATTTCCTTTTGCTCATTATTGTATAGGTTAGGTTTAGGCGCGCAAACTCTCTTTGTTTTGGAAAAAGGGGGAGAGATGTCTCTTTTTGATCCCTTAGGCTATCGACAAACCAGTCATAAAGCTTTCGATGTGGTTTAAACTCTAGGGAGCACAAAGAGTGTGATACCTGCTCACAATAATCACTCTGTCCGTGGGCCCAATCATACATTGGGTAGACGCACCATTTGTCTCCCGTTCTGTGATGTGGCTGATGTATTGTTCTATACATCACCGGATCTCTTAAAAGCATGTTTGGGTCTTCCATATTGATTTTTGCTCTTAAAACATGGGCTCCTTCTTTGTGTTTTCCGCTTTTCATTTCTCTAAAAAGCCTTAAACTATCCTCTATTGGCCTGTCTCTATAGGGGCTGTTTGTGCCAGGCTCTGTGGTTGTTCCTTTTTGCTGCGCCATTTCCTCCGACGTTTGCGAATCTACATAGGCTTTTCCTTGAGTTATTAAGGCCTCTGCCCAACCATATAGTTTGTTGAAATGGTCTGACGAATAGGTTACTTTTTCCCATTTGTATTTAAGCCAGCGAACATCTTCCATTATTGAGTTTACGTATTCTGCCTCCTCGTTTGCTGGGTTGGTATCGTCAAATCTAAGGTTTACGGGGGCGTTATATTTTTCGCCTAGTCCAAAATTTATTGCAATTGCTTTTGCGTGGCCAATATGAAGGTGTCCGTTTGGCTCTGGGGGGAATCTCAGTTTAAGGTCTGAGGGGAGAAACCCTTCTTTAAGGTCTTGGTCAATTATGTTTTCTATAAAGTTTTTTGAGTCGGCCAATTCACAAATAAAATATCAAAGTTAAAAAAATCATCTCTCTTATTGTTTATTTATCTTTGTTAATTATGATTGAGGTTTGTTTAAAAAACATTCGCTGTTATTCATATCACGGGTGCTTAAAAGAGGAAAGGGTTGTTGGGGGTGAGTATTTGGTGAGCCTCTGGGTGTGGGGAGATTTTAGCAAAGGGTCGGACAGCGACAGCCTAAAGGACACGGTTGATTATGTTTGGTTAAACAAAATTGTGATTGAAGAGATGGCTGTTCGCTCGCGGCTTCTTGAAAGCGTTGCCAACAGGATTGTTTCCCGGATTCTTCAAGAAGAGTCTCGTTTAAAAAAAGTCTCTGTTTCTGTGAGCAAACTTTCTCCTCCTGTTGGCGGAGATGTTGGGCGGGTGTCGGTAAAAATCTCTAAAAAAAGAAAGTCTTAATTTTAAAAAAATGTACTTTTGCTTTCCTTTTGGCACTGTGGCCGAGTGGCTAGGCAGAGCTCTGCAAAAGCTTGTACAGCGGTTCGAATCCGCTCGGTGCCTCAACCCCCCCTCCTTTTTTAGGGGGGTTTTTATTAAATCCTGTTTTTTTTATATTTGCTTATGGAAAAAACGGAGCTTATAATTTTACAGTTCACTCTTCTACCTATAGTTGCTTGGGTTTTTCTTTGGGGCTACGACAAACTAGAACATGTTTTGTTGCATAAATATTTTGAATGGACGTTTCGAGTAGAGCGCCCTAAGCGCCCCCTTAAAGAATCTTTTAAAAGGCTTTTTGCCAGTCTTTCTGCTCGCAATTTTAAAGGGTCTTTAAAACACCTAAACGACATCAGCCGTTCTGGCTTCCTTAAGTTTCTGTTTGCTTACGCTATCGGGGTTGGGCTTGTGCAGCTTGGATCCTATGGTTGGCTAAAAATAACTGCATTATAGGGAGGCGTTGGCGTTTTGGCTTTATGACATTCCTTTATAAAGAAGGAAGAGGCCACAGACAACAATAAAAAGGTTTACAATAATTTTTATTCCCTTAACCACATTGTCAGTAAGCCTATTCTTAAGTTGTTGGGCTAAATAAATCTTTGCCAAATCAACGCTAAAATATGTGCCTACTATTACAATAAAAAAGAGAACTATCCTGTACTTTTCCATGTCTAGCTGGGGCCCAAAATAAAGGATTATTCCAACCCAATAAAACAGCACCACGACGTTTATAATGTTTAAAAGAAATCCTTTTATCGCTAACTTTAAAAAATTAGGAGCATCATCAAGGGCCGCCCCTTCCTTGTCTTCTTTCTTGTTTTTTTCTTGTAAGATTTTTATAAGACTGACCCCTCCGTAGGTTGCAAGTAAAACGCCTCCTAAAAAATACCACGAGCCTGTGTTTTCTTCAATTGAATTTAAGAGACTGGTTGTTCCAAAAAAGGCGATAGCAAAAAAAGCAGCGTCAGATATTACAACGCCTATATCAAGAAAAATTGCTGCTTTTGTTCCTTTGCTTATGCTTGTTTCTATAACGGTAAAAAAAACTGGGCCTATGGTAAAAGAAAGAAGAATGCCAATAGGAATTGCTGGAATAAAGTCTGTCATGGGGTTTTTCTGGCTATAAATTTAAAGCTTTTCTATCAATAATAGTTCAATTCTTTTTTTGTGTTCATCTACACTTTTGACTTTTACTAAAACTTCGTCGCCTAGACGGTATTCTTCTTTTGTGTGTCTCCCTAACATTAAATAGTCTTTTTCTTTAAAAATAAAATAATCGTTTGGAATATCTTTTGTTTTAATAAAACCTTCACACTTGTTTTTGTTAATTTCTACAAAAACCCCTCTTTCCATAATTCCTGAAATCGTTCCAACAAACTGCTTGTTTATTTTGGAAGACATGTATTTTACCTGCATAAACTTTATTGAGCTTCTTTCTGCCTTTGTTGCTAAATCCTCTCTTTCGGAAAGATAAAAACATTTGTCTTCTAGGGTTTTTTCTTTTTTTGTATAAGCCCCTAAAAGAATCTTTTCAAGATTTCTATGAACAATTATATCTGGATATCTCCTTATCGGAGACGTAAAGTGTGTGTACTTTTCAAACGAAAGGCCAAAGTGTCCAATGTTTTTTGTGTCATATTTTGCTTTACTCATACTTCTAATGACTAAGGTGTCGATAAGGTTCTTTTCCGGAGCTGTATTTATTTCTAACAAAAGTTTATTAATGTTTTTGTGCATGTTGCTCGCGTTGTCAAATCTATAATTATAGCCCAGTTTTTTAATTATTCTTTCTAATGAAATTAATTTTTCCTCATTCGGTAAATCATGTATTCTGTATACATTTTTTTTGTTTTTTTGTTTCGAAAAAATCTCCGCCACTTCTTTGTTTGCCAACAACATATACTCTTCTACCAGATTATTAGACTCTCTTGATTCTTTAATTATCGTGTCTACCGGCTCTTTCTCTTTGTTTAAAACAAAACCTACCTCCTTCTTATTAAACAAAATAGACCCTTCAGATATTCTTTCTTTCCTAAGTTTTTTCGCAATCTCGTTTAATAAAACAATTCCTTCTTTGAGATTGTTGGTGATTTTATGTTCTTTTTTTGTTAAAGAAATTTCTCTAGGAATTTTTGTTGTTTTGTTTTCTATTATAAACTGTGCTTCTTTATAACTAAGCCTGTAATTTGAATTAATTATAGTTTTTCCTGCCCAAGTCCTTGTAATTTTTCCTTGATTATTAAAAGAAAAAATCACTGAAAAAGTTAATTTATCTTCATTCGGTCTTAAAGAACACAGGTTGTTTGATAGAGATTCTGGCAACATCGGAACAACCCTGTCCACTAAATACACAGAGGTTCCTCTAACATACGCCTCTTTGTCTAGGTCTGTTCCTTTTTTTAAGAAATGTGAAACGTCTGCTATATGAATCCCTATTTCTGTTTCTGTTTTCTTTTTTTTAATTGAAATGGCATCATCAAAATCTTTTGCGTCCTCCGGATCAATAGTCAAGGTTGTAGTTTCTCTTAAATCCTTTCTTTTTTTATACTCCTCTTTTGAGTGAAGTTTTGATAATCCTAAAGCTTCTTTTGTGTTTTTTTCTGAAAAACTATATGGCAAACTATACTCTTCTAAAATGGCATGAATTTCATTATCCACCACCCCTTGTTCTCCGATTGTTTTAACAATGTCTGCTTCAGGAAATTCCCTGTCCCAATTGTTAAATTCTATAACTACAATTTCTCCGTCTTTCGCTCTTGTTTTGTTTTTAATATAAAATTCTACTTTATCTTTCTTTCCTGTTGTATAAACAAAAACATTCCTTTTTTCTTTTCTAACTATCCCTACAAATCTTTTTTTTCTTCTTTCTTTTACGTTTATAATTTTTGCTTCTCTATTAGAAATCATTTCAAATTCTACCAAGTCACCATCAAAACAATTGAGTATGTTTTTTTCCGAAACATAAACGTCTTTTTCTATGTTTTTTTGAATTATATATCCCGATCCTTTATTTGTTTTGTCTATTGTCCCTATTAAAACATTTTTGTTTTTTAACAGCCTGTAGCTGCCTGGATTAATTTGTTCAATTTTTTTTTCATTTTCTAACAAAAACAACGCCTCTTTAATTTTATTTTTATTTATTTCATAGGGTAGTTTAGATAATATTTGCCTATAATTAAATTTCTTTTTTGGGGAAGAAATAAAAAAAGAGAGTATGTGATTAATATTTGTTTTTATCCCCTTTTTTTTCATTTTATTTATTTACTAAGGTAATTTTTATTTATGTTATTCTTTTAAATTTTTATAATCAACAAACAACTATTATTAATTATATTTTTAAATTTAAATTAAGAGACTATAATAGTCTGTTAATATATACAATAAGAAAAGCACATTATGTTATTTTAAGAAGAATTAACAAAAGACAAACACATATATTTAAAGAAATCACTGATAATCAAGCAATTAAAAAGAAATAAACAGGGTGTTAATTAAAAAAATGTTAATAAATAAAACAAAAACCCCTGTTAATAATTAGAGTAATATTGTTATTAATAGAATAATAAAAAATGATAAAAGAGAACTAAATTTAATAATACAATAAAAAAAGGGAGTTATTAAAAAAAGTAAACAAGTAATAAACAAAAAACAAACAACATGAAAATTTCTATAGGCAATGACCATGCAGGAACGGAATACAAAAAAGAAATAATAAAACATTTAGAATCAAAAAAAATTAGTGTTATAAATAACGGAACAAACAAGAAAGAAAGCGTAGATTATCCAGACCACATACACCCCGTTGCAAACCAAATAGAAAAAGGAGAAAGCCAGATGGGAATAATTATTTGTGGAAGCGGAAACGGAGCAAACATGACAGCAAACAAACACCAAAAAATAAGATCAGCCCTTTGTTGGAATAATGAAATAGCCAAGCTAGCAAGAACACACAACAACGCAAACATATTAAGCATTCCCTCTAGGTTTGTTTCGTTAAAGGCGGCTATAGAAATGGTAGAAACATTTATAAAAACCGAATTTGAAGGAGGAAGACACCTAACAAGAATCAACAAAATCCCTAAATAAAGTTTGGAAAAAATAGAGTGGAACAACAAGGCCTGGAAAGAGCTTACAAACGAAGAGATAGAAGAAGTTTTTATGTTAAGAGCAAAAGTGTTTGTGGTAGAACAAAACTGTGCATACCAAGACATAGATAGTTATGACCAGAAAGCAATTCACATTTTAGGAAGAAAAAACAACAAAATTATAGCATACTGTAGGGCTTTCGATGAGGGAGACTTTTTTAATGAGGCCTCTTTTGGAAGAGCATTAATCGAAAAAAAACATAGAGGAAAGGGGATTGGACACCAGCTGGTAGTAGAAAACCTAAGGATAATGCAAGAAAAATTTAAAGACAAGAAAATAAAAATATCTGCACAAGCTCACCTATCAGGGTTTTATCAAAAACACGGATTTAAACCAAAAGGAGAAGAATATTTAGAAGACGGAATTCCGCACGTAGCGATGTATAAAAACTAAGAGGGGTCATATTTTTTTGTTAATTCTTTAAGGCCGTCATTAATTTCTTTTGAGGAGAAAACGGATTTAGCGCCATAAACAACAAAAAAAGACGTTCCTTTTGAAAAGTTTTTTAAAAAGCCAGAAGACATAATTTGTTCCCGAAGCCTTCTTTTTATCAAATTCCTTTCAACAGCAGAAGAAAAAAGCTTTTTAGAAACGCTTACCCCAAACTTAATTTCACCATCTTTAAAAGGGTGCGTTTTTAACAAAAGACCCCTTGCTTTTATTGTAGAGCCTTTTTCAAAAAGGGTTTTAATTTTTTCTTTGCTTTTTAATGATCGTATCATTCTTTAAGTTCAAGCACGTTCCCTTTTTGATCTATATCTGCAAGCCTTTTGGAGGGGTCGATCTCGATTTTCACAACCTTTTTCTTTCCTTCAATTAAAAAACTATATTCAGGCGCAGCCCACGCCCAAGCATTTAACACAATAACGTTGTCATCAAAAGATTTGACCCCTTGCATTAAATCTATAGGAATATAATACAAAGCAGTTGAGCCATCAACAAAAGACACTTCTATTTCAAGAGGCATAGGAATGCTGGCTTTGCGCTTAACCGTAACGGATCTCGATATTGGGTCATATAAGGAAACGTTATAATCAACCTTGCTTGTGGTTCTTGTCCAGTCGTTTAAATACCACTCAAGCTCTAAGTCAGAAACCTTTTCAGCAACTCTTTTAAAGTCGTTGGGAGTAGGGTGCTTAAATTTAAACTCATTATAATACCTTTTAATTGTTTTAGCCAAGTTTTTTCTTCCGATAATATACCCAAGCTGAGAAAGAAAAACAGATCCCTTGCTATAAGAGGAGGCCCCATAAGCAAAATTCCAGTTCCATCTATCTGAGTGAACTGTTTGAGGCTGCTCTAAATCAAGCCCCGAATTTTGTGCCTGAAATCGACTTAAGGCATAATACCTGTCATAACTACTTTTGTGAGGAAACTCTGAAAAACTATTTTGAACAGCCTCCTCAGCAAGCGACGTAATATATTCCGTAAACCCTTCGTCCATCCACGGATGCTTAGCCTCATTATTTGCTAGAATGTGCTGAAACCAAGTGTGCGCCATTTCATGAGCAGTTACACCAAAGAGACTTGGGTATGACCTTTTTCCAGTTATCATTGTGCACATAGCATACTCCATACCCCCATCACCGCCCTGAATAACCGAATATTGGCCCCAAGGATAAGGGCCTATGTTTTTTTCAAAATAATCTAGCAGCCCTACAGTATCGTCTTGCAGCTTTTTCCAGTCCTCTATATTAACAGTGGGCTTATAAAAGAAATGAAGATCAACGCCAGAAGCAGAAGTGACCTTATCATGAATATAGTCGGGGTCAGCAGCCCACGCAAAATCATGAACGTTTTTAGCCAGAAACTTCCAGGTTAAAACGTCTCCCTTTTTATTTTTAGGATTTTTAGAATATCCGTGGCCGATTTCATCAGCGTTGACAAGGTTTCCTGTACCCCCAATAACATAGCTTTTGTCAATAGTGATGTTAACAGCGTAATTGCCCCAAACACCATGAAACTCTCTGCCAATATATGGGTTAGGATGCCAGCCTTCAAAATCGTACTCAGACAGCTTTGGAAACCACTGTGTCATTGTTAGATGAACCCCCTCTTTGTTCATTTTTCCCGATCGCCTAATTTGTAACGGAACCTGACCCTCAAAAACCATTTTAAGCTCTGTTTTTTCTCCTGGCAAAAGAGGACGCTTTAGACGAGCCAACAACACGGTTTCGTTTTGTTTAAAGAAAATATTTTTACCGCCCTGCTTTAAAGACACAACATTTAGTGAACCATAATCTTTTTCGTCAAGCTCAAAAATTCTACTACCAACCCTCCTATCAGGGTCTTCAATTGTTCTTGAGCGCACGTCCATTTGACTGCCTGGCCGAAAGGCATTAAAAAACAAATGGTAATAAACCTTTTTTATTGTATCGGGCGAATTGTTAGTATAAACAAGCTTTTGATCCCCTTTAAAAGTAAAGTCAGAAACGTCCATTTTAATATCCATATAGTATTCAACATGTTGCTGCCAGTTGCTTTGAGAAAAAACAACCATAGGAAAACAGAATAGAAAGCAAAAAAAAGATCTCATATAAATCAATTAAAAAGTTCATTAAAAGAAAAAGTTTTGTCTAGCCTAACCCCTTTTTCTGTGTTTTTTAAAGTAATAATTTCATTGTGGGCGTCATGTTCTAAAAACAAATAATAATTTTTTTCAACAGCCTCTTTAAGCAAAAGAGCCTTTTCGCTCATGGAAACCAGGGGCCTAATATCATAGCCCATTATATAAGGAACGGGAAGGTGCCCTAGGGTTGGAATAAGGTCTGCCGCAAACACAATAGATTTGTTTTTATATGTGATTTTAGGAATCATTTGTTTTTCTGTGTGGCCATCAACAAACAAAACATCAAACCCCAATTCTTTTTTAAATGCAAAACCAGAATTGTGTTGGGCCACGTAAGACAAGGCGCCTGAGGATTCAATTGGCGCAAGGTTTTCGTTTAAAAAAGAGGCTTTTTCTCTAACGTTTGGGCTTTTAGCCCACAACCAATGATTTTCATTGCTCCAATACCTGGCTCTTTTAAACAAAGGCCTGTAAAAAGAGCCGCTTTTGTCACGGATTGTTCCGCCGCCGCAATGATCAAAATGAAGATGAGTAAAAAAGACGTCCGTAACTTCATCACAAGAAAATCCAGCTTTTTTTATCGAAGAAACAAGCTCATGCTCTCCCCACCGATAATAATAACTAAAAAACTTTTCCGACTGTTTGTCTCCCATTCCAGCATCAACAAGAATCAGCCTGTCGCCGTTTTCTATAAGCAAACAACGCGTTGCCATGTCAATCATATTGTTGGCATCAGCAGGATTGGTTTTTTCCCACAAAGACTTAGGGACAACACCAAACATAGCGCCGCCGTCTAGCTTAAAATTTCCCGCCTCAATAGGGTATATTTTCATTTATAAAAGAATTAGCTTTTCATTGTTAGCCTTAAAACAGAACAAGCAGCGCTTTCTGTAAACCTATCTTTTCCAGTGCCAAAAAGCACATTAATCCAACCGTCCTGTTCAGGAGCCCCTAAAATTAATAAATCAAATTCAGAAGAAAGCTCGGACATTGAACCCATAGGGTCTTCGCTTTGAACAATCCGCAGCTCCGTTTTTACTTTTAAACCCGACAAAAGGCCTACAGACTTTGCTTCCATTTTTTTTGCCGCTCCTTTAGAAAACGTTGGGGTTACGATATGAAGTAAGGTCAAAGAAGCGTTATAAAAACGACAAATCCTTTCAGCAACGGCAAGGAAGTTTTTGTCTTTTCGGCCTGGCCGCAACGCAACTAAAACCTTTCCAATATTTTTAATACCATTGTCTTTAAATAAAGCAAAATTGGAATTAACATGTGCAAGAAGCCATCCTATAGGGTTTCGCACAAGAATGCCGCTGTGCGCCCTTCCGTCCCAACCCATTACAAGCCAGTCGCAGTTGGTTTGTCCGCTTAGCCACGCTACGGTGTTAGAGAGCTCATGGGTCACCACAGACTCAAAGTCAATGCTTAGCTCCTGGCTCTTGGAAAGCCTTTTAAGGCGCCTTTCAATAGAAAGAATTTTAGGAGTATCTTGGTTTAGGGCCTCTAAAAAAGTTTGATTAGGCACTTCAGTTATGTTTACCGCCTGAACAGAGCTCCGGGTGTTAATCGCAGAGGCCATTTCTACAAGCATTTCGGCAGAGTTTTCATTACCCAACAAAGGAACGATTGTGCCGGCATCAGAAGCAAGCTTTCCGTCTAGGTTTGAGGCTGTCTGCAAAGACGAATCAGGCTCAACAGAAACATCTTTTTTATAAAACAAAAAAAGCGCAGGCCTGTGTCCGTAGTTTGTTAACACCCCAGTTCGGGTAGCTCGTCTGCCTATTAACAAATATGTTATGGCTCCAATTACTGAAATTATTAAAATGGACAAGAGAGGGAGTAGACCCAAAAGCAGCAACAGGAAAAACCCGCTTACAATTCCAAAAATCTGCAAAAAAGGATAAAAAGGAGACATGTATGTGGGCTTGTACCATTGAGCAGACGTTTCTCTTAAGATAATAACACAAAAATTGACAGAAATAAACATCATTACCATAAACGCACTAGCAAGCTTTGCAATTTTCACCACGTCCAAATAAAGAATAACAAGCGTCATCAAAAGACCAGTAAAAAGAATGGAAAAAACAGGAGTTAGATATTTGGAGTGGATTCTAGAAAAGAACTTGGGCATCAACAAATCTCTTGCCATTGCAAAAGGAAAGCGAGAGGATGCTAAAACCCCAGAGTTTGCACCAGACATAAGTGTTAAAACCCCAATTACAGCAGCAAAATAACCAAAGTAGTCTCCCCCCACATTTTTAGCGGCCGTATGAATTGGACGTATGTCAATAGACAAAGAATCTGGATTAACAGTCCCCGCTAAAATAAAAGACACAAAAACATAAATAGCAGCAATAGAAAAAAGAGAAAGAATCATCGCCAAAGGAAGGTTTTTATCGGGATTCTTTATTTCGCCAGCAATTGCGGCAACCTTTATAACTCCTGAATAAGAAATGTAGACAAAAGCAATAGCAGAAATTAAACCAATGTTGCCATTAGACATAAAAGGGTCTAAATAATCAGGATCGACTTTTGGAAAGCCAATGAAAAAAAGAGCAGCAAGACAAGCCAGGCTAACGCTTACAATATACAGCTGAACTTTTCCAACCTTTTTAACGCCAAAAATATTTAACAACACAATAATAGAAAGAAAACCAAGCGCAACATAAGGGGTTAGGCCGTCACTTATATTAATCAGAACCGCCAAATAAGCCCCTAGCCCAATTAAAGCAAAAGAACTTTTTAATAATAGCGAAAGCCAAAGTCCAATGCCAGAAATAGTCCCAAACAAAGGTCCAAACGCCCTCTCAATATAAACATAAGTTCCGCCAGATGAGGGCATGGCAGTGGCCAATTCAGACTTAGAGAGAGCGGCGGGCAAAACACAAACAGCGCCAAGCAGATAAGCCAACCAAACAGAGGGGCCGGTTAAGCCCGAGGCAAACCCCGGAAGCACAAAGATGCCGCTTCCTAGCATTCCGCCAATGCTAATAGCAATTACGTACGGTAAGGAAAGGCTGCGCTCAAGTTTTTTCATGTTTCTTAGAGGTAATCAAAAAAATCTTTTTCTATAGCTTCTTGCTCCTCTTTCTCTTTTAATTTAATAAAATCTAATATAGGTTTATTTTTAAAACGGATTTTTTCGATTTCGACAGAGTCAGAATCAACAGGCAACCAATAGATTTTGCCCGATTCATAGTCTAGAATATGACCGCTTTTAGACTCAACACTCCACATTATAACATCTTCTTCATAAGAATGAATCCCATCAGAATTTCTGCCATCAAAAAATTGAGTTGATTCATGCTCAGCAAAAAAGTCATTTTGATA
>Ga0163108_10000455_pt1 | contig 30411 bp, 22 predicted proteins | sample Fk1155metaG_FD_109644 | JGI IMG/M metagenome (GOLD analysis project Ga0163108, IMG submission 109644) | Marine microbial communities from the Central Pacific Ocean - Fk160115 155m metaG | ecosystem: Environmental > Aquatic > Marine > Oceanic > Photic zone | place: The Central Pacific Ocean...
GTCGATCCGGTCAACCAGGCCTCACAGAGCGTGGAGGCGGCCTTCTCAGCAGACGGAACCCTGATGGTCCTGACCCGCTTCTCGAGTGACTTTGAGAAAACGAGTCCTGAAGAAACCGGCGCGGACCTCTACCTCTCGAGCTGGGATGGAAGGGCCTGGAGCCGACCGGAAGCGATGACCGCCCTGAACACCTCCAGCGACGAACGAGGCGCGGCCTTCTCCCGGGATGGACAAAACCTCTACTTCAGCTCAAACCGCGAGGGCGGCGCAGGAGGCTACGACATCTATGTAGCCCGCAAGAGGGGCAAGAACTGGACAACGATCGAGCGCCTGGGAGATTCCATTAACTCGGAAAAGAACGAGACCGGACCGGCGCCCTCCACCGACGACAGGAAGCTCTACTTCTCAACTGACCGGGTCACCGACAGGGACATCTACGTAGCACAACGCGAGCTGCCGGAAACTTCCGAAGAAGCCGGGGCGACAGACCTCGACCCGGTCATCATAGCCGCCTCGAGTGAGGGCTGGAACTTCACCGCCGCCAGCGGTGTCCAGGGAGAGGACTGGCTCGGAGCCGCTTTTGACGACAGCAAGTGGACCGCCGCGAAGGCCCCGCTGGGCTATGGGGAGCCCTCCGTCACTGAAAAGAACGGAACCATCCTGGAATTACAGGGCCAGCCTGTCCTGGTGCGCCGGAAATTCTCGATAGACCAGAAGCTACTCGACTCGAAGAAAAAGTTCAGCCTGCGAATAGCCTCTGACGATTCGGCTACCGTCTGGATCAACGGCCAGCAGGTCGACAAGGACGACATTGACCATGAACCCGTATACTGGAACCGCACGGTCAAGGTTCCTGCAGGGGCGCTCAAGAGCGGCGAAAACATACTGGCGGCACGGGTCAACAACAAGGCGGGCTCCAGCGACATCTACTTTGACCTGGCCCTCGAGGCTGGCCTGCCGCCTGAGCAGCCCGCCGCGGGTATTGCCAAAACGAAAGAGCCGGAGACAGCCCCATTGCCGGTCTTCAGAAAGGCGGTCGCCGTCGACACGCTCAACTCCTCAGGGGATGACATCGAGACCGCCCTCACCGGGCAGGGAGACCACGTCTTCCTCGCCTCCAACCGCTCAAGGGGAAAGCCCGGCAACTTCAACCTCTACTTCTCCCGCGTGGTGAGTGGTGAGGTCCTGCCTCCGGAAAAGGTCGACGTCTACATCAAGGAAGGCCAGGCAACGGATCCCGCTGTGCGGATGGAAGGTTTTGACCTCCTCTTCAGCTCCGATGGCGAGCTTGCTCCGCAGACGGCAAAGATCGAGCAAAAACCGGAGGGCGCCGCTGAGCTGAACACGCCGAAACAGGATTACAGGCTCTACCGCTCGACCACCCGCGAGGTCATCGGCTACACCGATCTCGCTCGCTGGGAGCTATTCAAGGAGCTTCTCGCGGATATCTTCTGGTGGATCCTGCTTGGGATCGCCGCCCTGCTGCTCTTGATCTACCTGATAGAAAAATGGCGCGACATAACCAGCCTCTATCACAAATGCCTGGCGGCCTCGGTCATGGCTCATCTTCTGCTGCTCCTGTTGATGGTCGTCTGGGTCATCAGCCAGGCCGTGGCAGGGGGCGACCAGCAGTCGCCCGAGGTTTCCCTCTCCATCGACGCTCTCGCCCAGGAAGAGCTGGCTATGGAATCCGAACAGGAGCTGGCCGAGGTGACACGCTCTACGCAATTAATCGTCGCCAAGAACGTCCAGAACTTCAGCGAGGTGGCCTTCAATCCAACCGTCGTCGTCCCCAACCCCGTTCCCATCGCCCGCAAGAGCTCCGACCAGTCTCTCGTCAGCGACCTCAGTCCATCGAAGGCCAACGAGGCGCAACCAAGCGAGACTCCGATTCTGCCCCAAGAGGAGGCACCGGAGCTGAAGGAACTCAGCGAGACGGAGCTGCCCGAGCTGCTGGTTGAAGAGCTCGAGGTCGCCACCGCGACCAATGCCAGGAAGGTCGAGGCTGTCGACCTCACCCGGGATGACTTCAAGGTCAACGAGGAGGCCATCCAACAGGTCAAGAGCGACCAGGAGCAGCTCGATCCGGCCAAGAGCCTGAAGGTTGAGGTACAATCCGACGAGGGCTCCGTCGCCAAGAGCACCCGGCCTGAGGCCAAAACCGAGAACGTCGACCCGGTCGACGGTCTCGAGGCTAACGACACCCCGAAAAAGACGGAAGGCACCGAGACGCCGCTCGCCCAGAACCTGCCCGGCAGCGATCCGGTCGACGCGCTCACCACCGGCCTGGAGCTCGAGGTAGCCGCGGTCGATACGACCAAGGGCGACTTCAAGGGCAACGAGGGCGCCATCCAGCAGGTCAAGAGCGGCAAGGCGAAGACCGGCAAGGCCGGCAACAAGCAGCTCGACGTAGAGTCCGGCGCCAGGGCGGTCGCCTCAGCGGGCAAGACCGCTCCAGCCACTGATACCGGCGGCAGCACGGTCAACCCCACCGATGGCCTCGAGGCGAAAAGCGCTCCAGAGGAGCTCGAAGGCTCGTCTGAAAAGGCCGCCCTGGCGCTGAACCTTCCAGGTACCGACCCGCTCGACAGCCTGGTCGCCGATGTAAAACTCGAGACGCCGAAAAACAGCCTCGACGAAAAGACCCTGAGCAAGTACGTCAAGAAGCTGCGTGGGCGCCCCTCGCTGGAGGTGATCAAGCAGCTCGGTGGCTCAGAGGCGACCGAGGGCGCGATCCGCATGGCGCTGGACTGGTTCAGCGACAACCAGGAACCCGATGGCCGCTGGGAGATGGGCAAACACGGAAGCAGGTCAGAATACAATACTGCCGGCGCGGGCCTGGCGATGCTCTGCTACTACGGATGGGGCATCAAGGGCGGCGCCAACACCAAGCACTCCAAGGCCTTAGCCAGGGCGATCGACTGGTTGATCAAGCAACAGGGACCCGACGGCAACCTTCGTGGCCAAGGCGGTGGGAACCATGGAACCTACGCGCACGGTATCGCCGCCATCGCGCTCTGCGAAGCCTACGGGTTGACAAAGAATCCAAAGCTCAAGGAACCGGCGACCAGGGCGATTCAGTACATCCTCAACGCCCAGGATAAAAAGGGCGGCGGCTGGCGCTACCAGCCGGGACAGAAAGGCGATCTGTCGGCCACCGGGTGGCATTATATGGCCCTGCATTCGGGAAGAATGGCCGGTATCGAGATTCCCGACGGGGTCTTCGCCAGGGGCCGTGAATTTATCAGCTCGGTTTCCGGCGGCACCCATAACGGCATCTACGGCTATACCGGGCCGAGCAACAACCACCCGGCGATGACCGCCACGGGCATGTTCCTGCGGCAGCTTGACCTGACGCCGCCGACCGATCCCCGCCAGCAGGAGAGCGCCGCGTTCCTGAAGATCCGCATGCTCAAGGCGAACAAGGTCGACTTCTACTTTGACTACTACGCCACCCTGTCGCTCTACCAGCACCAGGGTCCGGTCTGGACCGAATGGAACGAAAACCTCAAGAAGATCTACATCACCCTGCAGCACAAGACGGGAGCGAACAGAGGTAGCTGGGATCCAAAAGGTAACCATGTCAAGGCTGGCGGGCGCGTCCTCGCGACCGGCCTCGCGGTCCTTAGCCTCGAGGTCTACTACCGCCTGCTGCCAATGTACGGATTCGGCCGCGATTAGACCCGGCTTCAGCTCAGCGCCAGGTGTCGCTGTGGAAACGTGCCTCGAATCCTTCTCCCACCACCTGGTAGCCCGCCTCCTGGTAGGTCCTGATGGCCGGAGCGTTGTCGGCATAGACATCGACGAGGGCCGCGGCGCCGTGTTGCTCGGCGATCCGGTGGGCGATCTCCTGGGCCAGTACGGATCCAAGCTTGCTCCCCCGATGAGCCGGAGAAACATAGAGACCACTCACGTGTACGTATTTCCCATCGGAGAGATTGGAGCAGACGTAGCCTGCGAGCTCTTCTCCTTCCTGCACCACGTAGACCAGGTCCGCCTCGATGAGCGAGTCAAAATCACTATGAAGCTCCTCCAGCCCCACCTCACGGCAGTGCATGGCCTCGAGTCGCCTCAGGGCGCCGGCCTCATCGGCGCGGGCACGGCGAAAGACTCCCTCCCCAACTGCTTGTTCCGCCACGGCCTCCGGCGACCGGGCAAACACCCTCAACTCCAGGCCGCGGCCCGCCGCATCCAGCATCCCGGGAGACGACCCGCGCCAGTTCCCGGCTGTCGATCGGTCGACGATGATCCGCTCGGGCAGGAGGTCCTCACGGAAGGGCTCGCGCAGCGATTCAAAGTTGAAACCTTCCTCGGCGAAAAGATAGGTCGTGCCATTCCTGAAAGAATGAGCGAGGACATGACTCGCCCCGGGCGCCATCCCCCACCCGAACCGCCAGCTCGAGAGCGACTCCTCGGGAATCCTGTCGTGATGGCGCAGGAAAGCTACCAGCCAGCGTAGCACCATGGTGCGATCATCGAGAAAGTCCGCGGCTTCCGCCGCACTCCGGGAATCAAACCTGAAGCTCTCTTCGCTCATCGGTTTCGTCCTGGGGGGCGCAATGCGATCAGCTCCATATTCTCGGTACCTGTGCCTGCCCTCAAGTGGCGAGCCGCGAATCGACAGTGTTAAAAAATCCCCGGTATCGGAGGCTTCTCACTGAGGGCCAGCACCTCGCGAGGGGCATCTGGCTTGATCCGAAGCTTGCCGGGGTCGAAAACTGTATGGAGGATCGTGGAGATCAGATGGCTGGGGTCGCAGCCATCGACGGCGGGCTCTCCGCCCTGACGATCGGAACGGCCGATGATCCGGCCGCCCTCGAGGCCGCCTCCATAGAGCAGCAGCGGCGCCAGGCGAGCCCAGTGATCCCTGCCTCCATTCTTGTTGATCTTCGGTGTACGCCCCATCTCGCCCGTAGCCACCAGCATGATCCTGTCCTCGAGACCGCGATCCTCTACATCCTCGACAAAGGCTGAGACCGCGTGATCGAAGGAGCGGCCCACCGCCTCCATTCCATCTATCATGTTGAGGTTGTTGCCATCGGCATGCATATCCCAGACCCCCTCGTAGCCTGCGTGGATGGTGACGAAACCGCAGCCGGCTTCGCAGAGCCGACGCGCCAGCAACAGCAGGGGACCGACCGTAGCCGCCTGGGCGCAGTAGTAGCCCTTCCTTCCCCTTGAAACCTTGTTCCAATGCCCCTTCTTAGCGTAGGCGCTCGTGTCGTAACGCTTCAAGGTGTGGGGATCTTCCCGCGAAAGATCAAGCGCCTTCGAGACGCCGCCGCCAAGAATCAGCTCATAGGCCTGACCCTGGAGCTTGTCGAGACCATCGAGCTGACCCCCGGTGTCCGCCTTGCGGTTGAGTCGGTCGAGCTGGCTGAGAAGCTGGCGCCGGGTATCATTGCGTGTCCTGTCGAGCCGCAGCTTCATATCCTCCTGCAACTGGCCTCCCGCCCCCGGGACAAAAGGTGTGTAGCCTTTTCCGTAGGGACCTGTCGAGGCGAGGTTTCCCCTGGCGCTCGGACCTGGAACCTCGGAATTCACCGTCCTGGGAAAGATCACCGCATTGGTTGGCATCCCGGTAAGAGGATGGGTCGAGCCCGCCACCCGTGAATAGTGGGTTCCGATGTTAGCCTCCAGCGAGTGCTCTCCGACGATGGGCTTGATGTTGTGGCCCGAGTTCTTCGTATGAAAAGAGCGCACGATGGTCAGCTTGTGAGCGAGCCTCGCCAGCCGCCGCATAGTCGAGCCAAAAGTTACACCAGGGATGGTCGTTGGAATGACTCCGCCCATCGTTCGGTTTCCCAGCGGAATATCGAGCTTGGGATCGAAGGTCTCGAACTGGCTGGGACCACCCTGCTGAAAGAGGAAAATCACTGACCTGCCGGTGACCGGATTCGACTCCGAATCCCCGGAACCGCCGGCCGCGTAGAGGGTCGGCAGGGCGAGACCGCCAAGACCGAGGCTTCCCATTGTCAGAAGCCTGCGGCGGCTGATCCCTTGCCCATCATCGAAGATACTCAGCATGTGAAGTCCTCTTGAAGGCGACGATTGCTTCCTGATTACATTGCAACACGCCCATCTCCTGATTTCAAGTTTGGGCGTCTTGGAGGCTCTCCAATGGCCGTTTAGACTTGAAACTTATGTCCCTGCAAGTACACTCGCATCTCGATTTATGCCGTGGTGGCGGAATTGGCAGACGCGCTAGGTTCAGGTCCTAGTCCACTTTTAGTGGGTGGAGGTTCAAGTCCTCTCCACGGCACCAGAAAACAGACAGGGCGGTCCGCGCAATCATAGCGTGGGTCGCCCTTCTTTTCTTTCGTTCGCCGCTACCCCGGTTGATAATGTGGCAGGCGGAGCTTCCCGGGTCTTGAATCACAAACGCGCATTGGGTTGAAGCATGAACCATCCGAAGAATACATCCTGTTGGGCCGCCTTGGTACTTGTAGCCTTTTCTCTGCTGGCACCCACCCCCGCCCTCTCCCAGGAGGGAAAAGCCGGACTGAGCGCTCCCGAAAAAATCTTCGAGGAACTCTGGGGCGTATTCAATGAACGCTACGCCTTCTTCAAGCTCAAAAAAGTAGACTGGAAGGCGCAGTACGGGAAACACCGGCCGAGAGTGTCCGCGAAGACCACGGATGATGAGCTCTTCGGAATTCTCTCTGAACTGCTGGCCCCTCTGAAGGACGGACACGTCACCCTCGCCATCAAGGGCAAGGGCAAGAAAAAGAAAGAATTCTGCCCTGAGGAGCAGGCCGATTTCGAACGGGAGTTTCCCTCGAGGAAGCTGCAGAAGAAGTTCTGGAACATGGTAGCCGACACGCTCGGCGCCGCCGGCTTCAGCGAACCGAAGGAGCTCGCCGAGATCTTCTTTTATTGCCGCGGCAAAGACCTTGGCTATCTGAGGATCGCCGAGATGGAGGGCCTGGGGAAAAAGGCTCTCGACAGAGCGCTCGACCGGATCCTGGGCGAGCTGCAGGACACCAGGGGGATCATCATCGACATCCGCGCCAATCCCGGCGGTACCGACGATTTCGTGTACCGGGTCGTCAACCGCTTCGTCGACAAGAAAAGGGTCGGGCACTACAAGAAAACGAAGAAAGGTTCGGGAGAAGATGATTTCGGAGAACTCCGCACCCGCTATATCGAGCCGGGGGGAGCTGTCCGATACAAAGGCTACCTCATGGTCCTCACCAACGATGCATCCTACAGCGCGGCCGATGTCTTCGCGATGCTCATGGCAGATCTTCCCCAGGCAACCCTCATCGGTGACCACACCAACGGTATCTTCAGCGATATGCTCGAAAAGAAGCTCTCCAACGGCTGGAAATACAGCCTCTCGCACCAGCGCTATTATTCCGCAGCCCGGGTCTGCTATGAGGGAAAAGGGATCCCGGTAGACGTTGAAATCCTCAATACCCGGGCCGATCTGAAAAAGGGCAGCGATCCTGTAATCGCCAGGGCTCTCGAGCTGCTTGGAAAACGCCTCTGAAACCAACAGGGCTTTATCGGCTTCGCGGGCTGGGTCCGCTGTGGAGCCTTGATGGCCCCATGAGGAGGTGCTAACTTAGCGACCTTGATTACAGAGGTGGAGCGAACCAGGAACCATCCAAGGAAACCAGGGAACCCATGACGGACTACAAGGCGGCGCTGCAGAGCTTCCAGTCTTCGAGTGAATTCTTTGTCGGGATCGACTCCGATGGCTGCGCTTTTGACAGCATGGAGCTCAAGCACAAGGAGTGCTTCTGCCCCAATACGATCAATTATTTCGAGCTCCAGGCGGTCTCAAAATACGCTCGGGAAGCCTGGGACTTCGTCAATCTCTACTCGCGAACCAGGGGCTGCAATCGCTTCCTCGCGCTGATCTACGCGCTGGATTACCTGCGTGCGCGTCCCGATGTCCAGCGCAGGGGCGTCGAGATCATGAAGCTCGAATCCCTCGAGAGATTCAGCGAGTCCGACAAGCCTCTCTCCAACCCCGCCATCGAAGAGTTTCTCGCGGAAAATCCTGATCCCGAACTCGAGCTCTGCATGAAGTGGAGCCACCACGTCAATCGCGACGTGAAGAGATTCGTCAACAACGTTCCACCCTTCCCGAACCTCCGTGAATGCCTTGAAAAGTTCTCCGGGGCGGCTGACATGATGGTCGTATCCGCGACCCCGGTCGAGGCCCTCACCAAGGAATGGAAAGAACACGATATCGATCAATACGTAGGGCTTATCGCCGGCCAGGAGATGGGCAACAAAAAAGAACACCTCGAAGCCGTCGTCTCGAATTACGAAGATGGCAAGGTGCTGATGATCGGAGATGCCCCAGGCGACCAGAAAGCCGCCAAGGCCAACAACGCCCTCTTCTTCCCCATCGTACCCGGAGAAGAAGAAGCGTCCTGGGAGCACCTCCTCGCGGAAGGAATTGACCGCTTCTTCAATGGAAACTTCTCGGGAGACTACGAGGCGGGCCTGACCGAACGCTTCCTCGCCAGGCTCCCCAGTGACCCACCCTGGAACCAGGAATAGACTGAGAGATATGAGTACCTCACCCTGTGATATCGGACTGATCGGCCTTGCCGTGATGGGAAAGAACCTCGTCCTCAACATGGAGGACCACGGCTACAGCGTCGCCGTCTTCAACCGCACCACCAGCAAGGTGGATGAGTTTATCGAAGAGAATCCCGACCGGCAGCTCTACGGCGCATCGAGCATCGAAGACCTCTGCGCCAACCTCAAGTCACCCAGGAAGATCGTCCTCCTGGTCAAGGCTGGCCAGCCCGTCGATGATTTCATCGACCTCATAGCCCCGCACCTCGAGCCGAACGACATCATCATCGATGGAGGCAACTCACACTTCCCCGACACGATCCGCAGGACAGCGGAAGTGGAAGCCCGCGGGCTGCGTTTCATTGGCACCGGAGTTTCCGGAGGCGAGGAAGGCGCGCGGCTGGGACCGAGCATCATGCCCGGAGGTTCAGAAAGCGCCTGGGGCGAGGTGAAGGACATCTTCCAGGCGATCGCGGCCAAGGTAGGAGACGAAAACGAGCCCTGCTGCGATTGGGTCGGATCCGATGGAGCCGGGCACTATGTGAAGATGGTCCACAACGGCATCGAATACGGCGACATGCAGCTGATCTGCGAGGCCTATTTCATGATGAAAAACTCTCTGGGCATGGACGCGCAACAGATGCACGAGGTCTTCGCTCGGTGGAACGAGGGCGAACTCGAAAGCTACCTGATCGAGATCACCCGCGATATCCTCGCCATCAAGGATGAAGAAACAGGCAACCCTCTTGTCGAGATGATCCTCGACACGGCGGGTCAGAAAGGTACAGGGCGATGGACATCCGCCTCGGCCCTTGACCTTGGAATCCCCGCGCCAACGATCGTCGAGGCCGTCCTCGCCAGGGCGATCTCAGCCCAGAAGACAGACCGTGTGGCAGCCGCGGAGCTCCTCAATGGACCGGACTCGAGCTATGATGGTGATCCGGCTGAACTGGTCGATGCGATCGAAAAAGCTCTCTATTGCTCGAAGATCTGCTCCTACGCGCAGGGCTACGCGCTGATCCGGGCCGCGGCGGAAGAATACAATTGGGATCTCGATTACGGCAGCATCGCCCTGATGTGGCGAGGCGGCTGCATCATCAGGGCCCGTTTCCTGGAGAGAATCAGGGATGCCTTCGCCAATGCTCCCGACCTGAACAATCTCCTGCTCGACCCGTTCTTCCTCCAGGCCATCGATGAGAATCAGGCCGCCTGGCGCAGGGTCGTCAGCGAGGCCGTCAAGCTGGGAATCCCAACGCCGGCCTTCAGCTCGGCGCTGGCCTACTACGACAGCTACCGACGGGGAAGCCTTCCCGCCAACCTGCTCCAGGCCCAGCGCGATTACTTCGGCGCTCATACCTACCGCAGGATCGACCGGCCGGAAGCGGACCCCGTTCACACCGACTGGGTAGGAATCACCAGGAAGCTCCAGGGCCGCGGCTGAACGGGGAAGCCCTCCGCTTGGCATTCCATCACGGCGCGGTTAGACTGCTCCTTCACCGCTTCATTGAAAACCCAACGCAGGAGATGCGGCACCGCCGCAATAACCAGGATGTTTTATTCGGGAATCGCCGATGAAGGCGCGGAAGATCTTGCCGGCCAGGTACGGGCCCACCGGGAGCTTGGCTGGAAGCATATCGAGCTCCGCAACCTCTCCGGAACCAACCTCACAGATGTCACCGAAGAAGAGTTCGAGCAGGCCGCGGCAGTCCTTGCCGAAGGTGGCCTCGAGGTATCCTGCTTCGCCTCCCAATTGGCCAATTGGGCCCGCCCCATCGATAGCGACTTCGAGGTAGACCGGCAGGAGCTCGCCAGGGCGATACCCCGGATGCAAAAGCTCGGCACCCGGTTTATTCGCTGCATGAGCTATCCGAACTCCGAGCCGGAGCTCGAAGACGGCCAGTGGCGTGCCAGGGTCGTAGAGCGGATGACGGAACTCGCCAGGATGGCCGAAGACGGCGGAGTCATCCTCGTCCATGAAAACTGTAATGGATGGGGCGGCCTGGGGCCGCAGCAGACCATGGATATGCTCTCGGATGTCGGCTCAGAAAATCTCAAACTGGTCTTCGACACCGGCAATCCCTGCCAATATTCGCAGGACGCCTGGGATTACTACAGCGGCGTCCGTGAAGAGATCGTCTACGTTCACATCAAGGACTACCTGCCCAAGGAAGATCCTGACGCCGAAGACACCGCCTGCTTCCCCGGCGAGGGCTGCGGCTACGTACGTGAGATCTGCCGGGATCTCCTGGGAAATGGCTACGATGGAGGCTTCTCCATCGAGCCCCACATCACCTCGGTGATCCATCTGCAGCAGGAGGCATCCGATCCCGAACTGGCTTACAAGACCTACATCGAATACGGACGCCGGCTCGAAGCTCTCTTCGAATCAATCAGCGCGGAAGGCGAGGCTCCTGAAAGCTGAATTTTCTCCTGGAGCAGTGGAGAGCCATCGTCCTAAAACAGCGTGGAACCTCTTCCTGCGGCTGTAGAAGCGGATACCTTGACCTGCCGTCAGCCACCCCGCAAAATAGAGTAGCCGTTTCTTTTGCGGCGGAATCCCCCTGGAGAACTCCCATGTATCGAAAATACCTCGCATCTGCACTACTGGCCCTCGTAACCGCCAGCACTCCAAGGCTCATCGCCGAGCCGGTCCTGTATGGCAGCTACATTGAAATACAGAGTGAATCAACCACAGCCGGCCAGCGGAAGGTTCCCGGCCTGGGCCTCTCGGCAAAAACTTTCGCGAACAGAACCGCGGGAGCGCACCGCTCCATCCTCTTCTGGAATATCGCCAGGGGTAGCTGGAACGGTCAATCGCTCGACTCCCTGAAAATAGTCATCGTCATCGAGTCAAACGGAACCCCGGGCGGCCCTCTCGAGGGAGCCATGAAGGCTGTCATCTATATCGATGAAAACGCACCGGCTGAAAAAGCAGAGGCCCTGCTCGACCTGGCCAGGGAACTCGCACCGCGATACCTCAAAAACGTAAAGCGGATTCGAAAGGCTCCGATCCAATTCGCCAAGAAGGACCATACCCTCAGGCTCTCGATCAGGAAGCACCTGGCGGTCGACATCGAAACCCATGAACATGACTCCGCCGCCATCTGCGAAGCTGTATGCGGAAAAGATCCCCAGCCCGGCAAGCCGCTCTCACGTCATGTAAAAAGCGAAAAAGCTCTGGGGCAGAAGAGCCTCTACAAGGCGGAAGATCTCGATGTGCGCTGGAGCAGCACGACATCGCAATCCTGCCTCTTCGGACAATTCGGACTCTGATTCCGAACTTATATTGAATACCCTCCCGCAAAGCTCCGTCTGAGTTACTGAAGACGGAGACCTGATGTGGTCTCGCAACATACCCAGGGACCTCAGAATAAGGAGGAACCGCCATGAAGCTCAAATGCTTCTACCTGCTCGCTCTCAGCGGAGTGTGCCTACTTTCTCCCTCAGCAACCTATGCCGATGGATTCTTCCGCTTCGGCCTCAGCTTCGGAAGCCCCGACTTCCGGGTCAGCTTCTCGAGAACCAGGAGAAGCTGGGCTCCCGCGAGAACGGTAGTCGTCGCTCCCCCACAGCGAACCCTCTGCACTTCGCACAGGGTACAGCGAGTGCACCGGGTGACGCACCGCCACCGCCACATCTGGACCTCAAGAGCCAACAGGATCTGGGTGCCTCCGGTCTATCGCACTGTATTCGGCGGCTATGATCACTGTGGAAGAGCCGTCTACAGGAAGATCCTCACCCGCGCGGGACACTATAGAACGGCCTTTACCGACCATTGCTCCTGCGGGGCCAGCCGCTAGAACATCTGCACAGGAGAGACGAAGATGCCCACCCTGGTCTTCGTCTCTCTTCTCTGTTCTCAGCGGTAGTAGAGAAAATAGAATGGGAAGGCCACCGCCTCCCGCAACAGGAAGAAGGTGTCCCGGGTAAGCGCCCCGGCCGCCCTGACCTCTTCGTTCGAGCAGGTGGGTACCGTATAACAAGAGCTCCCGTTACGCTCAAAGATCATCTTTACCCTGGCACAGTGAAAATACTGGCTCACCGTCAGGTACGTTTTGAAACCATGCTCCCGCGCAATGCGGCCGCAGTTACGGGCTGATTGGGCGGTGTTGATCCCAGCTTCGTCCAACAGGATTCGTTCGGCCGGCACCCCTCCCACCTTTGTAGCGTAGGAGGCCATCTGCCGAGGCTCGCTGAAGCCGTTCTTTCCGGTTCCGCCGCTCATGACCAGGTAGGAAACGAGCCCCTGGCGATAGAGCTCGATCCCGGTAACAAGGCGATCCTTGAGAGCTCGGCTCAGGCTTCCATCGTCATAGACCTTCGCCCCCAGGATAACCGCCGCATCCGCCGGCCTGCGAAAATCCGTTCGGCCAAATGTGACCAGGTGGGCAGAGATCAGGAGGAAGAAGGAAGCCGACGCCACCACAGTGTTAAAAAAAACCCGCGCCGGCGGCGGCATACGAGGCTCCCTGGTTTCACACCAGGAGATCCTCGAAAATTCGAAGAGCAGGATCAACCAGACAAAAAAGCAGAAAGGCACCGGAAGATCGGTAGCAAAATCCCCATTGCCGAGATGATGGTAGTACCCGACCATGGTGGCCCCAACAAGTATCCAGAACCCGAAGAAGACGCCTCCAAGCAGCCAGCGTGCCCAATCGGACCGCCCCACATCATGCGGAACCAGGAGGGCCAATCCCAGGAGCGCCGAGATCAGGGAGAGCTCCGGGTCGGGAATATCAATATCCAGCCAGATCCGGGTAATCGACAGGTTCGCATTATCAAGCGTGAGCAACAGATTGCAGAGAATCAACAATCCCAACGCGATACCAGGAGCTCGTGTAATCCAGAAAAACTTCCTGAACATGACCTTTGACACTGTTTGATTTCTCGAAAATGCCGACAGAAGATTCCCCGGCGCGACAGCATCTTTTATATCGGATCATTCGTTTCCAAACCCACAGCACCAATTATTGAGCCCGGAAATTTTCCGGGATACCACATCAGGTAAGTTCTCTGAACAAACAGCGATCATTACCCTTTCCATTCAGTGACTTCAACCCAACTCCTTTGTAGCACTGCATTTGTTTCATTGAAGATATCCAATCAGCATCTGTAAAATTGCTGTTATGGAAGACAGTGAAATGGACCTCAGCAGAATCCTCGAGGCTTGGAGCTACGGGGACAAAAAGCACGTCAGGCGCGTCACCAACCATCGCGGGGACGAGGTTCTACAGGTCCGCCTGCCTCTTGGAATCGAGCAATACGAGTTCCAGGGACGGCCCGATGGCCGCCGACCGCAGGGACAGGAATCCTGGTTCCACTATTACGTCAACGAGACCGAGAAAAAACCCTGGGATATCGAACTGAGTGGGGAAGACTTCCAGCGGCTGAAGGAAGAATGCCTGCTGTATTACTACAGGTACCTGTTGTTCTTCCAGGTAGGCGAATACGAATACTGCTCGCGCGACACCATGAGAAATATAGAGGTGCTCGACTTCACGGACAAGCACTTCCCCGCTGAGCTCTGTGCCAGCCTGCAACAGTACAGGCCCTATATCCTGAGAATGCACTTCATGTCTGAGGCTCTCGGAACGATCGACTCCGGCGGTGACATTCCCGCGGCCCTGGCCATCCTCTCGGAGGCCGCCGGCCTGATCGAAGATCTTCCGAAGATGGCAAAGAACAAGATCTTCCCCCTTGAGCAAAAGAACTCTCTTCGCGCGATCGAAGAGTTGCGTCAGCAGCTGTTCAAGATGCTGCCTCCCGATCCTCTTGCCGATCTGAAAGAGAGGCTGGCCGAGGCGATCGCGAATGAAGAGTACGAAGAGGCCGCCAGGCTGAGAGATTCTCTGCAGAAACGAGAAGACCGCAGCGAGTCCTGCTAGGGCAGCCGCGTGCCTCTACCTGAGAGCGAACCGTCTCACGGCCTCGGCCACCGCGCCCTGGTTGTTCGTCTTCTCTGTTACATGATCGGCGACCGCCTTGCTCGCCTCGGTGCCGTTGGCGACAACGACCCCTATTCCGGCAGCCTCCAGCATGGGATTGTCATTCTCGGCATCACCTACGGCGAGAACGTTGGGCAGGCCGAAGCCGTAATGCTCCCCAAGAGCCTCGAGCGCGGTACCCTTGGAAACCCCGGGGGCCATGATCTCAAGATACTCCGGATCTGATTTCGTGATGTAGGCACGGTCTCCCAGTTCCGAGACAAAGTGGTCATGCAAACGATCCCGCTCCCCTGGCTCAGCCAGGAGAATCAACTTGGTCGGCTCCTGCCCGATCCTCCCGGTAAGATCCTCGATATGATACTCGGCTCCAGTGCGGCCGCTGTAGATGTCCATGAAGCGCCGCCGATTCGGGCTATCCTCGGCGTAAAGAACGTCATCCCGGTAAAAATTGAGGAGGTAGTCTCCATCCTGGGAAAACCTGATGAAGAGCTCCGCTATATCGGCAGGCAAAGGACGCTCGCTGATCAATGGTCGTCCCTCAGACTTTGGCCCTACGACCTTGCCTCCATTGTAGGCGAGGATAATACAATCAAGGCCCAGGGTCTCCTCTACAGGCAGGATCCGGGGAATCATTCTCCCTGAAGAAATAGCGACGAGAACACCCTGGCTCTGAGCCTCTTCGAGGGCGCGGATATTCTCAGGCGGAACCTCCTTGCGGTCATCGAGCAGGGTTCCATCCAGGTCCAGGGCGATCAGGCTGACTTGTTCCATTTACTTGACCTCTACGGTAGCACTACTTAAGCTACCTCAGTTTACAACGAAAACACTCGGGCGATTAGCTCAGCTGGTTAGAGCGCCATCCTCACACGGTGGAAGTCGGTGGTTCGAATCCACTATCGCCCACCAGATCAAACCGGTTGCGATGAAAATTGCAGCCGGTTTTTTTACCATACGGACACCACCAGATTTCTCCCCGAGGCCCGGTCGCGGTGCTCCCAGAGGTAGATACCCTGCCAGGTTCCAAGGGCCAGCCGCCCATCGACAACTGGTATCACCAGGCTGGTTTCCGTCAGAACATTCTTTATATGCGAGGGCATATCGTCAGGCCCCTCGTGGGTGTGACGGAAATATGGCTGGTTTTCCGGAACCAGCCGGTCGAGGTAGGCCTCGAGGTCTGCGCGCGCGGTGGGGTCGGCATTTTCATTGATACAGAGACTCGCCGAGGTGTGCCTGAGAAAGACATTGCAGAGACCGCTGTCGACAGGACTCTCGCCAACTACCGCCGCAACCTCTGAGGTAATTTCATGCAGCCCGCGGCTGCGAGATCCCAACGAAAGTACTCGCTGCAAGGTGCTCATCTCATCTCTCTCTGTTCTTCAAACATCGCCAGCTCATCTGCCAGGCACGGCTCCCAGTTCAACGCTTGAGGGCGTGTTTTGCAAGACGAGTTGTAAATTCCCATATGGGGCCGGGGAAACGATGGCTCCGCTCGAGCACATCTTCAAACGCCGTCAGGAAACGCTTCACATCGGATTCATCGATGACCAGGGACGGAATGAGCTTGATGACCTCCATCCCATGTCCTGCCACCTGGGTGAGGATCCTGTGATCCGCCAGCAGGGACATCACCATGGCCTGGGCGACCAGGCCTTTCTGCAGCTTGCTGGCAAGCTTCCAACCCATCTTCAGCTTCAAAGAGGCGGGCTCGCCAAGCTCGATACCGATCATCAGACCACGCCCGCGTACATCTTTGACCAACTCAAATCTACCGGCAAGCTCTCTGAGCCCCTCCAACAGGAGCTCTCCCATCCGCCTCGAATTTTCTACAAGGCCCTCCTCCTCGAATACATGGAGAGTCGCGATTCCTGCTGCCATCGCGTAGGCTCCCTGGCCAAAGGTCGAAGAATGGACCACGCAATTGTCGAGTGAATCGAAGACCCCATCGTAGATGCTCCTGCTGGTAAGCACGGCGCCGACAGGAACGAGTCCGGCCGACAGCGCCTTGGAAACGACCAGGATATCTGGCTCAACTCCCGGATGCTCCAGGGCAAACATCTTCCCGGTACGACCGAATCCTGTCTGTACCTCATCGAATACCAGCCTCGCTCCATGGCGTGTGCAGAGTTCCCTTGCCTCACGAAGGTATTCATCTTCCGCGATAAAAACTCCCTTGCCCTGCACCGGCTCGAGGACAAAAGCCGCGACATCCTCTTTCGCCAGTTCGCTCGCGAGCGCCTCCCTGTCGTTGAGCTGGACCTTGTCGCAACCTGGAATCAGGGGGTCGAAACCGTCCCGATAAGATTCATCCGTATTCAGCGAGAGAGAGCCGTTGCTCAGGCCATGAAAAGAATGGTCACAGAAGAGCACCCGCGGCCGACGTGTGCTCTTGCGAGCGAACTTGATGGCCGTCTCGACCCCCTCGGTACCTGAGTTGGTAAAATAAACCGTATCAAGAGCCTCCGGGGTCAGTTCCTTGAGCCTCTCCGCAAGCAGACCCGACAAGAGCGGCGCGTCCATCTGCACCAGAGTAGCCGGCTGAGAATCCATCAGATCCTTCAGGGCCTGGATGACTGTTGGATGGTTGCGGCCGACATTGTGGACGGCGTAGCCAGCAAGCATATCGAGATATTCACAGTCCTGCTCATCATAGAGATACTGCCCTACGCCTCGTACATAGACCTTGTCAAAGCCGATCAGGCGCAGTACCCGGGCGAACTGGGGATTGATATTCTCGCGCTGGAGAGCGACGTTCTCACCATTGCGACTGTGGATGAGCTCCTGGAGATCAAAGCTCAACGGCCCTACTCCTGAGCCGGCGCGAAGCTATCCACCATGTCGGTAAACGCCTCCTGCCACTTTTCCATGGTGGCTCTCGGCCCGAAGGATTTGAAGAAGACCTGGCCGCCGGGAGCCTGCACCACGGCGGCAAGAACCCTGTAATCCGGCCGAGGTTGAACTGTCTCTGCGGGATCCATAGGACGCGCCTTGTACAGATAGGTTCCATCCAATTGCACGATGGAAACCTCCATTCCGGAGACTTCCCGCTTGTTGATAAGCGGCTCGGGAACCTCCTTGAATTGCTGTTTCCAGCGTTGGAGATTGGCATCCATTCCGCCGAAGGCGGGTATGACCGTAAGCTCTCCATCAAAGGTGTCATTCTCGGCATGAGGAAGCTTGAACTGGGCCTTGCGCATCCTGTTGGCAGGTTTCTGACGAAGCCAGCCTTCCGGAGCCTTGACCTTCAATCCCATCACAACGAACGCTTCGCCCGGTTTCCAGGGACTGGCGGCTGGTTCTCCGCCCGCAGCCGGCTCAGCGACAGGAGCAGGGGCGGGAGCGGGGATCTGGGCTTTCAAGGCCGGGTGGGCGGACCCCCGGGCCTCCTCTGGCGTAGGCTCTTCATGTTGCGGCCGGGAATCGGAGCAACCCGAGAAAACAACCGCCAGCAACAGCAGAGACGGCACAAGAGAAGCACGAATAGAAACCACAATATCGATGAACCTGGTTGAGAACTTCATTTCACTTTCCCTGGATGAATTTTTTCATTTCAGCCTGCCATGTAGCCGGCTTCACATCGTCACAGATCAATGCCTCGCCAGGCCGCGACAGGAAGACCCACCGCAGACCCCGAGGACCACGTTTCTTATCACGTCCCATTGCAGTCAGGATACGCGAGCAGGACAGCTTGCTCAAGTGAACCGGCAAACCAAAAGCCGCGAGCAAGGCTTCAAGACGATCCGCCGTAGCCTCCCTGGTAACTCCAAGCCTCTCACCAAGACGGGCAGCGAAAACCATTCCGACAGCGACTGCCTCTCCGTGCAGGAGGCGGCCATAGCCCTGGGCCGCCTCGATTCCATGAGCAAGCGTATGGCCAAAATTAAGGATCATTCGCAAGCCGGACTCCCGCTCATCTTCCTCAACAACCTCGGCCTTGATCCGCACACAGCGCTCAACAACTTTCGCGAGCAGAGGCGGAGAACCGGCAAGGAGAGCCTCCCTCTCCCTCTCAATGAGTGACAGCAGCCTGAGATCCCGAATCGCCGCGGTCTTGATAATCTCGGCCCAGCCGGCGCGCGCCTGGCGGGCAGGCAGAGTTCCGAGCAGGTCGAGGTCCATGATGACCGCTCGAGGTTGATGGAAAGCTCCCGCGAGGTTTTTCCCTTCAGGAATATTGACCCCGGTCTTCCCCCCCACGCTGGCATCGACCATGGCCAGCAGAGAGGCCGGAACCTGGATGAACTCGACTCCACGCAGAAGGCTGGCGGCTGCGTAGCCTGTAATGTCTCCGACAACCCCTCCCCCGAAAGCTATCATGCAGGAGTTGCGGTCGCACCCGGAGCGAACAGCGGAACGAAGAATTCGCTGCATCTGCTCCATCGTCTTGGAGCCCTCCCCTGGAGCAAGCACAGTTTCGGAAAATGGAATGCCGGTACGCCTGAGCTGCTTTCGTATCGCCTCGCCGTGATGCCGCAGAACATTCCTGTCGCTCACGAGGTGCAAACGCGATGGCCTGCGTTTCCCCTTCAGGAGAAGCGGCAGCCGTGAAAGAGAGCCGCTGCCGATCACGGCAGGATAATTGCCGCCGGTGGAACGAACCCGGACGGTGCGGGGCTCTCCCCCCCGGTTTTTTACTTTTTTTCTCTTACCACTGGGCATGGTCAATCGTCTTCGTCACCGGCGACTTTGTCTCCGAGGGAAGCCTCGGCATCGTCAGCCCCTTCGGCCGGAGCATCGTCCTCGGTCGTAGCATCGTCAACCTCTTCGACTGCGGCCCCGCCTCCCCTCGCGAGCGCACCTTTCTCCCGGCTGGCCCGGCGGCGAGCTTCGTAGGTCAGATCTGACCTTCGATTGACGACTAAAATGACAATCCCGGCAATACAGCCGATACCCAGGACCAACGCGATCGCGATCGGCAGGATTGACATTCTTTCCGAGGCGCTCGGCGATGCTGAAACCATCTTCTTATAGCTCGAGGCGACCAGCAGCGGGATCGTACCTTTATCAAGCTTGCCGCTGCTTCTGCGCAGGTCGACCTCGCCGGTGTAGAGCCGGCAGAAATATCCCCGCAGAACAACGTCTGCCATGTGTCCGAGTTCCTCGGACTGATCCTCGAGGGTATAGACGAGGTGAAACTTCTGGTTCTGGTCGTAGACGTAGGAGCGGTAGAGGCGGTTGACATCCAGGGGGTTCGCCCCGCTTGGAAGCGCGGCCACCTGCAGGGGACTCCTGCCCTTTTCGGCCCTGACGATATTAGCCCGCAGCTCGACAGGCTTGCCGCGATAGAGATCCGGGTTTTTGAGGAGTTCGTTGAAGACCTTGTCGCCCTTCGCAGTGTTCAACACAGGTTCTCCAGAAAGCTTCCCGGCGACACGACCCGAGCGAAGTTGATGCGCAAGATAGACCACGCCCTCTTCCTGGATACGTCCGAATTTCTCAACATTGCCTGTTCGATCGCGATCGGCTGCGCCAGCAAGCAACTCCGGCTTCTCAACGAAAGGCTCAAGTTTCCTGGCCTTGACCTCTTCCGTGCCAGCAGTGAGCGGATCGTCAGGATCTTCAGTCACGGCGAACTCCCCCCCGAAAGGATTCCTTACGTCAAAGGGAGTTCCATCGAGGAAGCTCTCGTCGTCCGCCGACTTCCCCTGGCCATCTTTAATGGGCCTCTGCTGCCCCTGCTGGAAAAAATTCAGCATCATCCCGCCAATGACGATGGTGAAAACAACCATCATCAGAAACTTTGGCCCGAAGCTGCTAGGCTTATTGCCGTCCTGGCCGGAGTTGTTGGGAAATAAGTTCATTACTACAGCGCTCTATTCATCGAAGGTCTATTATTCTGGCGTAAGAACCGGTGAAAGCAAAAGCCTCTATTCAACCGGGGTGGGTGTTATTCAAGCCGGTAATGTACTTTATCCACGCGAAAAATCGGCTGGAGACCGCCTGGAAGCCTCAAAGAGACGATAGGAAGTCATTGAGTACAGCCGCCGCCTTTGCATTTGCTCCGGGCATCATGCAGGCAGCCTTCAATTTTTGCAGCCTGTCGATAACCTCTCCCTGTTTCAGTTCATCTTCCAGAAGCCCGATCGCCACAGGAGCGATCTCCTCCAGCTCTTCATCTCTGCGCAACAGCTTTTCAAAAACTGTGACTTCACCCCCATTCGCAGCGCTGCCGAGAATATTGGGCAAGGTAAACCAGGGTGTGACACTGAAGAAATTCTTAAACAGCCAGTATCCAAAACCGCTCACCTTGTAAAAAACGAGCATGGGCTTTTCAAACCAGGCCAGCTCGAGCGAGGCTGTACCGGAGGCGACCAGGGCCAGGTCACAGGCCTTCATCAGGGGTCTGCAATCGCCGCCGATGAGCTCGATCTTCAGCCCATGGCTGGCCGCGGCATCTTCGATCAACTCCTTGAAATCTTCCCGCAGGGCGGAGACGACGATGCGATGACGATCCGGATCCAGTTTCATCTGAGCAAGCAGGTTGAAAAAAGATGTGGAGAGTCCCTCCACCTCCGCCCTGCGGCTGCCGGGGAAGATCCCAATCAATTTCTCCTGTTGTGAAATACCGAGTGAGCTTCGGAGCTCTTCACCAAGACCTGGCGCAAGCGCGGACAACTCATCTGCGATCGGGTGGCCGACATAGTGAACAGGGACCCTGTCGTTGCTGTAGAGCTCCTTCTCGAAAGGAATGATCGAGAGCAGCAGGTCTGTATAGCGAAGAACCTTGCGGCGCCTCCAGGGAGCCCAGGCCCAGATCTGAGGACAGATGTAGTAGACCACCGGCACTCCCCTCCAGCGTGCCAGGCGAGCCAGCAGGAAGTTGAAGGCCGGCGCATCTACAAGCAACACCGCGGCGGGTTCGAATTCACGCAACAGGCGGTCAAACTGTTTGAGCAGGTTGAAGTACCGGCCGATGCTCTTGAGAAAACCGAAACCGACGCTCGAATACGATGTGGGATCGGCATCGACAGTACACCCGGCCGCCCGCACGCGCTCACCGCCAAAGCCCCTGCACTCGATGCCGGGCCGCAATCCGCTCAGCTCTTCAAGCAGATGAGCGAGATGCAGATCGGCGGATGGCTCAACAGCGGAGACCAGCAGCCTGGTCGTAGTTTCAGCCTTCTCGGTAGACAAAAATCGCCCTCTTACACTATAAAACGTTCCGTATGAAAGTACCCAATAGCCCCAGAGAATTCAGCCAGGTCCTTGCATCTTTCACCAACTACGAAAGATTGCCCACCTTCCGCTACGACACGGAAAGTTTCGACCTCCGCAGAATGGAGGCCCTGGCAGCCTCCCTCGGCAATCCTCACGACCGCTACCCCGCCGTCCACATCGCCGGCACCAAGGGAAAAGGGTGTACCTGCCTGATACTGGAAGCCCTGCTGAAAGCCGAGGGGCTGAAGGTCGGCACCTACACCTCGCCTCATATCGAACACCTGCGTGAGAGAATCCGGGTCGATGGGAAATCGATCAGTGAGGAATCCTTCATGCGGACCGTGAACTCCATCCTGCCATTGATAGAACCGGCGGATGGAGAAAGCGGCAGCCCAACCTTCTTCGAATTACTGACGGCGATGGCCATGCTCTGTTTCGCTCGTTCCAATGTTGATATCGCTATTTTCGAAGTTGGCCTTGGAGGGCGCCTCGATGCGACCAATATTCTATCAGCCCGCTGGAGCGCCATCACCAGCCTCGGCCTCGAACACACGCAATTGCTTGGCAATACGCTCACGGCTATCGCGAGAGAAAAAGCCGGCATCGTGAGGCCGCAAACCCCGTTGATCACCGGCGAACTGCCTGAAGAGGCCCACAAGGAGATCGAGCGAATCGTAACCGAGAAAGGAACCCCGTGGACAGTGGCAGATCCCGGGTCGGTCAAACTTAACCGCGATGGCCTTCTCGAAATGGATGGCATCCAGGGAGCCTTCCAGGCGCCAGCCATCCGGGGACCGGGCATCCGAGCAGACCTGGCTATTTCCATAGCCCTATACCGGACGGTGCTGAAAAACCTCGACAAACAACTCGACACCATCCAGCTGCAATCCGCGCTCGATAGCCTTCGCCTGCCGGCAAGAATCGAGGTCTTTCCAGGACCACCGACCTGCTGCCTGGACACCGCACACACCCCGGAATCGATCAAATCCCTGCGGCAGACCCTCGAAGAAATTGACTTCCCCCAGCCCCGGGCGCTGATCCTCTCACTCTCCACCGACAAACGCCGTGAAGAAATCCTCGCCGAGGCCGGCGGGATCGCTGATGAGATCATATTCACGCGAGCCGACGAGACCCGCTCCGTCGACCCGCAAGAATTGCGCGACACATTGGGAAGTGGACGGATCATCGAAGATCCACGCGAAGCGCTCGAGTTCAGCCGGCAAAAGGGCTGGAATCCTGTCATCACCGGATCATTTTATCTCGCGGGAGCCCTGCGTCCCTGCATGCGGAATGAATCCGAATAGACTCGTACGAAAACCGGGCTCAGGAGCCGTCGTCATCCTCGCTGGCGGCGCTTACCGGCTCGGGAGGATTTTCCGGCTTCTCATCGTCAGCCGCCTCGGCTTTCTTTGGCGTCTTGGCTTCCTTCTTGCCGTCTTCCGAAGATTTCACAGGCACGGAGCTTGAATCGAAAACGATCTCCTTAACGATCTTGGTTTCACCTTCGGGAGTTTTCTGACGCGATTCCTCTATTCTCAGCTTGATCAGGTTGCCGTCCTTGAAGGCTCCCCTGAGAAGCTCTTCGGCAAGGGCATCCTCGATCTTCTGCTCGACCGCGCGACGGAGAGGACGGGCACCAAATTCGGGATTGTAGCCCTGGTCAATCAGGTACTCCCGGACCTCTTCATCCAGGCTGATCTCGAAGCCCTGCTCAAGAAGCCGATCCTGAACATTTCGCAGCTCGATGTCGATGATCTCCTTGAGATCCTCGCGCTTCAGGCTCTCGAAAACGATAACCTCGTCGAGGCGGTTGAGGAACTCCGGTCGGAAATGCTTTTCAACCTCGATCAACAGCTCTTTCTTCATGTTCTCATAGGAGCGTTTTTCGTCATTCGCCCCGAATCCCATACCGGCCTTGTGGGTAATAATGTCCGCGCCGATATTGGAAGTCATGATCAGGATGCAATTGCGGAAATCAATATTACGGCCAAAGCTGTCGGTCAGCTTGCCCTCCTCCATGATCTGCAGAAGCATATTGAAGACATCATGATGGGCCTTCTCGATCTCGTCGAAGAGCACGACAGAGTAGGGGCGCCGGCGAATCTTTTCCGTCAGCTGGCCGCCCTCCTCGAACCCAACGTAACCCGGAGGGGCTCCAACCAGCCTCGACACGTTGTGCTTCTCCATGTACTCCGACATGTCGATCTGGATAAGCGCATCTTCCTCGCCAAAAATGAATTTGGCGAGAGCCTTGGCCAGGAGTGTCTTACCAACCCCCGTCGGACCCAGGAAAATAAAGGATCCCATCGGACGCAGCGGATCTTTGAGGCCGGACCTCGACCGTCGAACTGCCTTGGAGATGGACCTGATGGCGGCGTCCTGTGAAATGACGGTCTTGTGAAGCTCTTCTTCCATGGCCAGCAGACGCTTCTTGTCATCATCATCCAGCTGGGTCAGGGGAATACCGGTCATCTTGGAGACGGTCTCGGCAATCACCTCCGCATCCACATTGCCGCCGCTCTCGGAAGACTCTTCCTGCCATTTCCGCCTGAGCTCTTCCTTCTCATTTTTAAGCTTGTCGGACTGGTCCCGCAGGTTGGCCGCACGCTCAAAATCCTGCTGGGCGACTGCCTCCTCCTTCTCCCTGTTGAGGCTCTCGACCTCCTTTTCAAGATCCTGCAGGTCCGGCGGACGAGTCATCGTTTTCATTCGCAACCTGGAACCAGCCTCATCGATCACGTCGATCGCCTTATCGGGAAGAAACCTCCCTGAAATATAGCGGGTGGAAAGTTCCACGGCCGCCTCAAGCGACTCATCTTCAAATTTCACGCGATGATGCGCTTCGTACTTGTCCTTCAGACCTTTCAGGATCTCCACGGTCTCCTCCTTGGTTGGAGGGTTGACCATGATGGTCTGAAAGCGCCGTTCGAGGGCTCCATCCTTCTCAATGAACTTGCGATATTCATCCAGAGTGGTAGCGCCGATGCACTGTACCTCGCCCCGGGAAAGAGCCGGCTTGAGAACATTGGAGGCATCGATAGCCCCCTCAGCCCCTCCTGCGCCGACCAGGGTGTGCAGTTCATCGATGAAGAGAACGATATTCTTGGCCCTGCGGACCTCGGTCATCACAGCCTTGATTCGTTCCTCAAACTGACCGCGGTACTTGGTACCGGCAACCATCATCGCCAGGTCGAGAACTACAATTCTCCGTCCCCTGAGAATTTCGGGGACATTGCCGCTGATAACGTCCTGCGCAAGACCTTCGACAATCGCGGTTTTTCCGACGCCCGGTTCGCCAAGAAGGACCGGATTGTTCTTGGTTCGACGGCTCAGGATCTGGATCACGCGCTCGATCTCATCATGACGCCCGATAACCGGATCCAGCTTGCTCTCTCTTGCCAACTCGGTCAGATCCCGGCCAAAGGCATCGAGAGCCGGTGTCTTCGATCGGCCCTTCTTTCCTTCGGAAGAAGACTGTGGGATTGCGCTCTCGGGCTCAGAGTCGGCGCCAAGCAATTCCAGCACCTCGAACCTCACGTCTTCAAGCTTCAGATTCAGATCAAGGAGGACCTGCGCGGCGACTCCATCGTTCTCCCGGATCAAGCCAAGAAGGAGATGTTCCGTACCGATGTAGTTGTGGCCAAGCTCGTTGGCCTCTTCCATCGACAGTTCGAGCACCTTCTTTGCACGCGGAGTAAAAGGGAGCTGGCCCATGGTCACCATCGAAGGTCCGGACTGGACATTCTTTTCGATCTCAGAACGAATCTTGCTGATCTCTACGCCCAGGTTCTTCAGGACATTGGCAGCGACCCCGCTACCCTCCTGGATCAGCCCAAGCAGTATGTGTTCGGTGCCAATGAAGTCATGGTTGAACCTCTGCGCTTCCTTCCGCGCGAGAGCCATGACCTTCCGGGCTCGATCTGTGAAACGGTCGAACATTTGACCTCTACCTCCTCTTCTGCATTCCAGCCCCGTTCCAACTCATGAAAACCTCTTGGAGCGAGAAACAGCAGCTTATTTCCTGAAAAACCGGCCACCGAAATTTGCGGTGTTTGCGGGCCGACTCCAGCTTATTCGACAAGCCTGCTCAACAAGCTGCCGCCGGCACCGCTGATACCTTTGGCTGTCGAACTGTTAGGTACCCAAAAATACCCTTCAAACTCTTCCGACAGACCACGGGGGCGTCTGAATATTCTGAGACTGTTTTATCTTATTTCAAGGGATAGTTGCCGGAGCCTCCCGGCAACCGTTCAATCACTCTGTTTTAATCTTTTCCTGATATACGAAGCGCGAACCACATCCCTCTCAGTTTCATCCAACTGGGCTTCTTTCTGCTTCTGCAGATGCGCCGGCTGGGTAAAAAGAAAGAGCTCGTTGATCGCGTCCATCTTCACCTCCTGGATGATTCCAAGACTTACACCCATGCGCACGGCTGAGAGAAGATCCATAGTCTCCTCGCTCGTAATCATCCTGGCATGCTTCAGCATCCCATAGGCCCGCCAGACCTTGTCTTCGATGACCTCGCGCATCTGCTGCATCAGGCTGGTGCGGAAGGTCTTTTCGAAACCAATGATCTTGGGGATATGCCTCTCCATCATCTCGATCATTTCCGTCTCGGACTTTCCGAGGGTGCACTGATTCGAGATCTGGTAGAAATCTCCGGAAGCCTGGGTGCCTTCTCCATAGAGGCCCCGAACGATAAGACCAACCTTTTGTGTCGCCGTAAAAACCCTGTTGATCTGTTTCGCCAGAACCAGGGCCGGCAGATGCAGCATGACCGATGCTCGAAGACCTGTTCCCGCGTTCGTCGGACAAACCGTCAGGTAGCCAAATTGGGGCGAGAAGGCGAAATCGAGGCAACTTTCCAACCTTGTATCAACCGCATCTACACGTTCCCAGGCCTCTCGAAGCTGCAGACCGGAACACAGTCCCTGGATCCGCAGGTGATCTTCCTCGTTAACCATGATGCTGACCGTCTCATCTACAGCCAGGCCAACCCCCCGCGCGCCCTTGCCGCTGGCAAGCTCACGACTGATCAGGTGGCGCTCCACCAGGAACTGCCTGTCGATCGACCCCAGGGAAGGAAGGCTGAAATAGCTCATCCCCTCGGCGCGACAGGTATTGAGCAATCTCTCACGAACCATCCTCTCCAATTCCCCAAGCTGCTGCTCGTTTGCAGTTGAGAGAAACGGGTAACCGGCAAGATTGCGCGCAAGCCGGATCCGGGAGCTGATAACGATATCCGCTTCAGGCCCTGTACCGCCCAACCATTCGCCAGGGCTGGCTTGAAGATCACTGAGTTCCATTTTCTCTGTGCTACCGTTTTTCACAACGTTACTACCAAATTCTCTATCAGCCGGATGAGCCAAATCGATCCTCCGGGGAAGTCAGGCCTCGGCAGCCCCTTCCTGCATCCGCTGGATCTCATCGCGCAGTTCAGCCGCCAGTTCATAATCCTCATCATTGACCGCTTTGTCGAGATCCGCATACAGACCCTGCAACTGTTTCTGTTGGGTCTGCAATTCTTTCTGCTGAGCAATGTCGTCACTTGCGGTACTGGGCACCTTCCCTGTGTGCTCGCAGCGGCTGTGAATTTTCTCCAGCAGGTCACTTACCTTTACGTTGAAGTCAACGTAACACTCCGGACACCCGAATTTCCCCGACGATCTGAACTGCCGGTACGTTGTACCGCACTGCCCACAGGCCTCCGCTTCGGCCGCCCCCGAGGTCGCCGACAAATTCTGGAAAATTTCCGGTAATACATCGCTGGCATCTTTTGTCGAACTGCTGCTCTTCTGCATATGACTTTTGATGGTCGCTCCCTGGGAGGCCGCGCAATCTTTACACAGATGCTTTTCAGCCCGGGAATTATTGGAAACATCGACCAGATGGACGACCGCTTCGCTTTTATTACATAATTCACAGAGCATGAATAATCGAATTCCTCACGCTGAAATGATTCTTTCCACACTTCTAAAAAATGTACGAGACCGTACATAAAGACAATTAGGCGTGGAGATTATAACACGGTTCGAAGCGAACTACAGCGTCTGGGGAAAGACACTCGACCTTATTACCGGTCGAAGATCAAAACTGGAGACCTCACTGGAAAGCGGCGGCAAATTTTTCGCCCGGGACTCTATACTGCTCGCAACAATAGTGGTTTTTCGGTAATACCACTCCTCCTTCATTATTTCGGACTAAAGACAAGCTTCGCTTTACTCGCAATCCGCATAAGGACTATTCAGTAGGCCCGGCTAACGGAGACAGCAACCTGTCGTGACGGAAAAACAGCCCTCCCGCCCCCATCTGGGTGTCTTTGTGAAGGCACCGCTGCGGGGAACAGTCAAAACAAGGCTTGCGAAAACGATCGGGGAAGAAAACGCCCGAACCCTCTACGAAGACATGGCAGCAGACACTCTTCAGTGGGCCAGGAAGCTCTCTCATTGCGATAAAACCGTCTTCTACTCCCCTCAGAAAGAACGCGAGCTCTGCCGAACTCTCCTGGCCCCCGGATGGAGCGAAACCTCTCTCCAGCCCCAGGCTGGAGGAGGGCTTGGAAACCGCATGCAGACTGCTTTTTCGCAGATGTTCAGCCAAGGAGCGACAGCCGCTGTTCTCATCGGCAGCGACTGTCCACTCCTGGATGGAAACACTGTCAGGAAAGCATTCGCCTCTCTGAAAAATAACGACCTGGTCCTTGGGCCAGCCTCAGACGGAGGTTATTACCTTATCGGACTTCGAACACCAGCCCCTGAGCTCTTCCAGACAGGTAAGTGGAGCCACTCACTGGTATTACAGCAAACCATCGATCGCGCTCGGAAAACAGGCCTCGAAGTCGAGCTTTTGCCGACCCTGGGGGATATCGACCGGGGCGAAGACATCGCTCCGCTTGGAGAGGACCTTCTCGAAGCCTGGCTGCATTGCCGAAACGGGAACCGTACTGACTTTCCTTTGAGAGTCTTCAGACGCCTCCTCTGGGAACCCGAAACACTTATTTATCAGCTGGCCACCAACTCTCCGCAACCCGCTGGCAATCGCTAAAAGAGCCTGGGCCAGAAAGGCTTGACAGTGCTCTCCCCGAATCTAAAATAACCCGAACTACTGCTTCGGCTGCCTAAGTCATTTATCTCGCTGTAGTTATTCTCCTGAAGATCACTTCTTAGTGTCTTTAAGGCTCGGTGCGGCTTATCTGTTATTCCGCATCCAGTAAAACAGTGGCGGTTTAATTGGCTTCTCAGGAAACACAGAATCCCCTCATTTAATGGGTGGGCTGTGGTCGTTCCTGTGAGGTGGTGGTATGCTGTCCGTCTTTAGCGTCCTAACTCGGCAAGCTCGGGTTATGGACCATCATTTTATCTTTTGACCAAACACGAAGAACTGATCCGTAAGACCTGAATAACGATTCGTTACATTTTTCACCTGAATGGGCGTCACCACTGAACCGGAATCTCTGAACCGGCCTTGACCCCAGGCACAAACTAAAAGAACGACCTGACCTGATGAAATCAGAAGAGATCCTCCGACTTGTAGATACGATCCACCGCTCGAAAGAGATTGAGAAAGAAGTCGTCTTCCAGGGAATCGAAGCGGCACTGCTTTCCGCTGTGCGCAGAAAACATGGCGAGTCCGAGGAAGACAATGTAGTTATCGATCGGGAAACCGGCGTAACCACGGTCATCCAGGACGGACAGGAAATCGACCCCGAGGAGCTCGGCCGCCTGGCCGCCATGTCAGGTAAACAGGTCATGTTCCAGAAGATCCGGGAAGCTGAGCGAGACAGGATCTTTGAAGAATATGAGGACAAGATTGGCCAGTTGGTCTCCGGTGTGGTGCAGCGCTACGAAGGCCCCAATCTGATTGTCAGTCTCGGCAGGGTCGAGGGCTTCCTCCCCAGGAGCGAGCAGGCGCCCGGGGAACGATTCCGTGTTGGAGAAAGAATCAAGTCGCTGGTGAAGGATCTCCAGAAAAGCGCCAACCGGGTCAAGATAACGCTTTCGAGAACAGACAGGGAGTTGGTGAAAGCTCTCTTCGCCCTCGAGATCCCTGAGGTCCAGGACAACGTGATTGAGATTAAGGGAATAGCCCGTGAAGCGGGATACCGGACCAAGATCGCCGTGACGACCTATGACACGAATGTGGATTGCGTCGGAGCCTGTGTTGGAGTCCGCGGCTCAAGAATAAAGAACATTGTAGATGAACTCTTTGGTGAGAAGATCGACATCGTCCGCTGGAACGAGTCGGATGAAGGCCTCATTGTCCAGGCTCTGAAGCCCGCGGAAATCTCGACAATGGAACTCGATGACGACACGAGGAAAGCAACGATCTACGTCAAGCCTGACCAGCAGTCCCTGGCGATCGGCAAGCGAGGGCAGAATGTTCGCCTCGCCTCGAAGCTCACCGGATGGGAATTGGAAATAGAGCCCATCACAGATGAAGAGCTCGAACAGATGAGAAAAGGCGGCGCTGGAGAGGTCGAAGTCGATGTCGAGGCTGAAGCAGCCGATGAAGATGCCGAGAGCACTGAAGAAACACTCCTCGCCCAGGAAACGGATGAGGAAACAGTAGAGGATTCTTCAGAAGCCGAAGAGGCTGACGATGCCGAGACCGAGGACGAAGCTCCGGCCGATGAGGCTGACGACGCCGAGACCGAGGACGAGGCTCCGGCCGATGAGGCTGACGATGCCGAGACCGAGGACGAGGCTCCGGCCGATGAGGCTGACGATGCCGAGACCGAGGACGAAACTCCGGCCGATGAGGCTGACGACGCCGA
>Ga0163108_10000456_pt1 | contig 30382 bp, 31 predicted proteins | sample Fk1155metaG_FD_109644 | JGI IMG/M metagenome (GOLD analysis project Ga0163108, IMG submission 109644) | Marine microbial communities from the Central Pacific Ocean - Fk160115 155m metaG | ecosystem: Environmental > Aquatic > Marine > Oceanic > Photic zone | place: The Central Pacific Ocean...
CCTTTAGCAAAAAACAATACATCAGAGTCAGCTATACACACTCTCCATTTTTTTTCATCTAATTTAAAAATAATAGGATCATTAACTAAATTTCCATTACCGTCGATCAAAGGAGCATAATAACATTTTCCAAGTTTTGCATTTGACAAGTCCCTACAAGTCATAAACTGTACAAGTTTATCAGAGTCTACTCCGGTTATTTCAATTTCTCTTTGAACTGATACATCCCAAATTTGAACATGTTCTTTTAAATGGAGATATTCATCCTCAAGCGACCCAAAACTTACCGGAAGAAGCATATGATTATAAACTGAATAACCCGATACTCCTTGATTCTCAATTCTTGAAGTAAAAGGTGTACTTCTTACTCTTCTATTTTTTATTATAGGAATTTTTTTCATTTTTTTAAAAATTCATATTAGGCATGACGTTCTTGTCTTTTTATGTAGTCCAAGACAGAAGTGCTGCTTAGATTAAAATTTTTATAGTTATATAACAATTTCATTAAATTATTTTTGGTATTAATGAGATTAATAAATTGTTTATCTTCTAAATTTATTTTTTCAGAAAATTTAATTTCTAAAAAGAAATTTATAAAATCTAAAAAAATATCATTTTTTGTTTTTTTAAAATTTTCTAGAAGAATCAGGGTAGCATCATATAAAGATGTGTTTAAATCAATTTCTAAATTTTTTAAACTTTCTGAAAATTTTACAAGTCTTCCAGGAGTTGTGAGATTTTTGAATTTGTGAGAAAAATGATCTTCTGTATTATAATGTTTTAACAATTCTTCAAAAATTTTATTCTGCTTTTCTCTGCTCAAAAAAATTTTTGTTTCTAAAGCTCTGGATTTGATTGTTTCAATAACTTTTTTTCTTTTACTGTTAATAAGAATAAAATAGCTATTATCAGAAGGTTCTTCTATTAACTTCAAAAGTGAGTTTGCTGCGTTTACATTGAGTAATTCAACATCGTCTAAAATAGTAAATCTAGGCATATTATTTAAAGATGAAGTGCTAAACTTTTTTTTAATATTTCTAATATCTTCAATTTTGGTTTTTTCCCGATTCTCATTAGAGATATAAATAAAATTTTCACAAACATTTGACAAAATAGATTTATAGAAAGAATTTTCTTCATTAATTTTTTGATTTTCATAATCATAACTATGATTTGAATTTAAAGAAAAAATATAATTTATTAAATGAAATGATAGAGTAAATTTTCCTATACCTTTTTCACCGGTTAATAAAATAACTTTGGGTAGTTTTTTTGATTTAAATAATTTAACAAAATCAAAGAAGTACTCTTTTAATCCAAATAACTTCAATGAATTTAATGGATCAAAAATATCTCTTTTATTTGTGTCTAACATTTTTGTATTTTATTTTTTTAAAAACTATTTGTAATATTTTTTTTTCTAAATCTTTGTTATCTTTTGAATTATCAAATATATAATATTTTTTTTTATTCTTTTTCGCTATTTTGATGAAAGCATTTTGAGCTTTAATATAAAAGCTTTTAGAAAATTTATCGTATCTATTTTTCTTTTTTCTTTTTCTCAATCTTTGTAAAGCCTTTGATATTCCAATTTTAAGTACAAAAGTTAAATCTGGTTTTATCCTTCCAAGAATATGCTTATGTACAGAATCTATCAAACGCCTATTAACTCCCTTGCCATAAACTTGGTAGGCAAAAGTTGAATCTACAAAACGGTCACATATAAGAATTTTTTTTTTTAAATAAGCGGGTTCTATTGTGTTTTTTACATGTTCGTTTCTAGCAGCCAGATAAAGTAAAGTATCTGTGTGCTTATCAAATTGAATTTTTGAATCTTTGTAAAAATAATCTTTTAATATAATTTTTCTTATTTCTTCCGCAGATTTTGTCCCACCCGGCTCTCTTGTTAAAGCCGCATTTATTCCCTTGTTTTTTATATTTTGGTATAATTTTTTACTTTGGTAAGACTTGCCAGAACCTTCGATACCCTCGAATACAATGAAAAAAAATTTTTTTTTATACATCTCCCCAAATCATATAATTAAAGGATAAAAATAAGCTTGTAAAAAAATTAACTTTTTTAACGTCCTCATTTGCGTGTAAAGGTATTGAGCGAATTTCCTCTTCACTTTCTTGAACAATAAGAGTTCCTATTTCATCTCCTTTTTTAATTGGTGCTTTTATTGGGCCATTATATTTGATCGAAACCTTAAAATCTTTAACCTCTTTTTTATTGATAGTTACATAAATGTCCTCTTTTGTTGTTACATCAACAAATTCTTTTTTACCTAACCATGTTTTAAATTTAAAATTTGGCACACCTTTTTCTGATATTTCGTAAGTGTTTGTGTTTCTTAATCCCCAAGATATAAGTTTGATTGAATCGCTAGACCTAGATTGTTTTGTTTTAAATCCGCTCACAACTGCTATTAACCTTCTCTTCTCGCCAATTACTGAGCTTGCTAGAGAATATTTTTCTAGAGCCAAGTATCCTGTCTTAATACCGTCTGCCCCAATGGTTTTGTACAAAAGAGGATTTCTGTTTCCTTGAGTTATAGGATCGCCACCAGTTCTTTCCCAGGTAAATTCTTTCTCTTTAAAATATTCATAATATTTAGGATAATTTTTAATTAAATATTTTGACATTATTGCTATATCTCTAACTGTTGAATAATTATCTGGGTCATTTATTCCAGATGAGTTTGTAAAATTTGTATTTTCCATGCCAATTTCTTGAGCTTTTTCAGTCATCATTTCAGCAAAATTACCTTCTGTTCCAGCAATAGCCTCTGCAAGAGCAACACAGGCATCATTTCCTGAAACTATTATTATTCCTTTTAACAAATCCTCAATACTAACCTTATCGTTTAGCATTATAAACATAGAGGAATAACCGGCACTGGATAATCTCCAGGCGTTCTCAGAAACAATAACTTCATCCTCTAATTTGATTTTATCTTGTTTTAATAAATCAAAAGCAACAATAGCAGTCATAATTTTTGTCATTGAAGCTGGATAAATGCTCATATCAGGCTCAAGTTCGTACAAGATTTTATCAGAGTTATAATCAAGCAGAATGGCTGTTTTAACATCCATTTTTGGTGCTGCCCAAGAGGTAGATAAAAATACAAAAAATAAAAATAAGATAAAAATTTTAGCTCTAATCATTTTGTTTAATATCGAGATCTTCAAATCCATACTTGTTTAACTCAAAGTAACGTTTTTTTAAAGTGTTAATTGATGAATAAGGGCCAGCCGATAAACGAAATTTATTCTTTGAGACCCTTTTGACCTTCAAGCTTCCTTTTTTAACATATTTATGTTCTAGGGTGTCTATAAGATTTTCAGCAGACTCTTTTGAATAAAAATCACCTACTATAATTGAAAACTTTTTTGTTTTTTTTGTTTTGACTTCTTTTGTTGTGGAAATATTGTTAATTTTTACTTTTGTTACAGGTGCTTTGTCAGAAACTTTTTTTTCTTCAAAAAATGTAACTGCTTTTTTTGCTATGAAGGATTTGTTTTTAAATTTTTCTTGAATATCAACAAAAGGTATATTTTTACTTAAACCAAGTTCTTCTGCTACTTTTTCAGTTATTATTATTTTAAAAAAAGAAGGATATTTGATTTTTTTAGACACTTTTAATTCTACAAATTTTTTATTTTCAGGGTTTGTAATTTTTAGAATTGAATTTTTTTTAATAGTTCTGTGTGCAATTTCTAACTCAGAATTCTTTAGCTTAGCAGAGATAATTTTTTGATTATAATCTTCTTCGTTGTAGATTAAAGCAAATCCGCTTGAACTATGAGGATCAATTGTGTTTTTTTGTAATGTTCCATTTGAACAAGAAGCAAGTATTAAAATAAAAAAAACAATACTAAATCTCATTTTTAAATTTATCTTTCAAAGTACAGACTGCAAGAGCGAATCTCAAAGATCTATTCCATTTTAAAATTTTTTCATAATTACTAAAAACAATAAATGCTGGTTTCAAATTCTTTGCCCCGGGTATTATATCCTTGTCAGGTATTATTATTGCAGAAGTCATGTTTTCATTTAAATCGTGACCCTCAATAGACTTTAAGTATTTTTTAAAAAATTTAACTTTTCTTTTATTGGCAATTTTTCTTGCCGAACTATTCAGATATTTAGACGGAATTCCTTCCTTTAGCTCAACTTTGTAAAAACAAGGTTGGTTTTTCTTCCAGCCAATTTTTCTAATATAATTAGCCGCGGATGCAAAAGAATCGTCTATTTTTTTTAGTTCTATGCCAGAATTATTGTTATAATCTATAGCATAACTTTTTATAGTTGATGGCATAAATTGAAAATTTCCAAATGCGCCTGCCCACGATCCATAAAGTATATTTTTGTCTATTACATCTTGGTCTATCAATTTTAATAAAACTAATAATTCACTTGTAAAAAAAGCGCTTCTTCTTTTATCAAAGCTAAGAGTTGCTAAAGATGAGATAATATCCATCTTTCCAAGATATTTACCAAAATTAGTTTCGATACCCATTAATGCCAACAAAAGTTCTTTTTCAACTAAAAAATTTTTTTCTATTTTATTAATTAGCTCTTTTTCTTTTTTATACAAAAACAATCCTTTTTTTATTTTATCTTTATTTGCTCTCTTCTTGATATAGGTATAGGTGTCTTCATAAAATTCTGGTTGATACCTGTCGTATTCGATCACCTTCGGTAAAAATTTTGCCCCATTCATAGCTGAATCCACAGTTTTTTTTGAGATTCCTTTATTAACTGCAGTTTTTTTAAAATTCTTTAGCCATAAGTCAAAATCTTCAGGCGTGTTAGCTAATGAAAAATTATTTATTAAAAAAATAAAAGTTAATAGTCCTATGATGCGTATTGTTTTGTTCATTTTTGATTATCAAAAAAACAATATATCAACTTGTAACGATTTCAATTGATGATTTGGTAAATTTTGCTTATAAAACGATATTCCGGAGGGGTGGCTGAGCGGTTGAAAGCACTAGTCTTGAAAACTAGCAATGGGGCAACTCATTCGTGGGTTCGAATCCCACCCCCTCCGCCATTAATCTAGTTTAAAATCTTTTAATAATTTGCTTACCCTATTTTCTGATACTTCTTTTGTATCGTTACTACCTGAATACCATTTAAAAATGACATCATCGTCTTTTTCTAAAATTTCGTACAAGTCCATCAATTCCTTGTGATTTAAAATATCTATGTATTTTTTAACAAACCCGCTTAAAAGCAAATCCATCTCTTTTATCCCCCTATATTCTGCTCGATATTTAATTTTCTTTTTGATCGAATCTATTTTTTTCATATTAAATAAATCTGTATTATAAGAACTATTATCATGAATATAAACAAAAACAGTTTTTTATTTAATGAAATATCTTCGTTAAAGGGCGTTGGTTCAAAAACCAAAAAATATTTAGAAAAGAAAAAGATAGAAAAAATCAAAGATTTTTTGTGGGATTTGCCCTACTCAATAATTGATAGATCTAAAATTACAAGTTTAAAGGAGTTAGAAATTGGGAAAATTGCAACTATAAAAGTAAATGTAATAAAATATAATTTTCCAAGAGTTAGAAATTTACCAAACAAGGTGGTGTGTAGAGAGAAAGAAGAGAAAATAAATATTATTTTTTTTAATAGCTACGAAGGGTATATTAGAAAGATTTTACCTATTGGAAAAGAAGTTATAATTAGCGGTAAAATAAACTATTATAAAAAACAGTATCAAATAACAAATCCAACTTATGTAAAGCCCTCAACTCAAAAAAAAGAGATTGTAAAAATATTTCCTAAATATTCATTAACCGAAGGTCTTACTGAGAAAATTTATCGAAAACTTATTTTTGAAGTTTTAAATAAAATTAATGATAATTACGAGTGGCATAATGATGAATTTTTAAAAAGTAATAATTTTAATAAATTTAAAAAAACATTTCTAAATCTACATAATCCATCAAAAAAAGTTGATATATTTTCGAATGATTATAGGCGTTTAGCTTATGATGAAATATTTGCTAACCTACTAACTTTATTTTCTGCAAGAAAATCTGTTAAACTAAAAAAGAAAAAAAAGAAAATTTATTCTAATAAGTTTTCTCAGTTAATTTTAAAAAATTTTCCTTTTGACTTAACAAATGATCAAAAAAGAGTTCTCGAAGATCTAGACAGAGACATAAAGTCAGAAAATCGAATGTTTAGGCTTTTGCAGGGAGATGTAGGTTCGGGGAAAACTATTCTTGCTTTAATTGCAGCTGCCAATGTTATTGAATCTAATTATCAAGTTGCGTTTATGGCACCAACAGAAATTTTGGCTTCTCAACACTACGAACTAGCAAAAAAACTATTTTTTTCAACAAATATAAAAATTGAACTTTTAACTAGTAAAACAAATTTAAAAGATAAAAAAAAAATTATATCCAATTTAAAAAACGGTAGTATAAATTTTTTAATTGGAACACACTCTTTGTTTCAAAAAAAAATAAAGTTTTCAAAACTTGGATTTATAGTTATTGATGAACAGCATAAATTTGGTGTTAAACAAAGAATCTCCTTGGCAAAAAAAGGAGGTGATAATTGTGATATTTTATCAATGTCCGCAACTCCAATACCAAGAACTATGATGTTGTCATTTTTTGGGGATATGGATGTATCTATATTAAATGAAAAACCAAAAAATAGAAAAGATGTTGTAACATTGTTAAAACCAGAAAATAAAATTTCAGAGTTGTGGCCATTAATTAAAAAAGAAATGTCTCTTAACAGACAGATTTTTTGGGTTTGCCCTCTTATAGATGAATCAAAAAAATTAGATTTTTCCTCCGCAATAAAAAAATACAATTTAATTAAAAAAATTTTTCCGGGTCATGTAGGATTAGTTCATGGTAATATAGATAAGGTTGAAAAAAATATTGTTTTAAAAAAATTTCTTGAAAAAAAAATAAAGATTTTAGTTAGTACTACCGTTATTGAGGTAGGAATAAATTTTCCTGATGCTAATATTATAATAATTGAAAATTCAAATAAATTTGGTTTATCTCAATTACATCAGTTAAGAGGTAGAGTTGGCAGAGGAGATACACAATCCTATTGTGTAATGCTTTACAAAAATAATTTGAGCGAAAATGCAAAAAAAAGATTAAAGATTTTGAGAAAAACAAATGATGGTTTTGTAATAGCTGAGGAAGATTTGAAAATAAGAGGTCATGGGGATTTGCTTGGATTTCAACAAAGTGGAATTAAAAATTTTAAATTTGCTGATCCCGTCCATCACAAAGATTTATTTTTAATGGCTGAAAAAAAAATAAAAAACATAAAAATAGAAAATATTAAAAAATATGAAAATCTTATTAAGCTCTATGATAGAGCTGAAATAATTAATGAAATTGCAAATTGAAGAATTTAAGGATTTGTGCTTCCTGCAGAAACTATAAATTTAGAAGCCTCCTCAAAAGATATGTCTAAATAAATTACTTCGTTTTTAGGAAACATGAGCAAAAAACCGCTTGTTGGATTTGGTGTAGTTGGAACAAAAATATTAATTAATTCTTGTCCAGTTTTTTTTCTTATTTCACCAGTGTTCTCTTTTGTTGCAAAACCAACTGCCCAGACTCCTTTTCTTGGGTACTCTATCAAAACTACATTTTTTTTATTATTTTTAGTTTTTGTAAATGTTTCGATAAGTTGACCGACCGCTGAATAAATGGTTCTCAGTATAGGAATCTTGTTTAATATATTTTCAAAAAAATCAAAGAGTTTCTTGCCAAGAAAAGATAAAGATATCCAACCTATTAAGCTAATAATTATTATAGAAATTAAAATTTCTAACCCTGGAATATTATATGGTAAATAATGGTTTGGGTTTATTTCTTTAGGTAAAATTTGAGAGGAAATTTTTATAAAAAATAAAGTTAAATATACCGTAATTCCTATAGGAATTAAAACCACTACTCCCGCTATAAAATTATTACGAATAGAAGTAAAAAATGATTTTTTTCCCTTTTTTTTCGACATTTAATCTATTCTTTCAAATACAATCTTCTGCTATTTATGTTAAGATTTAGTGATGAGATATAACATAAATAGAAGGAAATTTCTTGAGCTTTTTGGATGTTCTTGCTGCGGTTTTTTTACTACATCTTGCGGCACAGTTCCAATAACTGAAAGAAAACAGTTAACAATATATCCCGAAAGTGTAATCAATAATCATGCTGCTAAAGCTTATGCAAAACTTAAAAATTCAAAAAAAATAAAATTAATCAATAAGGGAAAAGATTTAGAGAATATAAAAAATATTGGAAAAAAAATTGCTGAATCAGTCTCTGTTTTCTTTCAAAAACAAGGGGATTCTGATCCGACAAAAAATTTTGATTGGGAATATATTTTAATCGACAACAAAAAAGTAAAAAATGCGTGGTGTATGCCGGGTGGAAAAATAGCGGTCTATACAGGAATTTTAGAAGTTGCAAAAAACAATAATGGTCTCGCAACAATAATGGGACATGAAATAGCTCATGCTGTGGCAAAACATTCGGTTGAAAGAATGAGTCAAGCTATGGCTGTAAATGTAACTACACAAATAGTTGACATTTTTACTGGAGGAAAGGTTTCGCAAGCAAGAAATACAGTAGGGAGAGCTACCGGTATGGATGTGCTTCAGTTAGGAATAATGAATCCTTTTGGAAGAAAACAAGAAACTGAAGCAGATTATCTTGGTTTGATTTTTTCTTCACTGTCCGGTTATAACATTAAAGAATCCACAAAATTATGGCAAAGAATGCAAGAGGCTAACAAAGGTAAAGAGCCTCCTCAATTTATGAGTACACACCCGTCTAGTAAAAACAGAATTAAAAATCTAGAAGGATGGATTAATAAAGTAATGATAGAGTATCCACCAATAAGTACTTAATTTTTATTGGTGAGCCCTGATGGACTCGAACCATCGACACCTTCCTTAAAAGGGAAGTGCTCTACCAACTGAGCTAAGGGCCCGTTCAAAGAATTTCTCTTTTATATTTAAAATAGGTAAATTTCAATTAATAAATATACTAATTATACTTATTTATATTTTTTTTGTAAAACGTATCAAACGTACCTTTTTTAATTTCCTCACGTATTTTTCTCATAAAATCTTGATAAAAGTTTACATTATGCAAAGATAAAAGCATTGAAGCCAAAATTTCATTGGTATTTATGAGGTGATTCAAGTAGCTTTTGGAGTATTTGTTTAGATCTCTTATCTTACAATTTTTATCTAATGGGGTTTTGTCATTTTTAAATTTAGCATTTCTAAGATTAATCTTACCTTCCCACGTAAAAGCTAAACCAGTTCTGCCAGATCTTGTAGGCATAACACAGTCGAACATGTCTATACCATTTTTGACTGCTCCTAAAATATCCGAGGGTGTTCCTACGCCCATTAAATACCTGGGTTTATCCTTGGGCATCATTTTAGTTATTTTATCAAGCGTGTTAAACATTTGTTCTTGTGTTTCACCTACCGCTAACCCTCCTAGGGCATAACCATCAAAATCTATTTCGATTAATTTTTTTAGGCTCTCTTCCCTAAGATCTTTAAATAATCCTCCTTGAACAATGCCAAATAAGGCTTTATTTTTTTCTTCAGCAAATTGAATTTTAGACCTTTTTGCCCAATCAGTAGAAGTATCAATAGCCTTTGAAATAATTTTTTTGTCCATTGTCAGCCTTGGACACTCGTCAAGAACCATAAGTATATCGGACCCTATTTCTTTTTGAATCTGAATGCTTTTTTCTGGACTAAGTAAAAATTTTTTTCCATCTATGTGTGAACTAAATATTGCTCCTTTTTTTTTATCTATTTTATTAAATTTTGACAATGACATAATTTGAAATCCTCCAGAATCTGTCAAAATTGGTTTTTTCCAATTCATGAAATTATGAAGGCCGCCAAATTTTTTTAAAATTTCAATGCCCGGTCTGAGAAATAAATGATAAGTATTACCTAGAATTATTTGAGTTCCAGTTTTTAATACATCGTCAGAAAAAATGCTTTTAACAGTGCCTTGTGTACCAACAGGCATAAAAGCTGGTGTATCTATCGAACCTCTAATTGTGTGTATTTTTCCTAGTCTATAATTTTTTTTATTTTTTATTAATTCAAAAAAATTTTTTTTTGAATTCATTGAAATTTATTTTATTAATGACATTCTGATAATTTTATCAGGATTCTCAACAGAACCGTTTGATCCTAAGCCTTTTTTTATTTTCTCTACAAATTCCATGCCTTTTATAACTTTTCCAAATACTGTGTAATTTCTATCAAGATGGGGTGATGCATCTAAACAAATAAAAAACTGACTGTTAGCACTGTTTGGGTCTGATGATCTAGCCATGGATAGAGTGCCTCTTTCATGTGGAATATTACTAAATTCCGATTTCAGGTTTGGTAAATTTGAACCACCTGTTCCAGCTCGGTTAATATCATAGCTGGGTTTTTTTGAATTACCAAACTCTACATCTCCTGTTTGAGCCATAAAACCATCAATAACTCTATGGAAAACTACACCGTCATACTCTTTTTTTTTTACTAAGGTTTCTATTTGTTTTACATGTTGTGGAGCTACATCTGGATATAGTTCAATCTCAACTTTTCCGTCTTTAAGTTCTAAAATCATTTTTTTTTCCTTTCCCTCTGTATTTGTAACAAATAATAAAAAAATAGAAAAAATTGCTAAAAAGAATTTTTTCATTTTAATTTTTCATCAACTGCTTTGATTACTGATTTGGATACAAATTTTTTTAAGTTTCCTTTCAAATGAGCAATTTCCTTGATGAATTTTGAAGAAATTATTTCATTTTCGATTTCTGACATTAGAAAAATTGTTTCTATTTTTTTGTCTAATTTTTTATTCATTCCTGCTAATTGAAATTCATATTCAAAGTCAGATACTGCTCTTAAACCTCTGACAATAATTGTGGCTTTAAATTTTCGGCAAAGTTTTACAGTAAGGTCATTAAAAGAAACTATTTTAATTTTGTTTTTATTGAATTTTAAATCATTGAAAAGTGACTTTCTTAAAACTTCCATTCTTTCATCAAGTGAAAATAAATAATCTTTTTCTGAAGTGTCCGTCGTAGCTACAATTAACTTATCAACAATTTTTAAAGATTTTTTTATTATGTCGATGTGACCATAAGTTATTGGATCGAAAGTTCCAGGATAAATTGCTATTCTTTGCATTATTAAACAATATTATCTTCTATCTTAATAGCGGAAACAACCTTTTCTTCTCCTGAAAGCTTTATAATTCTAACTCCTTGTGTGTTTCTTCCGGCAATTCTTATTTCTTTAACAGAGCATCTTATAACTCTACCCTTGTCTGTTGAGAGGATAATTTCGTCATCGTTCGAAACTACTAGTGTTGAAGTAACGTTTCCATTTCTTTTTGAATTAACTATTCCAATTATTCCTTTGCCGCCTCTGTTTGTTACTCTGAAGTCAGTAAAAGACGTTCTTTTCCCATATCCATTTTCTGTGATTGAAAGAATGTACTTATTAATACTCGCTTTTTTTGATCCATTTTTCTTTATAAGAGATTCAGTTTTCTTAATATTATCAACGATTGATAAGGACATCACCTTGTCATTTTCTGCTAAATCAATCCCTCTAATACCTTTTGAAGATCTACCTTTAAATAATCTAAGTTTCTTTGACATAAATCTTATACATTTCCCAAATTTAGTTCCAAGAATTATATCCTGGTTTTCTTTGCATTTTTCAACACCAATGATTTTATCGTTTTCATCAAGTTTCATAGCAATTTTACCGCTTGCATTTATATTAATAAAATCAGCCAAAGAATTTTTTCTAATTTTGCCTTTTGCAGTAGTAAAAACTAAAAAAAGTTTTTTCCATTCATCTTCATTTTCAGGTAAGAGCAATGTTGATGTTATTGACTGGTTAGTTTTTAGAGGCAAAAGATTGAAAAGTGATTTACCTTTTGAGCTCAAACTACCTTTTGGAATTTTCCAGGCTTTTAACTTGTAAGCAAGTCCCTGTGTAGAAAAAAATAAAACCTGACTGTGAGAATTACCTGATAATATTCTAACAACAAAATCTTCTTCTCTTGTGGTTATCCCTGTTTTACCCTTTCCTCCTCTTTTTTGGGTTTTTACAGATGATAAGGATCCACGTTTAATATACCCTTGATTTGTAATATTTATTACAACAGATTCTTTTTGGATGGTTTCCTCAATATTATAATTAAGTACTGCATCGATAATTTTTGTTCTTCTTTTAACTGAAAATTTTGATTTAATTTCTTCTAATTCTTTAACTATTAATGCAAACAAATCTTTTTTAGATTTAAGAATTTTATTGTAATAAATTATTAAATCAGAAAGTTTTTTTATTTCACTTTCAATTTCATTAATTCCATATGCGGTTAGTTTTTGAAGTCTTAAGTCTAAAATTGAATCTACTTGAACTTTACTTAATTGATATTTTGAAATACTTTGTTTCTTTTCAATAAGCGATACCAATTTTGAACTTTTTCTTATAGACCATTTTTTATTTAATAAATTTTTCTTTGCAGTTTCAGTATCTTTGGAATTTTTAATAATCTTAATTATTGGGTCGATATTTTCCACAGCAGTAGCAATACCAATTAACACATGTGCTCTCTCTTCGGTTTTTGCTAATTCAAAACGTATCTTTCTTGTGACTGTTTTTTCCCTAAAACTAACAAACTCAGAAATAAAATCTTTTAAACCTAGTATTTTTGGTTTTCCATCAACTATAGCTAAAGTATTAAAGCCAAATGAAGATTCTACGGAAGTTAATTTGTATAGTTGCCTTCTAACGGTTTCTGGTTCAACACCACGTCTTAGATCGATTACAACTCGAATACCATCTTTGTTTGACTCGTCTCTTATATCACTAACACCTTCAATTTTTTTTTCTCTAGAAAGTTCTGCTATTTTTTCATTTAAAATTGATTTATTGACTTGATATGGAATAGATTTAATTACGAGTCTTGATTTTCCATTTTTTAATGATTCTTCACCAATCTCACCTCTAATTTTAAAAGACCCTCTGCCCTTACTATAACCTTGTTTTATTATATCTTTTCCGATTATAACACCTCCTGTTGGAAAATCTGGACCAGGTATACACTTCATGAGTTGTGATGTGGTTATATCTCTGTTTTTAATAAAATTTATTGTTCCATCTATAACTTCACCAAGATTGTGTGGAGGAATACTGGTAGCCATACCAACGGCAATACCTCCTGCTCCATTTACAAGTAGATTTGGAAATTGAGAAGGCAAAACAGTGGGTTCTCTCTCTGTGTCGTCATAATTGTTCCTGTAGTCAATAGTATTTTTTTCAAGACCGTCTGTAAGAAACTCTGTAACTTTAGATAATTTTGTTTCGGTATATCTCATAGCCGCAGGAGGATCTCCGTCAATCGATCCAAAATTTCCTTGTCCTTCAATTAAAGGTAGACTCATTGAAAAATCCTGAACCAGTCTAACTAGCGCATCATAAACTGCTTGATCACCATGTGGGTGATATTTACCAATAACGTCTCCAACTATTCTTGCTGACTTTCTAAATGGCTTGCTCCAGTCATAACCACCTTTGTACATGGCGTATATAATTCTTCTGTGTACAGGCTTTAATCCATCTCTAACATCTGGAAGTGCCCTACTAACAATAACGCTCATTGCATAAGAAAGATAAGAAGAACTCATTTCTTGATGAACAAATATAGGTTTTGGTGTTGGATTATTTTTTATTTCTACTTTTTGCATTTAAGTTAGAAAGGAATTTCGTCATCAAGATCGGAACCGACTTGTGACATTTCATCATTTGGTAAAGAACTTTTGGGTTCAGAAGTTTGGTTAGAATTATTAGATTGGGCTTTTCCACCAAGCATAGTCAAAGAAGAGTTGTAACCCTGTAAAACAATTTCTGTTGAGTATTTATCCTGTCCTGATTTTTCATCTTTCCACTTTCTCGTACTCAACTGACCTTCCAAATAAACATTTGCTCCCTTTTTTAAATACTGTTGCACAATATTTACTAGCCCTTCATTAAAAATAACAACTCTGTGCCATTCTGTTTTCTCTTTTCGTTCTCCGGTAGATTTATCTTTCCAGTTTTGACTGGTCGCAACACTTAGTCTTGCAACGTTTTTTCCATTAACCATTTGCTTGATTTCTGGGTCAGCCCCAAGTCTTCCTATAAGTTGTACTTTATTTAAACTTCCTGACATAATTACTTAGATTTATTATAATGATTAAAAAAGTTAATATAGCATATTTGCATTGTAAATATAAGCTCATTCTGTTTTAAGGTGTGTAAAAGATGTTGAAAAAGATATTGATTAAAGGGGCTAAAGAGCACAATTTAAAAAATATTTCTTTAGAAGTTCCAAAAGAGAAATTGGTGGTAATTACTGGGCTCTCGGGCTCAGGAAAATCCTCCTTGGCCTTTGACACCATTTATGCCGAAGGGCAGAGAAGGTATGTTGAAAGTCTATCGGCTTACGCAAGACAATTCTTGGATAAAATGAAAAAGCCAAATGTTGATTTAATAGAAGGTCTTAGCCCTGCAATTTCTATAGAACAAAAAAATGCTCCTAAAAATCCTAGGTCCACTGTTGCTACTGTAACTGAAATTTACGATTATATGCGTGTTTTGTTCGCTAGAATAGGTGTCCCCTATTCTCCTTTCACAGGGAAACCGATTGTTTCCCAATCTGTTAGTGACATGGTTGATAAAGTAAAAAATTTACCAAAAAGTTCAACAATATTTCTACTCTCTCCTGTTGTTCGTGGAAGGAAGGGTGAATATAAAAAAGATATAATCAACTATAAAAAAAGAGGTTTCCAAAAAATCAAGGTGGATGGTCAATATTATGATATTGATGATTTTCCTAGTTTAAACAAAAAAGTTAAGCATGATATTTCAATTGTTGTAGACAGAATTGTTTTAAACTCCAAATTGGGAAATAGACTGGCTGACAGTATAGAGACAGCATTAAATCTTTCTGATGGTCTGCTAGTAGCTGAATATGAAAATGAAACTATACCTAAAAAATTTAGAAAAAAAGAAAGCATAACTTTTTCCTCAAAATTTTCTTGCCCTGAAAGCGGTTTCACAATAGAAGAAATAGAACCAAGACTTTTTTCTTTCAATAGTCCATTTGGCGCTTGTGAAGAATGTGAAGGTATAGGTCACAATTTAAACGTAGATCCGAATCTAGTTGTTTCAGACAAAAACAAGAGTATAGCAGACGGCGCTATTGAACCATGGGCAAAATCTAAATTTTTGTACTATGCTCAAACCTTATCTTCTTTAGCAAAACATTATAAGTTTTCATTAGATGCAAAATGGAAAAAACTTCCAAAAAAAATACAAGATATAATTCTTTACGGTTCTGATGAGGAAGAGATTAAATTTCACTATGATGATGGATATGAAAAATATGACACCAAAAAAACTTTTGAAGGTGTTGTCAATAATTTAGAAAGAAGATATTTAGAAACTGATAGTGACTGGAAAAGAGAAGAAATATCTCAATACCAAAGTGAAACAAATTGCGACAAATGCAAAGGATTAAGATTAAAAGACGAAGCTTTGTGTGTAAAAGTTAACAAATTAAATATAAGTGAAGTTACTCGTTTCTCTATTGAAGATGCACAAAAGTGGTTTGCGAATCTTGAAAATATTTTATCATTAAGAGACAAAAAAATAGCTCAGCACATTTTAAAAGAAATAAATGAGAGATTAAATTTCTTGTTAAATGTTGGCTTAAATTACCTTACTCTTTCAAGAGAATCGGGAACTTTGTCTGGAGGTGAATCTCAAAGAATAAGACTTGCTTCGCAAATAGGATCAGGCTTAACAGGTGTTTTATACGTATTAGATGAGCCTTCTATAGGTTTGCACCAAAGAGATAATAAAAAATTAATCGCAGCTTTGAAGAGATTAAGAGATCTAGGAAATACTGTAATCGTGGTAGAGCATGATGTGGAAACGATGGAAAGTGCAGATCATATTATAGATCTTGGGCCTGAAGCTGGATTGAATGGAGGAAATATAACTGCTCAAGGTAGTTTAAAAAACATTATAGACACAAAAGAAAGCATTACTGGAGATTATCTTTCTGGAAAAAAATTTATTGAAATTCCAAAAAAAAGAAAAACTGCAAAAAACGGAAGGTTTTTGGAAATACTGGGCGCAACCGGAAATAATTTAAAAAACGTCGATTTAAAAATCCCCATTGGAACATTTACTTGTGTTACGGGTGTATCTGGAAGTGGGAAGTCAACTCTTGTTTTGCAAACTCTTTTTAATGCATTAAATTTATTATTAAACAATAATAAGTCTAGAAAATTACCAAAAGCATTTAAAAATTACAAAGGAACTGAACTTATTGATAAAGTAATAGATATTGATCAGTCACCAATAGGAAGAACGCCTAGATCAAATCCCGCAACATATACTGGAGCTTTTGGTCCAATGAGAGATTGGTTTGCAAATTTACCTGAATCTAAAACAAGAGGTTACAAACCTGGGAGATATTCTTTTAACGTTAAAGGAGGAAGATGCGAAACTTGTGAGGGAGATGGAGTAATAACTTATGAAATGCACTTTTTGCCAGATGTATACGTACCTTGTGATGCCTGCAAAGGAAGTAGATACAATAGAGAAACATTAGAAATTAAATTTAAAAATAAAAATATTGCCGATGTCTTAGATATGACAGTTGATGAAGGGTGTGAATTCTTTCAAAACATTCCTGCAGTTTATTCTAAATTATTAACTTTGAAACATGTTGGTTTAGGCTACATAAAGGTAGGACAACAAGCCACAACATTATCTGGTGGTGAAGCTCAAAGAATAAAACTTGCAAAAGAACTCTCTAAAAGATCAACAGGAAGAACGCTTTATATTCTAGACGAACCAACAACTGGATTACATTCTCATGATATAAAAAAACTTTTGGAAATATTAAAAGCCTTTGTAAATACAGGAAATACAGTGATTGTAATTGAACATAATTTAGATGTCATAAAAACTGCAGATTGGATTATAGACATGGGCCCAGAAGGTGGAGATGAAGGTGGAAAGATTATTGCCGAAGGTTTTCCCGAAAAAGTTGCAGAAATGAATCATAGTGACACAGGAAAATTCCTAAAAAATTTAATAAATAACAGGATGAAAAAAACAGCATAAATTATTAATTTATGTTATAATAAATCATGTTTAGCATATTACAGTCCCTGTCTAAAACTATTCACTTATCAATAGTTCTTGCTGTTCTTTTGTTTTTAGGACTGTTTTATGGATTTGATGAATGGTCTTTTGATAGACGTTTCTGGAGTTGGTTGTTTAGATACTTCCATGTTCTATCGGGAATTATGTGGATCGGTTTACTTTGGTACTTAAACTTTGTTCAAATACCAAGTATGTCCAAATTATCAGACGAACAAAAACCTGCTATCACAAAAGTAATAGCACCGGCGGTTTTGTTTTGGTTTAGATGGGCCGCTTTGGCAACAATAGTTACTGGTTCAATTGTAGCAACACTTCAGGGATATGTTCACGATGCAATGACGTTAGGAATTGGAGTTGGTAGCGCAAAAACAACTTCTATAGGTATTGGAATGTGGCTTGGTTTAATAATGGCCTTTAATGTTTGGTTTGTTATTTGGCCTAATCAAAAAAAAGTTCTGGGAATTGTTGAATGTGCACCAGAAGAAAAACCAAAACATATGAAGACGGCTCTTGTCGCATCTAGAATAAACACTCTATTGTCGCTTCCTATGTTGTTATCAATGGTAGTGGCACAAAATCTTTAATTACAAGTTTTCTTTTTCTTTTGCTATAGTTTTAAAACTAACATTAAAATATTTTAGTATTGGACTAGCAACAAATATTGAAGAATACGTTCCTATTATAACCCCTATAATCATAGCTAAAGCAAAACCTCTAAGAATTTCACCTCCCAAAACAAAAATTGATGTTAAAGCTAAAAGTGTAGTAAGTGATGTTATTATAGTTCTAGATAGAGTTTCATTTATTGAGATATTAGATATTTCTCCAATCTTAACACTGGAAAATTTAGACAAGTTTTCTCTTATGCGGTCGTATATTACTACAGTGTCATTCATTGAATAACCTACTATCGTAAGGACTGCGGCAACAATAGATAGATTAATCTCTAAAGATAATAAAGAGAACAAGCCAATTGTTATTAAAACATCGTGAAATATTGCGAGTATAGAACCAACGCTAAATTGCCACTCAAATCTAACCCAGATATAAAAAAGCATCGCGCCCAAAGCTAAACTTATAGCAAGCAATCCTGAGCTTAAAAGTTCTTCACTTACTTTTGGGCCTACATTCTCTACTCTTCTAAAATTTACTTCGGCTTGTAAAGTGTTTTTTACATTTTCCTTTATCGTCCTAATATTACTATCGCCGTTGAAAGTTTTCTTTTCGAATTTGATTAAATAATCTCCTTTTTTTCCAAATTCTTTTACGTTGATATCTCCTAAGTTCATATTAGAAAATGACGAACGAACATCTGATATTCCTACATTGCTTGAATCAACCCTTAATTCAATTAAGGTTCCGCCTTTAAAATCTATACCAAAATTTAACCCTTTAAAAAAAATCAGCAGCAAACTTCCTATTACTAGCAGGATTGAAGCTGTATTTGCTAATTTAAATCTTGATTCAAAATTATATTTTTTTTTCATATTGTGATTTTTTTCTCTTTATTTTTAAAAACAACCATTGAAGTTAAATGTCTTGATATAAAATAGGCAGAAAACAAAGTGGTAATTAGTCCTATAGATAAAGTAACAGCAAATCCTTTAACCGGACCAGAACCAAATATAAATAATATTACTGACGCAATTAATGTAGTTATATTTGCATCTAAGATAGTTACTATAGATCTTTTAAATCCCAAATCAAAAGCTTGAATATTGGAATTTTCCTTAGCAAGTTCTTCTTTGATCCTTTCAAAAATAAGAACGTTAGCGTCTACTGCCATACCTACGGTTAAAATAATACCTGCAATACCTGGTAAAGTTAATGTTGCTTCTAATAAAGTTAAAATACCAACAAGCATTAAAAGATTAGATATTAGAGAAAAATTTGCTATAACTCCGAAAGATCTATACTTAAAAATCATAAAAACAATTACAAGTAAAAAGCCAACTATTAATGAAACCACGCCTGCTTCTATAGAATCTTTTCCAAGGTCTGGTCCAACGGTTCTTTCCTCAACAACTGTTAATGGGGTTGGTAATGCTCCAGAACGAAGCAACAAAGCAAGATCAGTTGCTCCTTGAAAAGTAAAATTGCCAGAAATAGTTCCGTTTCCACCAGTTATAGCATCTCTTATCACCGGAGCGCTTATTGCTTCGTTGTCAAGAATGATAGCTATTCTTTTTCCAATATTTTTGCTTGTGGTCCTTCCAAATCTTTGAGATCCAAGCCTGTCTAGAGAAAATGCAACTATTGGTTCATTATTAAAATTATCATATTTAGGTTGGGCATCTATCAAATTTTCTCCACTTAAAATAATTCTTTTGCTAGCCGTAATTTCTTCTTGGGTTCCTTGAAGTAAAAATTTTTCACTACCAAATTCACCTGCTTCTTCTGTAATCAATCTAAAACTAAGTTCAGCGGTTTTGCCTAACAACTCTTTAATTCTCTCAGGGTCTTTTACTCCGGGTAATTCAACTAATATACGACTACTACCTCTTTTAAGAATTGATGGTTCTTTTGTACCTATTTCATCAATTCTTCTTCTTACAATTTCAATTGACTGATCAACAGCTGCAGTTCTAAGTTTGATAACTCCATATTTGGATAAATAAATATTAATCTGATTATTAACTATTTTGTGCTCTAATTCGAAAGAATTATATTGATCTAGATAGTTATTTATATCATTTCCTTTTCTATCTTCAAAAAATATTTCAAATTTTTCTAAATCTTTTTTTTGTAAATTAAATTTAATATTTTTTTCACTAATAATAAAATTTTTGAATTCAATAGAGCTATCGTTGAGTTTTTTTTTAAGTGGAACTACTTTTGATTGCAATCTTCTTTTTTCTATAGAAGAACTATCAACTTCTAATAGCAGATAAGATCCGCCTTGCAAGTCTAATCCGAGATTAATCTTTTTGTTAAAAAAAATTTTATTTAAATCAAAAAAATTTGAGATTGAAAATATACTTACAAATAAAAAAATTAAATAAATTGATAAAATTTTTGTTTTTGAAAAATTTAACACAAAAAATTATTTTTTTACTTCTTTTTTAAGGTGGCTCTGAACAGTGTTCCTTATAACCTGAACCTTAACTCCATCTGCAATTTCTAGTTCGATACGGTCATCCTCAAAAACTCTGTCTACTTTGCCAATTATACCGCCCGAAGTGATAACTTCATCTCCACGTTTAAGATTTTTAACCATTTCCTTGTGTTCTTTTACTCTTTTTTGCTGTGGTCTTATTAAAAAGAAATAAAAAATTACAAAAATTAATATTAAAGGTATAAATTGTGCAAATCCTGAGCTGCTCATAATGTACGAATAAATATATTAATAATTTTATTTTAACAACTGATTTTTATTAAAAAAAATTAGATTTTCTCTAAATTTCTCATGTATGGTCTCAAAGCATCAGGTATTGTAATGCTTCCATCAGAATTTTGATAGTTTTCCATAATGGCTATTAGAGTCCTGCCTACAGCCAGTCCCGAACCGTTAAGAGTGCCTAAAAAATCTGATTTATTTTTTGAATCTTTGTACTTACCTTTCATTCTCCTCGATTGAAATTGACCGCAAGAAGAGCAGCTTGATATTTCTCTATATTTATTTTCCGACGGAATCCATGCTTCAAGATCTACTGTTTTTTCAGCACTAAAGCCCATATCTCCTGCGCAGAGAAGAACTGATCTGTAAGGAATTTTTAATTTTTTTAAAATTTCTTCAGCACAAGCAATCATTCGTTTTAATTCTTCGGTACATTTACTTGGTTCAACAATGCTAACTAATTCAACTTTGTAAAATTGATGCTGTCTAAGCATACCCTTAGTATCTTTGCCATAACTACCAGCTTCTTTTCTAAAACAAGCGGTTGAAGCTACTAATCTGATAGGCAAATCTTTTAGTTGAATAGAATTTTCTCTAACCATGTTGGTCAAAATTACTTCAGCAGTTGGAATTAAAAATTTTTTTTGTTCTCCTTCTAATTTAATTTCAAATTGATCGTTTTCAAATTTTGGAAGTTGGCCCGTACCAAACATAGTGCTTTCTGAAGCAATTAAAGGTGGTGAAATTTCCTGATAACCAAATTCTTTTGTATGAATATCAAGCATAAAATTAGAAATAGCCCTTTCAAGTTCTGCGAGTTTTCCTTTCAAAAACACAAATCTTGAACCAGATGTCTTCGTTGCAAGATCAAAATCCATCAAGTTTAGTTTTTTGCCTATTTCATAATGAGAAAGAATTTTGAAATTAAATTTAGGAATTTCTCCTACTTTTTTTAATTCTTTATTGGATTTTTCATCCTTTCCTAAGGGGACATCATCTAAAGCAATATTCGGTATAAAATTTAAAATTGGATCAATTTTTTTCTGTATTTTTTTTTGTGACTCTTCAAGATCTAAAATTTCTTTTGATATTTTTTTTGATTTTTTAAACTGACTTTTGTCTTTTGTTTTTGATATGATTTTTTTTTCTTGTTCGAATTTTTCCTTTTTTTGTATTATCTCTCTGTTTTTTTTATCTAAATTCAATAGTTCGTCGAGATTTATATTGACATTTCTATTTGAAATTTTTTTTCTGAAAATGTCAGGATTCTCTCTAATTAACTTCAGATTATGCATTGTCTTTATCTCTATTTTTCTCGGTTATTTTTACAGATAATATAGATAATTCATACAGTATCAACAAAGGGATTGCTAAACCAATTTGAGTTATTGGATCTGGCGGTGTTAATATTGCTGCGGCAGCAAAAATTATTACAATAAAATACTTTCTTCTTACCTTTAAATATTCAGAATCAATAACTCCAACCCTCGCAAGTAAATTTAATAAAACGGGTAATTGAAAACTTAATCCAAAAGCAAAAATTAACCTCATAATTAAAGATAAATATTCATTTACTTTGGCCTCAAGTTGAATCGGTAAAGTGTTTGCATGTCCGGCTGTTTCAAATGATAAAAAAAACTTAATGGCCAAAGGCATCACGAGATAGTAGATGAGCATACCTCCCAATAAAAATAGTATTGGTGTCGCAATTAAATATGGTAGTAAAGCTTTTTTTTCATTTTTATAAAGACCTGGTGCAACAAATTTCCATAATTGAACTAAAAGTATCGGGCTCCCCAGAAACATTGCTGCGAAAAATGCTAGCTTCAAATACGTAATAAAGGTTTCGTGCAAAGCGGTAAAAATTAATCTTCTATCTGTGCCATCTCCTCTTACGGCGTTGGCATAAGGTTCAACTAAAAAGTTATAGATATTCTCAGCAAAAAGATACCCAATAACAAAAAATATAAATATAAAAAGCAGGGAATGAATTAATCTTTTTCTTAATTCTGCAAGGTGACTAATAAAAGATCCTTCTTGGGCCTGATCATTCATTTTTATTATCTTTATTTTTTTTTGAATACTTTTCTTCGATGGTACTTTCTTCTATTTCCTCGTCCAATTTTTCAACCTTATTCTGAATATCGCTGAAATATCTCCTGGTTGAACCAATCCAGCTTCCAATTTTTTTTAAAACTACTGGAAAATCTTTTGGCCCTATAACTAATATGGCTACTACCACAATAATTAGTATCTCAAACCATCCAATTTGTGGCATTAATAATTGTTAATTTTGTGAGTTTGAATCTTTATCTGTGTCTGATTTTGATTGGTCGTTACTGTCAGAAGACGTTCCGCTGTCAGAAGACATTCCCTTTTTAAAGCTTTTTATTCCCTTAGCAACATCTCCCATAAGACTAGAAATTTTGCCTCGACCAAATAATAAAACTACAAGGACAACTACAATTGCAATCTGCCAAAAACTTATACCCATGATGAGTAACTATATACAATAATATGGATTAAATAAATATATTTATTCTTCTGTTTTTTGGGAGTCTTCTATGGCTTTATCAATATCTGAATAAATGTCCTCTTTTTTTTCTTGGGACTGCTCCTTAAAAAATTTACCTGTACCAAAAATAGATGAATCTATAGAAGTGTCATCTATTAAGCCTGCGGAACTTAATTCTTCTACACTAGGTAAATCAGATAACTTTTCTATATTAAAATGATCTAAAAATTTTTGAGTTGTTATGTATTGTATAGGCTTCCCAGGAACATCTTTTCTCCCGGAAGGTCTGACCCAATCAAGCTCAAGCAATATCTCGAGTGTGTTTGTTGCAAAAGCTACACCTCTTATTGATTCAATTTCTGATCTTGTTACTGGTTGATGATAAACTATTATAGCTAAAGTTTCTATTGTAGCCTTAGATAATTTTCTCTGTGTAGATTTTTGCAACGACATCAATTTTGATAAATCAGCAGAGGTTCTAAAAGACCACTTATTTGACTTACAAATTAAATTGATTCCTCTGCTGGAATAATCAAGTTGTAAATTTTCTAATGCTTTCTTTATACCAGATCTGCTACCTACTCTTTTCTCAATTGTTTCAATATCTAAAGGCTCCTCAGCAGAAAAAATTATAGCTTCGATTTCCCTTTCTAACTTAGATTTTTTTTTGGGGAAATCTATGATGTTGTTTTTTTTCTTATCTTTTTCCATAAAATATTTTATTTTTCTTTTAACTTTAAAGGCGTGTGTGTTGCAGCTCTAATTAAAATATCATCAAATAAATTTTTTTGGACTAAATTAATAACCCCGTCTTTAGTTAACTCTAAGCTTGCTGAAAAAATTGCCGCAAATCCAGTTCTTTTAAATTTCTTTGATTTAAAAAAGGATTTTGGAATTAAGTCTTCTATTTTTTTCCAGTCAGAAATTGCCTCCATGTTGTCTTTAATTTGTTTAATTCCTTCTTGAGTAGTCATAACTGGAAGTTTGGGTATATTAACCTTTTGATACATAGATTGTGCTTTGGTATTTGAGTACGATTTTAAAAGTTCATAAAGCGTAACATTATAAACGGGATTATTTATGGATCTAATACCGCCCTTCATTCCCCTGTAGAAAATATTTTTACCAATTCTATCTCTCTTTAATAATTGATCAGATAATAATCTTATTAATTCTAATTTTTTAAGTTGGAGTTTTAGTTTTTCTGCAATCTCCGATGCTTTAAAATTATCTTCCTCGTCTTCTGGTAAAAGTAATTTTGACTTTAGGTAAGCAAGCCATGTAGCCATTATTAGATACTCGAATGCTAAATCTAAATTTTTAGATTCTTTGATGTAGTCTAAAAAATGATCTGCTAAAGTAGTTATGGAAATTTTTGTTAAATCAATTTTTTGGTTTTTTGCTAAATCAAGCAGAGTCTCGAGTGGTCCGGAATAGCTTGGAATATCAACAGATATGTTGCTATTTGAATTTGATTCCATGTCTTTATCTTATCTTAAAAACTCATAAAATTGGCGTGTTTTCTTTTTTGTAAAACTATCTATTTTATTTAAACTTCTTAACAATTTTGATGTTTCATTAATTTTTCCATTGCAATGCAAGACCAGATTGCAACCGGCTTGTAAAGCAATTCTGGCGTTTGATACCAAATTTTTGCTTAATGCTTTCATAGAAATATCGTCTGAGATTATAAGTCCGTTAAATTTAAGTTTTTTTCTTATGACTGTTTTTAATATTTTATTTGATTGAGTGGCAACAAATTTTGAATCAATATTTTTATAAAGAACATGAGCGGTCATGGCAAAATGTGAGTTTAAGTTTTTAAATGCCAAAAAATCGTTAGAATAAAGTTTTTTTAAACTATCTTTTACTATCGGTAGTTTTTTATGGCTATCTGCATTGGCACAACCATGCCCTGGAATATGCTTGATAACAGAAGCTATTTTATTATTTTTTAATGTAAGTACACAAATTTTACCAAGAGATTTTACTGTTCTTATATTTCTTGAATAACTTCTATTTCCTATTACTTCGTTTGTAGAATTTTGGAGCAAATCCATTACCGGTATAGTGTTGATGTTTATTCCGACATTTTTTAAAGCACTGCAAATTGAATTGAGATAATACTGATAAATAGTTTTTCCATTTTTATTATCTTCTTCAAATAAATCGCCAAAAAATTTTTGAGAAAATTCTTTACTATTCAATAGATCTGAAAACCTAGAAACTTTTCCGCCTTCTTCATCAACTAAGATTGGATAAAAAGGATCTTTCAAACATTTTCTTATTTCATTTGTTAGATTCTTAACCTGATCATAAGATTTGATGTTTCTTTTAAATAAAATAACACCCCATGGCTTTTCTGATTTTAAAATAAATCTTTCAGCTTTGGTTAGCCTATATTTTTTTAAACTAATAATTGCAGGCTTTCTATTCATCTCGCTCTTTTTTTAACAGTTCCCAAAAATATCTTTTTTTTATTTTTTTATTTTCTAGATCTGAAACATTATACTCTATTATGTCATCTGTATCATTTTTTAACAAAGGTATTTTTATATTTTTTTTTTCTATATTTTCAGAAATATTGCTTCTGTTTTTATAAATTTTTTCTTTATTTTCCTCAGAAAAATAATAAAAAATAATAAAGAAAAAAAATAATACGAATATTAAAAAATAAATTATACTTTTGACTTTATTATACATTACATTTTTTTTGGAAGTGAAACCCCTAGAATATGCATGGCATTTTCCAAAACGATTAAAACTAATTGAAAAATTTTAAATGATAGTTGATTCTTAATTTTACCATCAATTATAAATTTAAATTTAGCTTCTTCATTTCCTTTACTCCAGTAAGAGTGAAAAATAGTGGCCAATTCATAAAGATAAAATGGAATTCTGTGTGGTTCAAGTTTGTTGGATGCTAGATCAACAACTTTTGGCCACTCCACAATCTTTCTTAATAATTTGTAATCAAAAGCATTTGGCAAAAAATTATCTGAATCTAAATTTATTTTTGTATTTAAATTAATTTTTGCTGCCTTAAATAAAGAATTAATTCTAGCATAGGAATATTGAACGTAATAAACGGGGTTCTCTTTACTTTTCTCAAGCACCTTGTTAAAATCAAAATCTAATTCAACATCATTTCCTCTATTCAACATCATAAATCTTATAGCGTCTCTGTTGACTTCTTCTAACAGATCATTAACAGAAACAAATTCTCCTAAACGTTTAGACATTTTGTATGGAATGCCGTTTTTATAGAGTTTCACAAGCTGACAAACTTTACAGATTAAAGTGATTTTGTTATTTGAAAGTGCACTTACTGCTGCTGATATTCTTTTTATATACCCTGTATGATCGGCACCAAGAACATTTATTAAATGATCATATTTTTTTGATACTTTGGTTGAATGATACGCAACATCATTTGCAAAGTAAGTCCATGATCCATCGTTTTTTTGTAATGCTCTATTTGAATCATCGCCAAATAAAGTTGATTTGAATATTAATCTTTTGGTTTTTTTCCAGTTAGAACCTGATTCACCTTTTGGTGGTTCCAAGAAACCTTCTTCTACAAATTTATTTGTTTTTAATTTATTTACAGTTTTGTCTACTAAATTTTCATTAACCAACCTTGTTTCTGAAAAAAAATTATCATGAATAATTCCAAGCTGCTTTAAATCAGACTTAATCAACTCCATTGAGTATTTTATTGATTCTTTCTTTAAAATTTTATGAATCTTATTAAAATTGCTAAGATCAACTTTTTTATTATTTTTTAAAATCTTTTTTGCTATATCAATAATATATTCTCCCGGATATAAATTTTTCTCTTTGGGAAAATTTTCTTTAAATTTTATTTCTCTTAATCTAAAAAAAACAGACTTTGCAAAATCATCAACTTGATTACCATAGTCGTTAACGTAAAATTCTTTGGTTACTTTGTTTCCATTAAATTTTAGTAAATTTGATAAAACATCACCAAAAATAGCCCCTCTACAATGACCCACATGCATTGGGCCAGTAGGGTTAGCGGAAACAAACTCTATGTTAAATTTTTTATTTTTTTTGCTTGAACCAAATTTTTTCTTGCTTTTCGAGATATCTTTCATGATTTTTATCCAAGCTTTATCTGTTAGTTTGAAATTTAAAAAACCTGGTCCAGCTATACTGACTTCGGAAAAATCTTTTGATTTTTTTTCTAAAATACTCTTTATTTTCTCAGCTATATTTCTAGGATTGTTTTTAGCACTTTTTGCCAAAACCATTGCTGCATTTGAAGAAAAATCAAAATCAAATTTTTCAGGTGGCGTTTCCACAATAATACCATTCAGATCCTTTTCTGAGTTAAAATTAATTTCCTCTCTATGTTTGGTGATTATTTTTTTGATCTCAGATAAGTAAATTTTAAAAAGATTCATTTTAATGAATTATATAGATTTATTGCATATCTATCTGTCATTCCAGCTATAAAATCACAGATACTTCTCTCTTTTGAGTGTATTTTTAAAGTATTTCTTTTTATAAATTTCAGAGGTTGTTTTTTAATTCTAGAAAAAAGTAATTCAATAATTTTTTCTCCTTCTCTGGTTCGATTCAAAACTTTTTTATTATAGTACATATTTTCTCTCAAAAAAGATTTTATGCCGATATCAAAATCAATCATTTCTTCTGAAAAAGTTACTAGTTGCATATCAACTTTATATACATCTTGGATATTTTTAATTTTTTCTTTTTTTAAATTCTTTTTGGTATTAATAATAACATCTTTCACCATTTCATTAATTATATCCCTGATTATTTGTCTGAGTGCCAGTTCTCTTCCATGTTTTTTTAATTTATTCTTGTGTTTCTTAATTATATTGGAAATCACCGCTATCTCACCAATATCGTCTATATTGAATAAACCTGCTTTTAAACCATCTTCTAGATCATGACTGTTGTAAGCTATATCATCAGAAATAGAAGAGATTTGAGATTCCAAAGAAGGGTTTTTTAAAAAATTAATTTTTCCTTTGAAAATATTTTTTCCCAGTATTTTGTCATATTTTGAATTGTCAACAATTGGCCCATTATGCTTGACTAGACCGTCAAGAGTTTCGATTGAAAGATTTAGTCCTTTAAAATTATAATATTTATTTTCTAATAACGTAACTATTCTCAAAGTTTGAATATTGTGGTCAAATCCACCAAAATTATTCATACAATGATTTAACGCTTTTTCTCCAGCGTGCCCGAAGGGAGGGTGTCCTAGGTCATGAGACAAACTTAAAGTTTCACACAAATCTTCGTTTAATCCAAAAGTTTTTCCAAGAGTTCTCGCAATTTGTGAAACTTCTAGTGAATGTGTAATTCTCGTTCTATAGTGATCTCCTGTTGTATTAACAAAAACTTGGGTCTTATGTTTTAATCTTCTAAAAGCAGTAGAATGAACTATTCTATCTCTGTCTCTTTGGTATGGAGATCTCAGTATGCTTGTCTTTTCTTTAAAAATTCTTCCGACAGATTTTATGGGTATAGCTAACCTTGAATATTCGTTTTTTTGCATAAGATATGGTAAAGAGATATAATACATTATTTTATAAAAAAATATGAGTAATAAAATTGAATTTACTGATTCTGCTAAAAAAGAGATTGAAAGAGTAGTTTCTCAAAAGGGTTCTAAAACATATTTTAGAATTTCTGTTCAAGGTGGCGGCTGCTCTGGTTTTAAGTATAACTTCTCTTTTGACGATAAAATTAAAACTGATGATAGTGTTTTTGATAAAACGCTTATTGACAAAAATTCCTTAAAAATTATTGAAGGTTCGGTAGTAGATTTTAAAAAAGAATTAATAGGCAACTCATTTGTTGTAAACAATCCTAAAGCCAGTTCTTCCTGCGGCTGCGGATTATCCTTCTCTGTATAATGATAATTGCATCATGGAATGTGAATTCTGTCAGAGCTAGAATTTTAAATATTTTAGATTATTTAAAAGATTCAGCTCCAGATGTTTTGATGATTCAAGAAATAAAAACTGAAGAAAAAAACTTTCCTTTTGAAGATTTTAAGAATGCTGGTTATAATTCTTATGTTTTTGGTCAAAAAAGCTATAATGGTGTAGCTTTTATTTCAAAAAATAGTATTAATAAAATTGATATAAAATTTTGTGTAGATGAGAATAGACAATCCAGAGTTATTGTTGGAAAAATAAAAAATAAATCTACTGAAATTAAATTAATTAATATTTATGTCCCCAACGGAAATCCTATTAATACAGAAAAATATCAATATAAAAAAAATTGGTTTAATGCTTTTAATAAAAAAGTTAAAAAAACATTAACCGAAAATAAAAACATTATTATAGGCGGAGATTTTAATGTTATACCTGATAAAATTGATGTTTATGACTATAAAAAGTATGAGAATGATGCCTTGTTTAAATTAGAAATAAGAAAGAAATTTCTCGAATTAATAAATTTAGGTTTTCATGACATTTACCGTTACTTCAATAAAAATAAACAAGAATATACATTTTGGGATTACATGGCTGGATCATGGCAAAAAAATCATGGTATGAGAATTGATCACTTTCTTGTATCAAATAATCTTTTAGACAAAATTAAGGATGTAAATATTAATAAGAAACCAAGATCTAAATTAAAACCCTCTGATCATACCCCTGTAGAAATAAAGCTTAATTAACCCTACCATAAATATCTTGATATCTTACTATGTCTGTTTCTTTTAAAATTGGTCCTGTTTGAGCTTCCATAATTTTAACGGGTTTTTTGTATAAATTTTCTATTCTATGAATAGTTCCCACGGGAATAAAAATAGAATCATTTTCTTTTTTGAAAAATTTTTTCTTATTAAGTGTAATTCTCGGGTTTCCCTGCGTAACCATCCAATGTTCAGATCTATGATGATGTTTCTGTAAACTAATAGAAGATTTTGAATTAACTGTTAACTCTTTTATTAAAAAGTTTTTTCCTTCAAATAAATTAACATAACGACCCCATGGTCTGTGATAAACATTTTTCTTATTGAAGTATTTAAATTTATTCTTGTGATAAATTTTTAAAATCTCTTTCCAATTTCCAAGATCGGTCCAAGGAATATTTAACATTATGCCGTTGATATTTTTTGTTTTTTCTAAAATAGCATAATCAAAAGATTTCGCTGTTGTGGAATCAAATGATGATTTGTTTAACCAATGTATGTTCTGTTTAAATTTAGATTTAAGAACAGACTTAAGGCAG
>Ga0163108_10000458_pt1 | contig 30308 bp, 30 predicted proteins | sample Fk1155metaG_FD_109644 | JGI IMG/M metagenome (GOLD analysis project Ga0163108, IMG submission 109644) | Marine microbial communities from the Central Pacific Ocean - Fk160115 155m metaG | ecosystem: Environmental > Aquatic > Marine > Oceanic > Photic zone | place: The Central Pacific Ocean...
AAACTAAAAACCTTGCCTATAACTTCCTTTTCTAGTAGAGTAGTTAATTTTTAGTGCATTTGCTTTTCTGAGTTCTTGTTTTACATCAATTACCGTTCCCATTCTCACCTCTTCATCCGCTTTTATAGAAACCGTCATATAAGGAATCTCTTTTTCATCATGCGTTTCTCTTTCAGTAGCAATAAATTCTTGAATATCGGTAGTTTCTGCAAATGCATCATTTAGTTGAATTCTTGGTTTTGTTCCATAAGAAGATTGCAGGCGTTTTACAGGAGAACCAATATAAATATAGCTTACCAAAGATTTCTTCTCCATTTTTCTTATTTCAGTTGCTTTTGGTGTAAGCACATCCACAAACAGAGTGGTTTCTCGCATTACGGTTGTTACCATAAAAAAGAACAGCAACATAAAAACAATATCAGGTAAAGATGCAGTTGAAATACCTGGCGAACTACTTTTTAATTTTCTTTTGAATTTACTCATTTTCTCCTACATTTTTAGGTTCTGCTTCCGATATTTTTTGCGGATATTTTTTTCTTATATTTCTTTGCTGGGTTTTTGGCAAATCATAATATCGAGAGCCAAATTCAGATAAGGCAGCAGTATTTCTTAGCTCATTATAAGCCGCAGTTAATTCATTCTGTACCTGAATATATGTTTTATAAGAAGTTCCTCTATCGTTTTGTAAGGAGATAATTGCTTTTTCAGGATTGTCCGATAGTTCAGGATTTAATCCATTGTTGTCAATAAAATCTTTTGCTCCATCTTTCAGTTGTGAAATATCCATTGGGACTCCTTCTACTAGAAGCTGATTGTTCGAATTTACAAGCACTACATAAATGTTTCTAGCATGAATTTGAGAATCATCTTCAATTTGCTCATCTTCTGGCATTGGAGGTAATTTTCTAGCAATACCAGTATCTACATCCATTGTAGTTGTTACCAGAAAGAAGATTAAAAGCAAGAAGGCAATATCTGCCATAGAGCCCGCATTTATCTCTTGAAGTTCGCGATTACTTCTTGCCATTATTTTTTAAATGCTTTTCCGAATTCTGTATAAAGAACTGTTAAGACTGCACCAATAGCTAAAAAGTAAAATGCAAATAGCCCCATTCCAACTCTTTTTGCTGAGCCAGCATTAACATTATACTTTTCATAGGAAGGGAAGATTTCTGATGATGCAATAAGGTAAGAAATAATTAAGACAACCACTAATCCGCCAACAGTGTAAAGTGTTTTTTTTGCATTTTCAGGACTTTTTGTCATTTGAATTACAGAAAACCCAAGCACAGCCAGTGCTGCACCAGAAATCATAATGTAAGTAATAATTATACCAATGTTAATCAGATCCATTTTTATTTATTTTTTACCAGTAAATCAATTAATGAAATAGAAGCGTCTTCCATATCATTTACAATGGAATCAATTTTAGAAACAATGTAGTTGTAGAATACTTGTAAAATAATTGCTACTATTAATCCGAATACAGTAGTTAAAAGAGCTACCTTAATACCTCCAGCAACCAATGATGGAGAGATGTCACCAGCGGCTTCAATTGCGTCAAAAGCCCCAATCATACCAATTACCGTACCCATAAAACCAAGCATAGGTGCTAAGGCAATAAACAGGGCAATCCAAGATAATCCTTTTTCCAACAATCCCATTTGAACTGAGCCATAAGAGACCACTGATTTTTCCACCATATCAACACCTTCTCCAGAACGATCTAACCCTTGATAAAAGATAGATGCAACAGGACCTTTTGTGTTTCTACAAACTTCTTTTGCTGCATCTACTCCGCCAGATTGAAGAGCGCCTTCTACATCATTTAATAATTTTGACGAATCGCTTGTAGCCATATTTAAATAGATGATTCTCTCTATTGCTAATGCTAATCCTAAGATAAGACATAACAGGACAATTCCCATAAAAGAAGGACCTCCTTCAATAAATTTTTGTTTTATAATTTGATGGAAAGATTTTTTTTCTTCTTTTTCTACAACAGGAACAGATTCTTCTATTGCTGCTTCTTCCACTACTTCTTGAGTAGCTACAGAATCAACTGTTTCAAGATTATCATCTTGTGCAAACAAGCTTACACTTGCTACTGCCAAGAAGCCGAATAATGTAAATAACGATAATTTCTTTTTCATTTTATTTTAGTTTAATTTTTTAATTCCGCAAATTTATAAAAATATTATAAAGCGGCTATGTATCTTCTATTTACTTCCTCCCAATTGATTACATTAAAAAATGCAGAAATGTAATCAGGACGTCTGTTTTGATAATTCAAGTAATAGGCGTGTTCCCATACGTCCAAACATAAAATTGGTGTGCAACCACACTGGTCGTTCATTAAAGGATTATCTTGATTAGGAGTAGAGCAGACGCATATTTTTTCACCATTACAGACACAAAGCCAAGCCCAACCAGAACCAAATCTTGTCCCAGCAGCAGCGGAAAATTCCGCTTTAAAATTTTCAAAACCTCCAAAAGTTGAATCAATTTCATTTGCTAGTTCTCCTGTAGGATTTCCTCCTCCATTTGGACTCATTATATTCCAAAAGAGGCAGTGATTATAGTATCCTCCTCCATTGTTTCTTACTGCCCCACTTAATCCTGGGGTAGCACAAATTTCTTCAATGCTTTTACTTTCCATATCGGTTCCGGCTATGGCGTTATTTAAATTATTGGTATAACCATTATGATGTTTGCTATGGTGAATTTCCATAGTTTTTGCATCAACATGTGGTTCCAACGCATTATAATCGTAAGCTAATTTTGGTAATTCAAATGACATAATATTTAGTTTTTAGTTAGTAGTTTACAACAAGATTTGCCAAGCATCATTTATATTGCCTTGACTCAAGTATTTTTTTGCTAATGTATGTTTTTCTGTTGTATCTTTTCCTTCTGTTTCTACGAGATCTATTTTTGCTGGTATTTTTTCTAAAGATGCCAATATAGCTAAATCACTTCCTGATAAAATGGAACTATTTCTTATCTCCTTTGGTAAATTATCAAACCCCATACTGATTTTACCAATTGGTTTCTTCAGACGAAATAGGCTGTCTTTAGTTGTTTTACCGTACCAATTATCCCCAAGGCGTGAAAGCGCATTTAGTTTTAAAGGATCGATATTTTCATCTACATCTAAAATTGCTTCATCAATATGGATTTTTAGTACTTCACAAATCACCAGATTTCCAGCTCCCCCTTCTTTTCCTAATGCGATTACTTCATTCATTTTACATTCAAAATTAATAGGAGATTCTTTAATCAAATAAGGAGTTACCAAATCTGCTTTTACAGCTGTAAACCCTGCTTTCTCAAATTCGTTCACACCTTTTTCAAAATCACAACTACTAAGGGAAACTTGCTGTGCCATTTCAGCCGTTACTATACCAATGACTACTTCTTTGGTTTCAATAACATTTTCCAAAGTATGTTTGGTGGTGTTATTTCTTACTCTTCTTGCAGGAGAGAAAATCAAAATAGGAGGATTTGCAGAAAAGGCATTAAAAAAACTAAAGGGGCTTAAATTAAGATTACCATCACTATCAAGCGTACTAGCAAAAGCGATTGGTCTTGGAGCAACGGCCCCCAAAATATACTTATGCACAAGAGAAGTTTTTTCCGTTTTTGGGTCAATAACTAGCATCTTTTACATATTTTTCTTTAATGCAAATAAGGAATGTGTATCATTTTCCAAAACTATTTTATTTTTGATTCTTCCTAATCCTTCAATTTCCATTTCTACTACATCTCCATCTTTTAACCAAACTGGCTCATAATCCGGATTTTCTAGTTTATGTGATCCGTTTAATTCGAGCAAACAACCCGTCCCTACTGTTCCGGAACCAATAACATCACCTGGAAGAATATCAGCACCATATGCGCATCTTTCCACAATTTCGGCAAAAGTCCAATTCATGTCTTTCATATTTCCTTCTGATAATAATTTACCATTCACCCAACACTTCATGTTTAAACTATAAGTATCTCCATCATGTCCATTAGCAGTAGCTATTTTTTTATCAGCCAACTCCTCTTTTGTTACCAAATAAGGGCCAATAATGGTGCAGAAATCTTTTCCTTTTGCTGGACCTAAATTCAATTTCATTTCTTCCATCTGAAGTGTTCTTGCACTCATATCATTCATGATTAAATAGCCAGCAATATAGTTATCTGCATTTTTAGCTTTTACATTTCTTCCCTTTTTCCCAATTACAATAGCAGCTTCCAATTCAAAATCTAACTTTTGCATATGGTCGGGCATACAGATAATATTGTCAGTTGGGCCTAAAATTGCATTGTGGTTGGTAAAATAAAAAATAGGGAATTGATCAAATTCGGGAATCATATCTACTCCTCTATTTCTTCTGGCCGTGGCTACATGTTGCCTAAAAGCATAAGCATCTCTACAGGATGGAGGGAAAGGAACAGGAGCCAATAATTTAGTTTCAGTAAGCGAAACACTTTTTAAATTTGAACTACCATTTAGTATACTTTTTTCTATATTTTTTGCTTTCTCCATAGCACTTTCTCCCATTTGTAAGAAGTTATTCATACTACTTGCAATAGTGTTTAAGGAATATATCTTTTCGTCAACTAAAAGACCTAAATCATTTCCCTTTCCATTTGTATAAGTTACAATTTTCATATTAAGGTTATTTTTAGCAAAATTATCATTTTTATTTTAGGGATGATATAAATCATGCTTTGTTTGTGTTTTGTCTTATATTTGCAATAAAATTCAGAAATGCCTTTTTATCATAAATTGGGTAAAATCCCACACAAAAGACACACCACTTTTAAAAAAGAAGATGGTAATTTTCATTATGAAGAACTTTTTGGAACCATTGGTTTTGATGGGATGTCTTCTTTATTGTATCATCTACACAGGCCTACTCAAGTAAAAGAAATTGCAAAGGCCTATTCAGTAGTCCCAGAAATTGCTGTTGAGAAAAACTTAAAATCCTATCTTTTAAAAGGCTTTGAAGTGCCTAAAGTAGCCGATCATTTAGAGAGTAGAATTTCGATAATGATAAATAATGACTTGAATATTTTATTATCTGCTCCAACTAATTTAGAAGAAGATTATTTTTACAAAAATACAGATGGAGATGAGGTAATTTTTATACATAAAGGGACAGGTACCTTACGTACTTTTGTAGGGAACATCAAGTTTAAGGAAGGTGATTATTTGGTAATCCCAAGAGGAATGATTTATACTATAAAATTTGATTCTTCAGAAAACAGATTATTTATTGTTGAATCTTACACTCCTGTTTATACACCGAAAAGATACAGGAATCATTTTGGACAATTGTTAGAACACTCTCCTTATTGTGAGAGAGATTTAATAAAACCAGAAGATTTGGAAACCCACGATGAAAAGGGAGATTTCATTATCAAAATAAAGAAGGAACAAATGATTCATGAGTATATTTACGCTTCACATCCTTTTGATGTTGTAGGGTGGGATGGTTATAATTTCCCATATGCATTTTCTATTCATGATTTTGAGCCGATAACAGGGAGAGTCCATCAGCCACCACCAGTACACCAAACTTTTGAAACTTCTGCATGTGTAATTTGTTCTTTCGTTCCAAGATTATACGATTATCATCCGGAGGCCATACCTGCACCGTATAGTCACTCCAATATTGACTCGGATGAGGTTCTTTATTATGTAGATGGAGATTTTATGAGTAGGAATCATGTAGAAGAAGGTTTTATTTCATTACATCCTGCAGGAATTCCGCATGGTCCGCATCCAGGAGCCATGGAAAGAAGTGTAGGGCAAACTAGAACAGATGAATTGGCAGTAATGGTTGACACCTTTGCTCCATTAAAATTAACAAAAGCAGCTATTAAACTTTCAGATGGGACTTACCATCAATCATGGTTGTAAATAATATACTATGAAAGACTTAACGCAACTAAATAATTTTAATTACGGAATAGAAAAGATATTTCCTGAAGCGCAGGATTTTCTTCCGCTTTTAGGAACAGATTATGTAGAGTTTTATGTAGGGAACGCAAAACAAGCAGCTCATTTTTACAAAACGGCTCTTGGATTTCAATCTTTGGCTTATGCAGGCTTAGAAACTGGTATTACTGATAGAACTTCATATGTTGTGATACAAGATAAAATTAGATTAGTATTTACAACACCAATGCCAGGAGATAATAATGATATTTTTGAGCATGTTAAAAGACATGGAGATGGGGTAAAAGTAATTGCACTTTGGGTAGATGATGCAAAATCTGCCTGGAAAGAGACAACAAGTAGAGGAGCAGAATCTTATTTCTCGCCCAGAACTGAAAAAGATGCAGATGGTGAAGTAGTAAAATCTGGAATTAAAATATATGGGGATACTGTTCATATCTTTATAGAGCGAAAGAATTATAATGGAACATTTCTACCCGGATTTGAGAAATGGGAGTCGGATTACAATCCTGACCCTTGTGGGTTAAAATATATTGACCATATGGTAGCAAATGTAGGCTGGGATGAGATGAATGTTTGGGAGAAATTTTATAACGAAACTATGGGGTTTGCAAACCTTATCACTTTTGATGATAAAGATATTTCTACTCAGTATACAGCACTCATGAGTAAGGTAATGACCAATGGTAATGGTAGAATTAAGTTTCCAATTAATGAGCCAGCTGAAGGGAAAAAGAAATCACAAATAGAAGAATATTTGGACTTTTATAATGGGCCAGGTTGTCAGCATATTGCTGTAGCTACTAACGATATTGTTTCAACCGTTTCACAAATGAGACAAAGAGGGGTAGAGTTTTTAAAGATACCATCGATATACTATGATACGGTTCTTGATAGAGTTGGGAAGATAGACGAAAAAATTTTAACACTCAAACAATATGATATATTAGTTGATAGGGATGATGAAGGATACTTATTACAGATTTTTACCAAACCACTTACTGATAGACCAACATTATTCTTTGAAATTATCCAAAGAAAAGGAGCAAAATCGTTTGGAAAAGGGAACTTTAAAGCTCTTTTTGAATCAATTGAAGCAGAACAAGAAAGGCGAGGAACACTTTAAAAGATGTTGATTCGTTTTGCATTTATATATTTAAGTATGTTTGCAGTAAGCTCATGTGCACAAACCGAGTATAAACAAAAACAAATAAAGATGTTAAAAATAGGAGACAAAGCACCAGTAATTAATTCCATAGATCAAAATGGAGAACAAATTTCTTTAGAACAGTTTAAAGGGAAAAAGATAGTATTGTATTTTTATCCAAAAGACATGACTCCAGGGTGCACTATGCAATCTTGTAACTTGAGAGATAACTACCAAACCCTTTTAGATAATGGTTATGTTGTTTTGGGTTGCTCGGCTGATAGCCCAGAAAAGCACCAAAAATTTATTGCAAAATACGATTTACCTTTCCCTCTCATTTCAGATGAGAACAAAGAAGTGGTAAACGCGTATGGTGTTTGGGGTCCTAAGAAGTTTATGGGAAGAGCGTATGACGGAATAAGCAGAACTACTTTTGTTATTGATGAAGAGGGGATAATAGTAGATATTATTACAAAAGTAAAAACCAAAGAACATACAAAGCAGATTTTAAGATAGTGAAAAAATTACTACTCATATTACTTTGCTTGCGGTGAGGAAGGGATTCGAACCCCCGAAACAGTTTCCCATTTACACGCTTTCCAAGCGTGCGCCTTAAGCCACTCGGCCACCTCACCAAAATTCTTGCAAAACTATCAAAATTTTATTCCCGATCTTTTCAAAAAATATTAAATAAATTGTTTGCATTTTTACTTGTTACTTCTGCAATTTCATTTAAAGAGATACCTTTTACTTCAGCTAATTTTTCAGCGATGTTACGGATGTATTTACTCTCATTTCTTTTTCCTCTAAATGGTGCTGGTGTCAAATAAGGCGAATCCGTTTCTAAGATAATATGTGCTATGTCAATTTCTTTTATTGTATTGTCCAATCCTGAATTTTTAAAAGTAATTACGCCACCAATTCCTAAATAAAAATTCCCTAAATCAGTAATTCTTTTAGCATTTTCCACATCTCCTGTAAAGCAGTGGAATACGCCACTCAAACACTCATCATTTATTTTCTCCACTATGTCAATGGCTTCATTAAAAGATTCTCGAATATGAATTACAATTGGTAATTGGTATTTTTTTGCTAATTTTATTTGAGCTTCAAAAGCTTCTTTTTGAATATCCAAAGTAGTCTTGTCCCAATAAAGGTCCAAACCAATTTCGCCAACTGCAATAAATTTTTCTTTTTCAATCATTTTTTTCACATGTGAAAGCTCCTTGTCTATACTTTCTTTTTTTACATCACAAGGATGCAGCCCCATCATAGGGAAACAATTCTCAGGATATTTTTGACATAGTGCCATCATAGAATTTGTGGTTTTTGAGCTAATGTTTGGCAGAAACATTTTACTCACGCCATTATCAATTGCATTTTCAATCACTAGATCAATATCCTTATCAAATTGTTTTAAAAAAAGATGAGTATGTGTATCAATAAATTTCATGGATGCAAAATTAGAATAAAATAATTAGTTTTACCCCCAGTGCAAAACCCATTAAAAATATTAGTAGTTCGTTTTTCTTCCATTGGCGATATAATGCTCACAACTCCAGTTGTGAGAGTATTGAAGAAACAGATAAATGCTGAGGTTCATTTTCTTACCTTTTCAAACTACTCAAATTTATTATTGGCGAACCCTTATATAGATAAAGTGTATACAATTGATAAAAATATTAATGAGATTATTCCAACACTAATAAAGGAAAAGTTTGATTTATTGATTGATTTGCACCATAATATTAGAACTCAACTTTTGAAAAAGAAATTGAAAATACCTTCTAAAAGTTTTAGAAAACTAAATGTACAAAAATGGCTGATGACAGCTTTCAAAATAAATTTATTACCCAAGATTCATATTGTTGATAGGTATCTGGAAACAATCAAATATCTTGGAATTACAAATGATAATTTGGGGTTGGATTTTTTCCTAACCGATAAAGATAAGGTTGAAAATTTGCCAATTGACTATATAGTGTTTGCTATTGGAGGAAAGCACAAAACAAAGATTTTGCCTACAGAAAAAATAATTTCTATTTGCAATAAACTAAACAAGCAAGTCATTCTGATTGGCGGAAAAGAAGATTTAGAGGCATCCGAAAAAATTGTTCTTGCAACATCAAATATTCAAAATACTTGTGGAAAATATAGTATTGGTCAATCTGCTTTTATTATCAAAAATGCAAAATATGTGATAACGCACGATACTGGGATGATGCATATTGCTGCCGCTTTCAAAAAGCAAATTTATTCAGTCTGGGGTAATACCATTCCTGCTTTTGGGATGACTCCTTATTTAGCAGATGATAAATCAAAGATTATTGAAGTAAAGAATTTATCTTGCAGGCCTTGCACAAAAATTGGTTTTGAAAAATGCCCAAAAGAACACTTTGATTGCATGCAAAAAATAGATGAAGATTTATTCTTGAGTGAATAATGCTTTTAGCTCTGAAGCATCATCTGCTTTTAGTTTTCCTGCTAAAATAAGCGAAAGTTGTCTTCTTCTAAGTGCCCCTTCAAATCGCCTTTTTTCCAAATCAGTTTCCGGACTTACTTCTGCAACTTTTGATGGTTTCCCCATATTATCAACCGCTACAAAAGTATAAATTGCCTCATTGCATTTTGTTTTTTCTCCTGATAAAGTATCTTCAATCCATACATCAATAAATATTTCCATAGAGGAGGTAAAAGAACGAGAAATGTTTGCTTCCAATGTAACAATGCTCCCTCTTGGAATCGGATGTTCAAACGACACATTATTTACAGATGCAGTAACACAAGTACAGTTGCAATGTCTGTGAGCTGTAATGGCGGCCGCAATATCCATCCAATGCAGTAGCCGTCCCCCCATCAAATTATTCAAATTATTAGTATCGTTAGGTAGCACAATTTCTGTAAGTGTTGCTCTACTTTCTCGGGGTTTTTTAGCTTCCATAATTTACTTAGTAAGTAGCCAGGCTGAGTTATTATCTTTTCTAATTTCGGCAAGCGCCAAAAGAGCATCTTCTCTATTTTGGAATGAATTATAAGAAACGCGCATCAAATTTCCGCCTTCCACGACACTGGCATCATAATTCCATCTTTTTAATTTTCGCAACAGTTTATTTGCATTTTTTTGTTCAGCAAATGCGCCAGCAATAATATAATAAGTATGTTGCTCTGTAATAATTGGAATAACAATTTTCGCTTTTTTTGTTTCAATTATCTCAACAATTGGGACTTCAATTTCTTTTGTAGGAGCTTCCTTTACAATCTCAGTTTTTGAAGTTGTAAATGGATTCAGATTTGCCATTTGATTATAAATATCAGTGATATTTTCTTCTTGTGTGATTCCAATTAAAGATAAGCCAATAAGCGGAATAAGTACAGCAGCTGCTCTTTTTAGTGTTTTCTTGAAATCTTTTTGCTTGATTGTTTTTACAATTACTTCTTCTTCACTTATAATGCGCTCTACCTTTTTGGATTTATGGTTGGCTTCCATCCCAAAAGATGCTAAATTATAATTGTAGTTTTTATCTTGTATAAACGAAATATTTCCTTCGTTTCCTCTGGTGAGAGTGCCTACTTTTTGCAATTTGAAAGCACTTCTATTTTTTAATTCCTTTTGTATTTCTTGAACAAATCCTTCAATCAAATTTGTAATTTCTAACAAATCAAGCTCTTCCCCTTTTGCAATATGAGTGGCCAATAGCCCGTCATTTTGAGTTAAATTTTTATTAAATAAAAGCGCTTTGCTTGGAGGATAAATAATGCCTGAAACAGGATGAATGTAAGCTGATTTTTTGTTACCAACAAAACCTCCAAATCCTGGAATAATTACACAATCGTGAATATAAAGTAGATTTGAAATATAATATTCTATCTTTTGCTTCATTCTAAGTGCTAAATTACTTAAAATAGTTTTACAAATTTAATTTTTCAATATCTTTTGGCACATCTATTGAAATACTTTCAAATTCTGTAATGCCTACTTTTATTTTATAGCCATTTTCTAACCATCGTAATTGCTCCAACTTTTTCGAGATCTCATTTTGTGTTGGCTCTAATTTACAAATTTCTTTCAATACTTTAGCTTTATAACCATAAATGCCAATGTGTTTATAAAATTTATTTAGAACAAACCATTCTTCAGCATCAAAACTTTTGGGTTGAGGCATAGGTAGTCGGCTAAAGTTTAATGCAAAATTATTTTCATCAAGGACTACTTTTACTATGTTTTCATCCAGTAATTCTTCAACTGTTGTTATTTGTTTTGCAAGTGTTGTAATGGCTGTTTTCTCGTGATCAAAGAGTCTTGTAACTTGCGAAATTTGCTCTGGATTTATAAAGGGTTCATCTCCTTGGATATTGATAATAAGATCAAATTCTTTTTTCAAATCTTGAAACAGAACATTACATCTTTCTGTGCCAGAATTGTGCTCGGCAGTCATTCTTACTTGTCCTCCAAACGACATCACTCTTTCAAAAATTTTATCATCATCAGTAGCTACAAAAACAGCAGAAAGTAATTTACATTTTTCAGCTTGCTCATAGACCCTTTGTATCATGCTTTTCCCACCAATATCGGCAAGCGGTTTTCCAGGAAAACGGCTAGAACTATATCGAGCGGGAATAATACCTAAGATTTTCATATTTTAAATTTTCATACTCAGCTGTATAGCATAAGTCCTTGGCATCTTCATATCAGCTGGACGCGACATATATTCTCGATTTAGTAGGTTATTTATAATAATTCCTAAGCGTATTTGCTCATTAAGATTATAACCGATTCTAGTGTCAATAATAAAGTCTCCATTTTTATATCTTTCTCTTGCAGTATTAATACCAGGTATCATACCTATTTCATTATCGTGAGAACCTGTACCCCCTAGCCATGTTGCAGGATCATCTCTTAAAGGGTTGTCAGCATAATTCCCATTAATTAGTGGAGTTGTAAAAATCCAATCTATATTTTCCATAAAACTATTATATCTTATACTATTACCGAAAGAGAACTGTTTATATTTAATTTCTGCATCAATTTTTGCCAGATGTCTATACCTATATTTTAATCTTGAGACATCTGAACTACTTGCCCTATACGTTACCTCATTTCCGTAGTAATTTGTAGCATATGTTTTATCCAAATCGAGTGAAATAGGATTCATATATGTGTAGCCTGCAAGAATATTAATTGTTATGTCATTAGTTATTTTACCCTTCCCATTTATACTAAACTCTATACCGCTAATTTGTGTCTGACCAACATTAACTGATTTAAATCCAAATCCATATAGTGGCATTGAAGGACCTCCCCAAGCATCAAAAGTGAATTCCATCATATCATCATACTGCATTAAAAATCCAGCAATATCTAAATAACCCATCCAATTTCTAAACTTTATTCCCTGTTTAATTCCTATTTCTGCACTCCATCCGCTTTCAGGCTTAAGGTTAGGATTTGGATATATTTCAAGTCCAGATTGATTAGTAGAGATAAATAATTCAGCCATTGAAGGGAAACGATAACCTTGTCCCCATGAAGATCTAATATATGTATGCTCTGCTACTTGATAATTTAAGCCTGTTCTGAAAACAGGTTTGCCTGCAGATATATGATTAATAGTATCACCATCTACTACATGATCTTTCTCAGAGTCAATACTAAAGTACTCATATCTTGCTCCAAAAGAGAGATTTAATTTACCCCACTTTTTATCCAATTGAGTATATAAAGCATGGTTTTTTCTGTAATTCTTTCCTTGAAATAACTCAGCAATTGCATAAACAATCTCGTTAGTGATTCCACTTGTAATACGAAGCTGATATTGTTCTAAACTCTTTTGCCATTGATAATCAGCATAATATATTTGTGATTGATTGTCTTGTGCATTATCTTGTTCTTTTGTGCTATTGTCATTGATTACTCTTAAATAGCGTGTTTTTAATGAATGTCGATTATTTCCTTTTAAGAAAGTTATAAAAGGATCAATATTATATGTATCTCCATTTGTAGTTGTAATTTCATTACCAAGCGGAATATAAGCTTCTTCCAAACTTTTCCAGATCATGACAGAGCCACTACTTTGAAATAAGAAATTTCCATTAGCGCCATATCTAAGGCCTTCTATTCTTTTGTCTTTGTATTTTAATCCAAAATTAAATCTCTTTCTGTCAGTTATTTCCCCCATCCTGTACCCATCATCTTTAAAAAGATTAACTCCCAAAGTCATATCCAAGTTTCCAATTTTGTTGGCATGAAAAATTTCAACCCCCTTAAAAGCCTGTCTTTTATATACAAGTTTGCCAGCTTGATTTGAAGGAATTCCGCTCCAATGTAGTCCCTTTCTTTTCGGCACATCAATCAATCCAAAATGTGTATTGATTTTCGTATAGCCCGGAAATTTATTTTTGCTAATCTTTTTTTGAGTAGGGAAAGCTGTTCTGATATTTATCACTCCATTAAGGGCAGAAGAGCCATATAAAGCCGAGGAGGCTCCTTTTATCACCTCTATCTGATGAATGTTTTCTGTAGCAATCAATTTCCATTGCACTTGCCCAGCATCTCCAGAAATAAGAGGCATATCATCTACCATTACAAGTACCCTTGTTCCAGCTCCATAACTCCAACCACTTCCACCTCTTATATTGGCTTGTCCGTCAGTAATATTTACTCCTGGGACTTGGTCCATTGCTGTTTGTACATTGGTTGTATTTTTATTTTCGATAAGGGAAGGTTTTAGCACTTCCATAGATACAGTAATTTCTTCTAAGTTTTGCTCAAATTTCCCAGCAGAAACCACCACTGTGCTTAGATGTTCGTTTGCAGCAAATAGCTTGATGTCAATCGTTTTCTGTTCCTCATTCTTGAGGATAATTTCTTTTACAACATCCTTATAACCAATGTAGCGAAAAGTAATTTGATGTGCTCCTTCACCTAGTTGTAAAGAATACTTGCCAAAAATATCAGTTGCAGTTCCTTTTCCATCTTCTGCAATTATATTTACACCAATTAACTTTTCAAATGTTTTTTGATCAGCTACAATTCCTGAAATAGTCTGTGCATAATTTACTGAAGAAGCATAAAATGCAAGCAGTAATAAAGCGTATACTTTTCTCATATATCTACCAAAAAAGTTTCTGCAAGATAAAAAATAAAATAAGAGATGAAAAAAGATATCAAATTGCGTTTTCTTTCATTCAAGGCGTGGGAGATTCGCGGAAGCGTTTTTTTAGAACAATAAATGTATTTATATAGTGTCCTGCTTCAAAAGTATCACAACACTTACTTTAATTAGGATTTAAGGGAATAGGTATTTCTTTTTCTGGAGAAATCTACTAAAAGGTGAATTAATCATTTCGTTTATTTTTACTTTAAAAAAATACACACTTTCTAAAAATAGTTATTTTTGCTGAAAATTTATTAAACTAAAACCTTAATAAGAGATGGAACAAAAAATCCAGGACTTTATAAAAGAAGTAGCCGCTAAGAATGTTGGTGAAAATGAATTCTTACAAGCTGTTGAAGAAGTAGCAGAAGCTATTATTCCTTTTATGGAAGAAAATCCAAAGTACAATAACAAGATGTTATTGGAAAGAATGGTAGAACCTGAGCGTGTGTTAATGTTCAGAGTATTATGGTTAGATGATGAAGGAAATACACAAGTAAACAGAGGCTATAGAATTGGATTCAATTCTGCAATTGGCCCTTATAAAGGTGGGTTAAGATTTCATCCATCTGTAAATTTGTCTATTCTTAAGTTTTTAGGATTTGAGCAAGTATTTAAAAACTCATTAACAACACTTCCAATGGGAGGTGGTAAAGGGGGTTCTGATTTTAATCCAAAAGGGAGATCTAATAATGAAGTAATGAAGTTTTGTCAATCTTTTATGACTGAATTATCTCGTCATATAGGGCCAAACACGGATGTTCCTGCAGGAGATATAGGAGTTGGGAGTAGAGAGATTGGCTTTATGTTCGGACAATATAAAAGAATTCGTAATGAGTTTACAGGTGTTCTTACAGGTAAAGGAATGTCTTGGGGTGGGTCTTTAATAAGACCTGAAGCTACAGGATATGGAAACGTGTATTTTGCACAAAATATGTTAGCAGTAAAAGGAGATTCTTTCAATGGTAAAATAGTTGCGATTTCAGGATCTGGAAATGTAGCACAGTACGCATCTGAAAAAGCAACTGAATTAGGAGCAAAAGTAGTAACACTTTCAGATTCTTCAGGATATATTTATGATGAAAACGGAATTGATGCAGAGAAATTAACTTTTATAATGGAACTTAAAAATGAAAGAAGGGGAAGGATTAAAGAGTATGCAGAAAAATTTGGATGCGAATTTCATGAAGGAGAGAGACCATGGGGAGTAAAATGTGATATAGCATTACCATGTGCTACTCAGAATGAACTAAACGAAGACGAAGCAAAAACTTTAATTACTAATGGATGTATCTGTGTTTCTGAAGGGGCTAATATGCCTTCTACTCCTCAAGCTATTGAGGTATTCCAAAATGCAAAAATCTTATTTGCTCCAGGGAAAGCATCTAATGCTGGTGGAGTTGCGACTTCTGGCTTAGAGATGAGTCAAAACTCATTAAGAATAAACTGGACAAGAGAAGAAGTTGATGAAAAGCTACAACAAATTATGAAAGATATTCACTCTTCTTGTATAAAATATGGTACAGAAGAAGAATACATAGATTATGTAAAAGGAGCAAATATTGCAGGTTTTGTAAAAGTTGCTGATGCTATGTTAGATCAAGGATTGGTGTAGTCATTCTAACATACCATAATAGAATAAATAGGAGGCTTTTGCCTCCTTTTTTTATTTATGTACTTTTGTTCTCCCAAAAAACAAAACTATGTTAGGAAAATTCCAAAAGCAATTACAAGATGAATTGGTAAACATTACTGATTCTGGTTTATTTAAAAAAGAAAGAATAATTACTAATCCTCAAGGAGCAAGTGTAAAAGTGAGTAATGGTGAAGAAGTACTTAATTTTTGTGCTAATAATTATTTAGGATTATCCTCACATCCTGATGTAATTAAGGCAGCAAAAGATGCTTTGGATACTCATGGTTACGGAATGTCTTCAGTTCGTTTTATTTGTGGCACTCAAGATATTCACAAAAACCTTGAGGCAAAGATTTCTAACTTCTTAGGAATGGAAGACACTATATTATATGCAGCTGCTTTTGATGCAAATGGGGGAGTATTTGAGCCTCTTTTTTCAGAAGAAGATGCAATTATTTCAGATGAACTGAATCATGCCTCTATTATTGATGGAGTGCGTTTGTGTAAAGCAAAAAGATACCGATATAAAAATAATGACATGGAAAGTTTGGAAGAAAAATTAAAATTTTCTCAAGAACAAAGAAACAGGGTTATTGTTACCGATGGAGTTTTTTCTATGGATGGTTGTTTTTCTCAGCTAGATAAGATTTGTGATTTGGGAGAAAAATATGATGCCTTAATTATGGTTGATGATTCGCATTCAACTGGTTTTATAGGCAAAACGGGTAGAGGCACACATGAGCATTGTGGTGTTATTGGTAGAGTTGATATTATTACTTCCACTTTAGGAAAAGCTTTAGGAGGCGCTATGGGAGGATTTACTTCTGCAAAAAAAGAGATTATTGATATGTTGCGCCAAAAATCTCGTCCGTATTTATTTTCAAATTCATTAGCACCATCTATCGTAGGAGCTGCAACCAAGGTTATTGATATGCTTTCCGAAACTACCAATTTACGTGATAAGCTCGAGGAAAACACAAAATATTTCAGAGCAAAGATGATTGAAACGGGTTTTGATATAAAAGATGGAGTTCATCCTATTGTTCCTGTTATGCTATATGACGCAAAACTTTCTCAAGTTATGGCAGAAAAATTACTAGCTGAGGGAATATATGTTATCGGCTTCTTTTTTCCAGTTGTTGCGGAAGGACAGTCTAGAATTAGAGTCCAAATCTCAGCTTCTCACACTTTTGAGCAATTGGACAAGGCAATTTCTGCTTTTTCTAAGGTAGGGAAAGCATTAAATATTATTGAATAAATTTATTTGTTGTATAATAAAATTAATTGTAGATTTGCACCCCTTAAAATTAGGACTAAAAAATAAAATTGTGGAGACATTAAGTTACAAAACGCTTTCAGCAAATAAAGAAACTGCCGATAAAAAATGGTGGATTGTAGATGCTGAAGGAGAGATATTAGGAAGAATGGCATCAAAAGTTGCTAAAGTTTTAAGAGGAAAGTATAAAACAAATTTTACTCCCCATGCTGATTGTGGAGATTATGTTATTGTTATTAATGCTGGAAAAGTTGTGATGACAGGAAATAAAATGGAAAAAAGAGAAGTCTTTTCACATACTGGTTTTCCAGGAGGTCAAAAAAGAATTACTCCAACCGAGATGTTAGTAAAAGATGAAACTTCAGTTGTAAAACATGCAATAAAAGGAATGCTTCCAAAAAATAAATTAGGAAGAGCAATCCTTAAGAATTGTCACATTTATGCTGGAGATGAGCATGGGAAGGAGGCACAAAAACCACAACAATTAAATTTAAACGAATTAAAATAATATGGATACTATTCATACAATAGGAAGAAGAAAAGCATCTATTGCTAGAATTTATATGTCAGCAGGAAAAGGAAACATTATTATTAATAAAAAAGCTAGTAATGAGTATTTCTCAACCGATATATTGCTTTATAAAATAAATCAACCACTTAAAGTTGTAAACTTGGAAGATAAGTTTGATATAGAAGTAAATGTTGTTGGTGGGGGGACTACAGGGCAAGCTGATGCTATTAAATTAGCAATCGCAAGAGCCCTTTGTGAGTTTAATGCAGAAAACCGACCGGCACTTAAAGCTGAAGGATTGCTAACGCGAGATCCTAGAGTAGTAGAAAGAAAGAAACCTGGACAAAAGAAAGCAAGGAAGAAATTCCAGTGGGTTAAAAGATAGAATTTTAATTATTAATAAGTGTTTAGCATCTAAACTTTTAGGACAAGTTTTAAAGGCTTCTACCTAAAGGTTGCTTAAACAAGTAAAAAGAAAGTAAACATGAGAACAAATTTCAAACAATTATTAGATGCAGGTGTGCATTTTGGCCATCAAAAAAGAAAATGGAATCCAGCAATGGCTCCTTATGTATTTATGGAGAAAAACGGAATCCATATTATTGATTTGAACAAATCGGTAGAAAAAATTGAAGAGGCAGCTTCTGCTATGAAACAAATCGTAAAATCGGGAAAACACATTTTGTTTGTTGCAACTAAAAAACAAGCAAAAGATATTGTGACAGAAAAAGTGAAGAAAACCAACATGCCATATATTACTGAAAGATGGCCAGGCGGTTTGCTCACCAATTTTGTAACTATAAGAAAAGCAGTAAAAAAGATGGATACAATTGACAAGATGAATGAAGATGGTACCATTGACACTTTATCGAAAAGAGAAAGGTTGCAAATATCCAGAACTAGAGAGAAACTAGAGAGAAATTTAGGTAGTATTTCTAAAATGAATCGTATTCCTTCTGCCATCTTTGTGGTTGATATTAATAAAGAAAGAATAGCGGTTGCGGAAGCTAAGAAACTTAATATTCCAACTTTCGCAATGGTAGACACTAACTCAGACCCTAATTTGGTTGAATTCCCTATTCCTTCTAATGATGATGCTACAAAATCTATTGAATGTATAGTTGAAATCTTAATTACTGCAGTTGCTGAAGGCTTAGAAGAAAAGAATAAAGCAGATGAGCAAAAGGCCATGGAAAATGCTAAAAAAGTAAAAGCTAAAAAAGATAAACAAGAAAAAGAAGCAAGAGAAGAGAAAGAAGAAACTTCAAAAAAAGAGAATTAGAAATGGGAGAAATTAAAGCAGCGGATGTTGCCGCATTAAGAAAACAAACAGGAGCAGGAATGATGGATTGTAAAAAAGCATTAGTAGAAGCTAATGGTGATTTTGATTCTGCAATTGATGTTCTTAGAAAGAAAGGACAAAAAGTAGCAGCAAATAGAGCAGATAGGAAGGCTAGTGAAGGAGTTGCAACTATCAAAATAAATGAAGATAAAAAATCAGGAGTAGCAATAGTACTTGCTTGCGAAACAGATTTTGTTGCTAAGAATGATTCTTTTAAAGAGTTAACAAATCAGTTTGCTGAGATTGCATTAAATTATAAAGACAAAGAATCCTTTTTAAATGCAGATTTTGCGGGAATGAGTGTTGCTGAGAAATTAATAGAACAAACAGGGGTAATTGGCGAAAAATTAGAGATTTCAGCTTTTGAAAGAGTAGACGCTTCTTTTGTCGGCTCTTACATTCATGGAGTAAAAATTGCGGTATTAGTTGGTTTGAATAATATAGTTGAGAATGCCGACACTTTATCCAAAGACATAGCTATGCAAGTAGCTTCAATGGGAGCAACAACTTTATCCTACAAAGATTTTGATGCAGATTTTGTTGCTTCTGAGACAGAGGCGAGAATTGCAGTAATTGAAAAAGAGAATATTGAGTTAAAAAGGTTAGGCAAAACGCTTAAAAATGTACCAAAATATATTTCAATGGCTCAACTTACTGATGAGGTAATTGCTACTGCAAAGGCTGAAATTGAAAATCAATTAAAAGCAGAAGGTAAACCAGAGCATATTTGGACTAAAATTGTTCCTGGAAAAATAGACCGTTTTATTTCTGACAATACAACATTAGATCAAGAAATGTGTCTGCTTGATCAGAATTTTATTAAAGATGAGAAGAAAAATGTTTTCGATTATATCAAAACATATGGTGATGTAGAGGTTAGCAGTTTTAGAAGAGTCTCACTAGGATAATACTCACATAAGTTAAAATTAGCCACTCTAAAGAAGTGACTTTTTTATTGTTCAAAATTTATAAAGCACATTATTTTTACTTTAATTGAAATATCTATCTTTGGAAAAATTTAATTTTCAATGAAATACAAAAGAATTTTATTAAAATTGAGTGGTGAGGCTTTAATGGGGAAAGAGCAATATGGTATTGACCCTAGAAAGTTAACCGATTATGCTAATGAAATAAATGAGATTGCTAACCTTGGAGTAGAAGTTGCAATTGTAATTGGAGGAGGTAATATTTATAGAGGAATTCAATCTGAAGGAGCTGGTTTTGATAGGGTTCAAGGAGATTTTATGGGTATGCTTGCAACTATCATTAATGGTATGGCTTTGCAGTCAGCACTTGAGAAAATGGATATTCAAACTAGACTACTGACGGCCATAAAGATGGAGCAAATTGCAGAACCCTATATTAGAAGAAAAGCAATTCGTCATTTACAAAAAGGAAGGGTTGTTATTTTTGGAGGAGGGACGGGAAATCCTTATTTCACAACTGATACAGCTGCTACATTACGAGCAATTGAAATTGAGGCAGATGTGATACTTAAAGGGACAAGAGTTGATGGTATTTATACAGCCGATCCTGAAAAAGATAAAATGGCAAAGATGTACGATTCCATTTCCTTTGATGAGGTGTATGAAAAAGGCTTGAGAGTTATGGATTTGACAGCTTTCACCCTTTGCAAAGAGAATAATTTACCCATTAAAGTATTCAACATGAACCTTAGTGGAAATCTGACAAAGATATGTAGTGGTAAAAAAGTTGGAACTTTGGTCAATTTTTAATAATCTTGTAGAAAGCTTTCAACCTATGACAGAAGACATAAAATCTCATTTAGCTATTTCCAAAGAGAGAATGGAAGAATCTATAAAGCATTTGGAAGTAGTATTAGCAAAAATTAGAGCTGGGAAGGCCAATCCACAGATGTTAGGCAGTGTTCAGGTTGATTATTATGGTACTTCAACACCAATTAGTCAGATGGCAAATGTAAACACCCCAGATGCTCAAACTATTTCTATTCAGCCATGGGACAAATCTGTTTTGCAAGATATTGAGAAAGCAATAATGGAAGCAAACCTTGGATTTACCCCCATGAATAATGGTGAAATGATAATGATTAATATTCCTCCACTTACAGAAGAAAGGCGCTTGGAATTAGTAAAACAAGCGAAAGTAGAAGTCGAAAATTGCAAAGTAAGCATCAGGAATGTACGTCATAAAGCCAATGATGAAATGAAAAAATTAGGACAAGAAGGATTATCAGAAGATATGGTAAAAGATGCGGAGGCTGAAGTGCAAAAAATAACCGATTCCTACATAAAAAAATCAGATGATCATTTTTCTTCTAAAGAAAAAGAAATTATCACCATTTAAGTTATATATAATAGAAGATTTTGGACTCAATTATGAGTCTTTTTTTTGTTCAGACTTTCAAAATCTCTTGAATATGTAAATCTATAATATATTAATCCATTAAGTGGACAAATAATCAAAATTTGTCCTTATTTTCGGGCCAATTTTTTAATACTCAATCAAGTATCTTATTTTTTATGTGGGCAATCATTTCTAGAATTATATTACGCTTCCGATTTTTTGTCTTAGCAGTAGTTCTTTTGTCAACTTTATTTATGCTTTATCATGCAAAAGATGTAAAGTTATCTTATCAGATGGCAGACATCTTACCAAAAACTAGCCAAGTTTTTCACGATTATCAAAACTTCAAAAATAATTTTGGAGACAATAAAAACAAAATGGTAATTGGAGTGAAGGATCCTAATCTCTTCCAGGTTGATCGTTATAAAGCTTGGTTAGATCTAAATAAAGAAATAAAAGCAATAGATGGAGTAGAAACTACTACTTCTATCTCTGATATTTTTTTACTTAGAAAAGATACTATAAACAAAAAGTTTCAGACCGAAATCTGGTATAATCCTGATTTGTCTTCACAAGAAGAATTTGCTAAATCAGTTGCTCATTTATTAAACGAACCATTTTATAAAGAACTTTTTTATAATGAAGAATTTAATTCTACTTTTTTAGTTGTTAGTATTAATCCAGAAATCTTAAAAACAGGAGAAAGAGAGAACTTAATTGTTCTTATTCATAAAAAAGGAGAAGAATATGCAAAGACACAAAATTTAACACTTCATTATTCTGGATTGCCTTATATCAGGACAGTACATTCCATACAAATCAGAAAAGAGATTACATTCTTTATTATCCTTACTTTACTGATTACTGGCTTTATCTTATTTCTATTCTTTCGCTCCTTTAGAGCTACCTTAATCTCTATGTTTGTGGTAATTATTGGAGTGATCTGGTCATTTGGAAGTATATCTATTTTAGGATTTGAAATCTCTATTATTATGGCATTAGTTCCACCTGTAATAGTAGTTATTGGTATTCCAAATTGTATTTTCTTACTCAATAAATTTCACAATGAATTTAAAGGACATAAAAATAAGATAAAAGCTATATCAAGAATGATTAATAAAATAGGGAATATTACACTTCTTACAAATCTTTCCACTGCTTCTGGCTTTGCTGCTTTTATGCTTACTAGAAGCCAAACACTTAAGGAATTTGGCGTAATAGCATCTATGAATATTATGCTCATTTTTCTTTTTTCACTTATTTTAATCCCAATTGCACTTTCTTATTTAGATCCTCCCAAAAGGAAACACACACAACATTTGGATAAAAGATGGTTACAAAATGTTGTCAGTACACTCATTCATTTAGTTCAGCACAAAAGATCTCAAATTTATATAATTACATCAGCAGTTATTATTTTAGGTATTTTAGGTATTTTAAAAATAAACACAACAGGGAATCTTACGGATGATTTATCAAAAGAAGGAGTCCTTTACAAGGATGTTAAGTTTTTTGAGAAAAATTTCTCTGGTATAATGCCAGTTGAAATTTTAATAGACACGAAAAAGAAAAATGGAATCAGGAAACTATCGACACTAAAAAAGATTGAAGCATTACAATTGGTATTAGATAGTATTCCTGATTTCTCACGATCACTTGCTATTTCTGATTTTGCAAAATATGCTAAGCAAACTTTTTATAATGGCGATACTAATTTTTATGAGCTTCCCAATTCACAAGAAATAGGTTGGATTTTATCTTATGTCAAGAATTTAGAAGACAACAATACTTTTAGTGATTCTTTAAATCAAATTGCAAGAATAAGTATGCAGATGAAGGACATCAGCAGGCCAAGATTAGATAGCATTATAGATGTTCTGCAACCCAAAATAGATACAATATTTGATAAAGAAAGATATAATGTTACTATTACGGGTGTAAGCATAGTATTTTTAAATGGCACAAAATATTTGGTTACAAACCTTTTCTTCTCACTTTTTCTAGTCATTATTCTTATTGCTATTTTTATGGCTTGGATGTTTAATTCTTTCAGAATGGTGATGGTTTCTCTTATCCCAAATCTGATTCCTTTGCTTTTAACAGCAGCTATTATGGGCTATTTTTCCATTGCTATAAAACCTTCTACTATTCTAGTATTTAGTATCGCTTTTGGTATATCGGTAGATAATACTATTCATTTCTTAGCCAAATACCGCCAGGAGTTAATAGCCAGAGAATGGAACATTAGTAAGTCTGTAATTGCAGCTCTAAAAGAGACAGGGGTTAGCATGATTTATACTTCTATTGTTCTTTTCTGTGGTTTTTTTATCTTTATTGCCTCAGAATTTGGAGGAACGGTTGCTTTGGGGCTGTTGGTTTCTATTACGCTACTGATCGCAATGCTTGCTAATTTGCTTTTATTACCAGCCTTATTGCTAACTTTAGAAAGGGTTATTACTACAAAAGTTTTTAAAGAACCGCTACTTGATATTTTTGATGAGGAAGAAGATATAGAATTAACACGAATAAAAGTTAAAAGAAAAATAAAATGAAAGGAATTATTTTAGCAGGGGGTTCAGGAACCAGATTGCATCCAATTACATTATCAATAAGTAAACAGATGATGCCAATTTATGATAAACCGATGATTTATTATCCGCTTTCCACTTTGCTATATTCTGGGATAAAGGAAATACTAATCATCTCTACCCCACACGATTTGCCCTTATTTGAAAAATTATTAGGTGACGGAAGCAGAATAGGTTGCAAGCTTGAATATAAAGCACAAGAAATACCTAATGGATTAGCACAAGCATTTGTATTAGGAGAAGAATTTATTGGTAATGATAAGGTGTGTTTAGTATTGGGAGATAATATTTTTCAGATGAAAAGAAAGACGCTTGAATCATGTAATGATGTAAATGGGGCTATTATTTTTGGCTATCATGTGCATGATCCTGAAAGATATGGAGTAGTGGAATATGATGAAAACTTAAAAGTATTATCCATCGAAGAAAAACCAAAGAACCCCAAATCGAATTATGCTATTCCAGGCCTATACTATTACGACAATTCAGTAGTGGAAATTGCTAGAAATATTAGGCCATCTGCAAGAGGAGAGTATGAAATAACAGATATAAATAAGACATATTTAAATAAAGGAGAACTGGATGTTCGTCTTTTAGCTAGAGGAACTACTTGGCTAGATACAGGAACATTTCAATCCTTAATGCAAGCAAATCAATATGTGAAAGTAATTCAAGAAAGGCAAGGTAGAAAGATAGGCTGCATTGAAGAAGCTGCCTATAAAATGGGTTATATAAATAAAGCACAACTTTTAGCAATTGCTGAGCCACTAACAAAAAGCGGATATGGTGAATATTTAGTAAAGTTAGTCAATAACTAATGTATACTTTCTCTCAATTAAGTACAATTATTGAAGAAGAATTAGGAAAGATTGTATACCCAAAGACGCCTCAGAAACTATATCAACCAATCGATTATGTAATGGGCTTAGGAGGGAAAAGAATGCGTCCTATTTTGCTATTGATGGCTCATCAATTATTTGATGAAGATATAGAAAAGGCAATCTCTCCTGCTCTTGGAATTGAGTTTTTTCACAATTTTACTCTACTGCATGATGACATAATGGACAATGCGAAAATAAGAAGAGGTAGGCAAACTGTACATCAAAAATGGAATAAGAATGTTGCTATTCTATCAGGTGATACTATGTTGGTACAAGCCTATCAGTTATTATCTAATGTAGATAAAAACATTGTAAAAGATCTGATTACTGTGTTTAGTAAATCGGCTACTAAAGTTTGTGAGGGACAGCAATGGGATATGGATTTTGAGACTCAAAAAGAAGTTACACTTCAAGAGTACTTGAAAATGATTGAGTATAAAACAGCAGTACTTTTGGCCACATCTTTACAAATTGGAGGTATAACTGCTAATACATCTAAGGAGAATCAAAATAATTTATATCATTTTGGATTAAATATGGGGATTGCATTCCAGTTGAAAGATGATTTCTTAGATGCTTTTGGGAATCTAGATGAGTTTGGCAAACAAATTGGAGGGGATATAATAGCGAACAAAAAAACTTTTCTTTACTTGAAAGCTTTTCAATTAGCAAATGAAAGTCAGAAACAAGATTTACATAAGTTTTTTAATACTAATGAAGATTCAGAGGAAAAGGTGACCCATGTAAAAACTATCTTTATAGATTTGGATATTCCAAGACACACTAAAGATATGATGAAGGCTTATTACACAAAAGCAATTCGACATTTGGATGCTATAGATTCTAATAATAAAGCGCCATTAATTGTATTCTCGGAGAAATTAATAGACAGGATATCCTAACTCGTTTCTATTTAATTTCTTCATTACATCAGATTAACAAAAATTTACCATTACTTCAATTTCTTATCCCAATAGTTTGGTTCTAAGTTTTTTGTTTTTTGGTTCCAATAATCAGGAGTTACTTTCTGTCCTTCAGGGGTCTTAAGTTTTCTTTGGTAAACCCAAATTACATGATTAAAAATAACATCTGTTACACCAAGTGTAAAGGTAACGGGATCTTCTTCAGTTTTTCTTTTATCTTCCTCTATCTGAACATCAAAACCATTAAAATTTAAAAGAGAAGTCAGGAAATCTATTCTTTCTTTTGAGCAGCCTTTTTCTACAATAGTACACCTTACTTCATTGACTTCTTTTACGCTATGTTTTCCAATGTTTAAACTCATTATATTCCAAAAGATAAATTATTTATATACTCAAAAAGCTGTCCAAAAAATCCGATAGCAAATATTCCAATTACGCAAATAAGAAGAGCAAAGCGCCCATAATGATCACTCTCAATCTTTGCAATTGGCGTATCATTTTTATTGATAAACATGGCTTTTACCACAATAAGATAATAATAAAGCGAGATGGTAGCATTGATTACTGCAATTAGAACAAGCCAATAATACCCTTGCTCGGCAGCAGCAGTGAATAAAAAGAATTTTCCAAAAAATCCTGCAATAGGAGGAATGCCAGCCAAAGAGAAAAGCGATAACATCATTACCAAACTTAACTTAGGATTTGTGTGATAAAGCCCATTATAATCATCAATATTTTCTTTGCCGGAATAATCAGAAATAATTGAAACTACACCAAAAGCACCCAAATTGGAAAATATATAAATCAGCATAAAATAAATAACTGTTGCCATCCCTAAAGTGGTTGTTCCTATAATACCAAGTAAAATAAAACCTGCTTGTGCAATAGAGGAAAAAGCTAAAAATCGTTTTATATTTTGCTGTCTGATGGCAAACAGATTACCAATTGTCATGGTAAGAATGGCGATAATATAAATGATATTTGTCCAAACTTCTGCCATTGTTCTAAAAATAGTGAAAAGTAAAATAGTTAGAATAAAAATAGCTGCACCTTTTGAGATAACTGACAAATAAGAAGTGATATTCACAGGAGCTCCTTCATATACATCAGCTGTCCAAAGATGAAAAGGTACCAATGAAATCTTGAAAGAAAGCCCTGATAAAAAGAAAATAAGAGCAAGAACTGCCAGTGGTGTATCCATACTTACAATACTTAACTGCTCAAAATAAGTGCTACCAAATTGTCCGTAAAAAAGGGAGATTCCAAAAAGCATTATCCCAGAAGAAAATGCAGCAGAAAGAATAAGTTTCACTCCTGCTTCTGCCGATTTTTGGTTAAATCCATTGTAGGCAACAAGTGCTGCCATTGGGATAGTGGCGAGTTCTAATCCCAAATAAAACATTAGAAACTCCCCAGATGATATCATAAAATTCATTCCAATAAGAGTCGAAAAAAGCAATATAAAATATTCACTTATTTTATGTAAATTTTCTGATCTTTTTAGCCAGTTTGCAGATTGTAGTAAAACTATAAATACGCCAATATTTAATATGTTTTTCATTAAAATAATCAATCCAGAAGCCTGATACATATCTCCAAAAAGAGACCCACTTGTATTCCCAAAGAAACCCAAAATCGTATGCAATCCAAATAATAAAATTGCTAATGGAATAACTTTTCTCTTATTGTCAAATGCTATTTCTGCTACTAATAAAATCAGTGCTATTATGGTAAGTAGCAATTCGTGCTTCATTATTATAAACTGACTCAATTCCATATTTTTAATTTGTTAACATCACTATTTTCTCTACAATTGGATCTAAACTTTCCCAAATAATATCTGACATCCAAAGAGGTGCTACACCCATTGCGATAATGGTAAAAAGTAAAACAAAGACTGGGATTTTTTCATACCAAACTGCATCCGAAATCAAACTATGCTTTTCATCAACCATAGATCCTAATAATATTTTCCCTACCACTCTTAAAATATAAACTGCTGTAACTACAATAGAAGAAACTGCAATAATAGTTACTACTCTATAGAAAACATCTTCATTTTGATAAGCCCCTACAAATATGGTCATTTCAGCAACAAATCCGCTTAATCCTGGAAGACCTAATGAGGCAAAGCCAGCGATAACATACGCTACAGCCAAAAATGGCATTACCTTCATTAATCCCCCCATCTTTTTAATATTTCTTGTCCCTGTCCTTTCGTAAATCATTCCAATTAAGGCAAAGAAAAGAGCGGTCATTAATCCATGAGAAATCATTTGTAAAATGGCACCATCAAAAGCAGTTTGATTCATCATCAGCACTGCAAAAAGGACCAAGCCACAATGGCTAACTGAGGAGTATGCATTGATATATTTCAAATCGGTTTGCACAATCGCTCCCAGTGCACCATATATTACAGAAGTAGAGGTTAGAATGATAAAAATCCAAGCCATTTCATTTGCTGCTTCCGGCATCAAGTACATAGCAACTCTAAAAGCGCCATAACCACCCAGTTTCATTAAAACACCTGCATGCAACATGGATACTGCTGTTGGGGCAGAAGCGTGTCCGTCAGGAGACCAAGTATGAAATGGGAAAAGGGCACCTAAAACTCCAAATCCAATAAAGGTGAGTGGAAAGAAAAATCTTTGTGCTTCCATTGGAATGGTGACTTTTGCAATCTCCAAGAGGTTAAAAGTTAGTTCACCTCCATTAGGAGCAGAATTAAAATAAATACCCAATAGCCCAACTAATAAAAGAGCAGAGCCGCCCATTAACATCAAGGTTAGTTTCATAGCAGAATATTCCTTTTTTCCCGTGCCCCAAATTCCAATCAGCAAATACATGGGCAGTACAGCAATTTCATAAAAGAGGAAAAGTGTAAATAAATCTAAGGAGATAAAAAAGCCAAAAACACCAGTTGCAAGAACAATTAAAGAGATAAAGAATTCTTTGGAAAGATAAGTTACATTCCATGAAGTAAATATACCTGTGAAGATGACAATTCCAGTAAGCAAAATCATCAGAACAGAAATTCCATCTACCCCAACAGCATACTGAATATTAATACTCTCAAACCACTGATAAGATTTTTGCAGAATCATTTCTGAATCATTTCCAGATGCTCTTTCGGCAAAATAAATAAACACCAAACGGATAGTTTGCAAGAGTTGAATTGTCATTCCAATAGCAGCTATTACCCTTACATTTTTCAATCCTTTAGTAAGCAATAATGCTAAAACTGTTAGAGCAGGAATGATTATTAATGAATTTAAAATATCCATTTAGCTAGAAATTAAGTAAATAAAAATAACAATTAAAAGAAGCATTCCAGACACAAACACTGATGCGTATTGTTGCAATTGCCCAGATTGCAGTCGTTTTATTTTAAGGGCAACATAATTGGTTACGCTAGCAACTCCATCCATTGTAGCATCAATAATATGCCTATCAAACCAAGCAATAGGGGAAGAGAATCTTTTGAAAATTACTTTTCTGGCAAGAAATAAATACAACTCATCAAAGTAGAATTTGTTAAGTGCATATTTATAGAAAGAGCCAAAAGAAGTGGTTGCTCTAGTTGGCAAATCACTTTCTTTTTTATAAAAAGCAAAAGCAACAATTATTCCAAAAATCGCAATTCCAATTGAAGGAAGTGCAATCTCCCAATGCATATGAATATCAAAAGGAAATCCATCAGAAGTAACAAAATTACTGAATGGAATAAAGCCAGCTATTGCTGATGCTATAGCTAAAAATATTAAAGGAAAAGTCATGCTAAATGGCGCCTCATGAGGAGTGTGTTCATACTTTTTCCCCTTTCCCCAAAAAATACCAAAATATAAACGGAACATATAAAAAGCAGTAAGACCAGCTACAATCCATTCTACCCAAAAGTAGATTTGATTATGATTGTAGGCTGCAACTAAAATTTCATCTTTACTGAAAAATCCAGCAAAAGGTGGAATCCCAGAGATTGCCAAACAAGCAATTAGAAAAGTAATATGAGTTATAGGCATGTATTTTCGTAAACCTCCCATTTCGCTTAAATTATTGGTATGAATTGCATGAATAATTGCACCTGCACCTAAAAATAATAAGGCCTTAAACATGGCGTGAGTAAACAAATGAAACATAGAAGCCATAAAGCCAAGTCCGGCTTCTGCACCATAGCCAGAAACACCTAATGCTAACATCATGTATCCAATTTGAGACATGGTGGAAAAAGCAAGTATTCTTTTTATATCAGTTTGGGTACAAGCAATAACTGCTGCAAAAATGGAAGAAAATCCTCCAATAATAGCTACTATTTCCAATGCATTTGGGGCAACAATGGCAAAAATAGGAAATAGTCTTGCTACCAAAAATACTCCTGCAACTACCATGGTTGCTGCATGAATTAAAGCAGATACCGGAGTGGGTCCTTCCATAGCATCTGGGAGCCAAATATGAAATGGGAACATAGCAGATTTTCCAGCTCCTCCCATAAAAATTAGAATTAGCGCCCAACCCATTGTCGATAATCCTAAGAATACAGCTGATGAAGTTTGCATAAAAGCAGGGCCTTCT
>Ga0163108_10000459_pt1 | contig 30303 bp, 26 predicted proteins | sample Fk1155metaG_FD_109644 | JGI IMG/M metagenome (GOLD analysis project Ga0163108, IMG submission 109644) | Marine microbial communities from the Central Pacific Ocean - Fk160115 155m metaG | ecosystem: Environmental > Aquatic > Marine > Oceanic > Photic zone | place: The Central Pacific Ocean...
AGAAAGGTTCACTTTTCCCTATTACAAGATCAACAGACTAAAGAGTTAATCGAAGAGCTTAAACAAATTGAAGAGGAATTTGATAAGTTGGAACTTATATATATTTTAAAATCTATAAAAAGAATTTGCGAGCAAGTTTTTGATCCTGCAAATGAATCGAACAGAACTTCAGATATTCATCCAACTTTATTAAGAATTAAAGTTCTCATTTTAGAAAAAATGGAAAACTCTTCTTTTGATTTGTCAGAACTATCAATTGAAGAACTTACTGAACTTAAAGAGGAAATAGAATTTAGTCTTAAATTAGTACAGCCCTCAAATAAAAAACTTTTACAGGAGTTTAATAGTGCTAGTTTGATTATAAAAAAACAAATTCAAAACTTACAAACAATTAAGACAATAAGCTTACTTAATCAAGACAATTTTCTAGAAATTTTTGAAATTGAAAAATTAAAAACAAAATTAATCTTTGATATTAGTATTTTAAATAATCAAGAAGATATTTTTAATTATAATTACATTAGAATTCATGAACTTTTGGAATTGAAAATAAATATTTCCTTTAAAAAACCTATTGATAAAATTACAAATGCTGATATGTTCATAGAAAAATTACAAATTTTACAAATTAAATTCATTAATACTCAACTTAAAGTAGGGGCGGAAGACTTAGATTTACTTGCAAGGTTTGATGTTGTTCAAAAGAGTAACTCCATAGCACATTCCATCTTACAAGACTACAATGGTATTACAGACCAAGAAAGATTTGCGCTACACAAAGAATTAGTCGATCATAGACTTCTTCTTCTATTTAAGTCTGGAATTAACGATGAATATTTTAAGGAGCTTGCCAGAATAAATGTAAATGATTTTTATCGGTTTATTTACGGAATAAAATAGTTTTACAAAAAGCCATAAACCATGTATAATATAAAGATAAACAAATTATTATGCTTAAGCCAATTATTCACTTATATAAATATACTTTTAAGTATTTAGGTGAAAATAAATTAAAATATTTTTTAGCTGAGATTGGCTTACTTCTTAAAGAATTATTCTTTTTGATGATTCCAATTGTAATTGGGATGGCAATTAATTTACTCCAAAGTGATGTAGAGAGATTTAAAGAAATTTGGTATTGGTACTTCATTGCTGCAAATGGCTTGTATTATTTATCTTGGGTGGCACAATTTCCAAGTATAACAACTCAAAGCAAACTTGCCTTAAAGATTTCAAACAACTTTAAAAATGCAATTTTTGATAAGTTAAATCGACTACCTCTTAAATGGCATAAAGAACGTCACTCTGGTGATACATCATCTAGAGTTGAAAAAGCAACAGATGCTTTATTTTCTTTTTCGGAATCAACTTTTATGTATCTAGATACCGCAATTGGTCTTTTGTTTGCATTTGGAACGATTATCTATTTTGATTGGCAGCTTTCATTGATCTTATTGGTAGCTATTTGTTTAAGTTTTTTTATTATAAATTACTATGATAAAAAAATTATTCCCTTAAAGCTGATAGTTAATGAAAAGAAACACAGCGCAAGTTCAGTTTTCATTGATTATATTAGTAATATTTCAACCGTATTAACCTTACATCTTACCAAAAGAGCTAAAGAACATGTCGAAAAAAAATTAAATAAAATTTATGATGCTTACGACAAACAAGTTATTACCGGTGAAAAAAAATGGTTAATATTTTCAAATTTTCTAACAACTGTAATATACATAGTTTTCTTTGGATATATTTGGAAAAATATAAATAATCAACTTTTAATTGGTAATGTTTTTATTCTTTACCAATACCTTCGAACCTTGGAATTCAGACTTTATGATGTGGGGTGGCAAATGAACCGATTAATGCACTATTCTCTAGATTTAAAATCTATTGACGTTATTGAAAATGCCCAAATTGTAGGCGAGCAAGAGTGTTTAGTTTTAGCTAAAAACTCAATGAAATCTATGGAAATAAAAAACTTATGCTTTAAATATACTAAAAAAGATAAAAAGTATAATTTAAATGGGATTAACTTTAAGATGCAGCAAGGTCAAAAAATTGCTTTAATTGGAGGGTCTGGATCTGGTAAATCTACTTTTTTAAAAATTCTTAAATCTCTTGAGGTTCCAAATTCTGCTGAGCTTTACGTTAATGATCAAAAAATAAATCACTTTGCCGGTCTTTGTGAAAAAACTACTTTGATTCCCCAAGAGCCAGAAATTTTTGATAATACAGTAGAATACAATATTACTTTTGGTATTAAATATTCTAAAGCTTTAATTGAGAAGGTTATCAAAATGTCTCGTTTTGATGAAGTTATTCCTTTGTTACCAAAAGGCCTAAAGTCAAACTTAGCTGAAAAAGGTGTTAACCTTTCGGGTGGTCAAAAACAAAGATTAGCTGTAGCTAGAGGACTTTTAGCGGCTTATAATTCTGAAGTTTTACTACTTGATGAACCAACTTCTTCACTGGATTCTACAAACGAAATGAAGGTTTATAAATCAATAATCAAAGAATTTAGCGATAAAACTGTGATTTCAGTTTTACATAAATTAAATCTTTTAAGCTTATTTGATTACATATATATGTTTGAAAATGGAAAAGTTGTATTTCACGGAACTTATGCTGAAATTCAAAAAGAAAAATGCTTTGGAGAGCTAATGAAAAATTATAAGGATTTAAAAAATTCAAGCTTGGAAGATTAATTTGAGTTCCAAAGGAGTTTAAAAATTGTAGAAATGGTATTTTTCATGTGAGCATTTTCAATAATAAGACCGGTTGGATTTTCTGAAAAATCTATATGGGCAGATTTATTATTATAAATATAAATAGAAGATTGGAATTCCTGTTTAATATTAGGAATACACTTTACCTCTCTATATTCTGGATAAGGTAATTCGTTTAATTTTTGATAAAAGTTTGAATCTAGAATAATGATTTTCATATGAATCTTTTTACCGACTCTTTTACGCGTAAAATCAATGGCCTTTTGAAAATGATCCTCAATCAAACCCTGAGGATTTAAAATACAAAGAATTTCCTTTTGGGCGGTTAAAATATCGTTTATGAGAAATTGTAGCGACTTTTCACCTTGGAAATATTGTACATTTTCATATGGTGATTGATTTGTAAGCTTATCAAATTCAGGCAATATGTTTTCAAAATAAGATATTTTTAATTTCTCTTGTTCTAAAATTTCACGAGGAGAGATAGCTTGAAAGTACTTTTCTTTATTTTTAATTAACTTTGTGACTGCATTCTTTTGTTCTAAATAATCTAAAACATCATAGACTGTAACTCTATGAACTTGAGATTTCTCGGCAATTTGAGAAACCTTTGCTCCCCCAAGTTCTAAAAGAGCTAAATATACTTTTATTTCTTTATCTTCCCAGCCTAAATTTTTTAATGTTTTATAAGGCATATTTCTCAATATTATATGTTGTAGAAAATCTCTACAGTGATACTTGTTCTTAGCTTAACATAAAGCTTTTGAACTGTAAAGAATAGACTATTTGCCTTTTTAAAGCCGTTTTTTATTTTACAATAGCTGTTTTTAATGTTATGATATGTTCAAATTAATCAAAATATTTATGAAAAAAATATTAATAAGTTTACTAGCTATCTTCTTAACGGGATGCTCTTCAAACTTAATACAAAAACAAGATAGTTTAAAAATTGGGGTTATTGCTCCTCTGTCAGGTCCTGCAAGTGGATTTGGAGAAGAGGTGTCTGCAATTTTAAACTTTGCACATACAAATCTAGGTGAAAATGCTAAAAACATTGAACTAATATTTGAAGATGGAAAATGTAATGGTTCAGATGCTGTTACTGCCTTTAATAAATTAGTGGATATAGATTCTGTAGATGTAATTATCGGTGGAGTTTGTTCTCCTGAATCAATAGCTATAGCACCTTTAGCTGATCAAAATCAAATACTTGCTTTATCTGCAACAAGTGGTAGTTCACAATTAGAAGGCCTTTCTGAATATTTATACTCATTTGTTTATGGAAATGAACTAACCGTAAATGGAATAAGTCAGGAAATTAAAGATTTTGAAAAAGTGGCTCTAATAACTGAATTATCGGATATCAATGTGGATATACAAAAAGGGTTAATCAAAACAGATGGGGATAAAATTGTGGTCTCAAAAGAGTTTTCATCTGAGGAAAAAGATTTTAGAAATTTAATATCAACTGTTCTTAAAGAAGATATTCAAGCTCTAATTTTAAACCCAAAAGCTGGTACTGGTGCAAACAACCTACTAAAACAGTTATCGGAATTTAAGGATGAACTTAAAGGTATTCAATTAATATCTCATGTTCCATACCTAAGTGATGATTCTAGAAAAGAATCTCTAGAAATTTCAGAAGGAATGATAATAGTGGCTACTCCAAATGTATTGGATTCGGATGTTGAATTTATTAAAACAGGAAGCCAAATGGAATTTAAAGCCTTAAATAACTTTATGGTAGGAACAACCTTTGATGCCTTTACAAATGTTGTAGAAGCTGCAAAAAAAGCTGATTTTGATAAATATAAAATCAAAGATGCTTTCCTTGAATTGAACCTTCAAGGAGTGATTGTTGGAGGGAAAGACTTTAACGGTCAGAATATGATGAATGACTACTTTGCTGGTATTTACATTGTAAAAGATGGAAAAGCCCAAGGAATTTAAAAAAGAGCTAGCATTACTGCTAGCTTTTTTTGATTAATCTTGGATTGCGGTTTTAAAAAAGCGGTTGTCAAATTTGTGTTAAGACAACTGACTTTTAAAAGTGACACTAGTTTTTAAATGTGATATAATACTATGATATTTAAATTAAAAAGATGTTCAAAAATATTTTTAAAAAATTACTAATTAGCAGTTTTTTGCTTTTAGGAGCTCTAAATGTGAGTTTTGCTGAGCTACCAATTATTGATGAAAGCAAGATTTTGATTGATGTTTTAGAACGTTCAGAATGTATTCACTGCCAGGCGCAAAAGAAATTTTTTGATGAATTAGAGAACAAAAGAGATGACTTACAAATTAATTATCGGGAGATTAAAACCTTCCAGCACAAAGAAATGTTTGATAAAATCACAGATCTAGAAGGTATTTCAAAAGTTACTCCAATCACGTTAATTAACGGACAACTAATTGAAGGTTTTGAAAGAAGTGAAACTACTGGGAGAATGTATTTAGATATTTTAAATAAGGCAGAGCCTTCAGAAAACCTTTCATTTGAAGAGTTTTTAGAAAACTATGACCCAAGTAAGGTTTCCAAAGGTGGCGAGGGCTGTAGCGCAGACAAAGGCTGTTCTGCCGATAGTATGGAATATCAACCTTTTTATATTAAAGTTCCCTTTATGGAAAGCTTTGATGTTAAAAAATATTCACTGCCTGTAATGTCTTTTATTTTAGGTGCGGTAGATGGTTTTAATCCATGTGCAATGTGGGTGCTTGTTACCTTCATTTTGATTCTTTCTAAGATTGGAGACAAGAAAAAGCTTTGGCAAGTAATTGGATTGTTCTTGGCTGCTCAAGCCATAATGTATGCAATGATTTTAAATCTGTGGATGACTGTATGGGATTTCGTAGGATTAGATGCAATTATTACACCAGTTGTTGGTACAATCGCAATTGGGGCTGGTACGTTCTTTTTATGGGAATTTATTCAAAAAGATGGGGGTTGTAAAATAACTTCAAATAAAACTAAAAAGAAAACTAAATCAAAAATTGAATCTATTGTTTCCAAGGAATTTGGGCTGATGACGGCTCTAGGAATTATTGGAATTGCACTCTCAATCAATGTAATTGAATTTGCTTGTTCAATTGGAATTCCTCAAGTATTTACAAAAATCTTAGACATAAACTATATCAGCTTTTGGGGCAAACAATTTTATATGTCCCTGTATATTTTAGCTTATATGATTGATGACTTAATTGTATTTATGGTGGCTTTATACAGCTTAGACAAGCTTGGTTTAACTACTAAATATTCTAAAGCTTCGAATTTAATTGGAGGACTATTAATGCTAGCGCTTGGATATATTTTGATTTTCCATAGAGAGCTGCTAGTTTTTGTTTAGAGATCAAATTGAAATAATTTTTTTATCTCTTAAATCTGATAAACAAAGGACATCTTTACCACTTAAAGTTTTATATTTTTCCAAATCAAACAGATAGATAATATGATCCCCTGCATCAATTGTTTGCAGGGTTTTTAAATTCATGACTGCCACCGCATTTTGCATTACTTGCATATTTTGAAATTCTATTGTTGGAACTTTTATTTTTGAAAATTTATCAATATCTTTGCCTGACTTTTTTCCAAAAGTTCTAACTGGTAGGGTTGGTAGGTTCCAAGGTCTTTTAGGCATTTAAGGAATCAATTAAATTGGCTAAATCATGATCTTTTTGAGTCACAACGTGTCCTTGATCATGGGTTTGGGTTTCAATTAAAACCTTATTATAAGAATGAATTTGAATATCAGGGTGATGCTGTGATTGCTCGGCAATTTTTCCAACTTTGTTTACAAAATCTAAAGATTGAAGGAAGTTTTCAAATTGAAATTCTTTTTGAAGTTTGTTGTTTATTTCAGTCCAAGTATGCATAAATTAATTGTTAATTTAATCTATTATAACAAAGTGTTTTAAAGGTGTCTTTAAATTGATAAGTGTGAGATTTAAATCATAAAAATTTATATTCTTGATTTAGACTATTAAATACATAAACTATGTGTGTCATTTGGCATTTTATCAATTTTATGTTATTATAAGTAGATTAAATATAACAATTAAATATAACAATGGACCAAAATAAAGAATCCTTAAACAGTCAACACCAAGATCAACCATCTTTTTTTGAGGTTGCGAGAGCTGAAATTGAAAGAGCACCAAGGTTAGATAGTCCATTTACAAGATTTTACTCTCTTGGGGACTTTATTACATCAAAAAATAAACCTATATTAATTGAAAAAGGAAGAAATGCAGATAAATGTGCATCTATGGTGGTAAAATATATGGAAATGGAATACGGAAGAGAATTTTTAGAAACTTTTTTAACCCAATCAAGATTAAGTGCCTGGCAAATAAGACATACTGGTTTGAAATCCAAACAAATTGAAGTTGCTGCATCTATAACTCATCTTATCAAAAAGGGTTATAGAAGAAACACAATTCCCTTAAATCATCACATTAGACATATTCCATTAAACAATGCATTTTATAGAGGTGTTGGTGATGTTTTATCTCAAAGAGGACCTGTTTTACTGTTTAACCCTGGATCAGGTATGAATCAGGAAATTAGTCAAATGTCTAGAAGAACAAATTCCGTAAACTCACATATTGGATTTATTGCAAACTATGAAACAAGAGAAATTGAAAATAACAATCAAAACTCGATTATTCTTAGGTATCTTAAAGCTAATCCCCAAGCTTATAGATGTAAAGTTCAAGTTAATGGAGAGTGGGTAGATTCTGACTTGAATAACATTTCACCTGGGGAAAAAATCCAATTTCAAGATCCAATGATTCTTCATTATTTAAGACCAAAAGAGCTTCTGGAAAGTTTTTTTTATGAAATAATAGAAAGAAAATATGTACCGATTGAAAGACTTAGACCTTCAGTTAGAAATCTAATATCTGATGAAGAAGGGAATCCCCTAAATAGTAGCAACCCTTTTAAAGACAAGGGTATTGAATTTGACCCTCAAATACATTGCGAGGGATTTACGCAATTAGTTCAAATCGATAAAATCTCAAATACTCAAGACGTATCACAAGATTTAGAGTACTTATTAAATCATGTAGTTTCAAAGCTTGGGGGAAGCCCAATTGCTAGTGGATCTGCATCTAGTGGTCGTAATTACAGGGAAGTTGTAAGAGAGAATGCACAGAGAATAAACGAAAAAACATACACTTACATGATTATACTGGAAATGCTTGGAATTAACCCTCGTAGAATTAGACCAACCACAATGATTCCCGTTCTAAAAAAGTCTTTTATTAATAGGGTTTTAAGTGCCTTTAACGGTTTTAATGGACTTGAAGAGTATTATTTTTCGCGAAAAATTGATGCATACAAAGAACAAAATCCAAATTGTTTAATTAAAATAATTACAAGAAGTACAACTCCCGAAAGACATTTTGAAGATTTTATAAATCAAATTGAAAACAGAACTGGAAACTTAATGGAGGTTGAAAAAGAATTATGCTTGCAAATGATTGATGATTCTATTGCTGAAATTGACATTGCAAGTGGAAAATTTCAATACGGAACAATTACTGCTATTAATTTAGAAACTCAGAATTTTATTTGCAACCAAATTTTAAATTTACGTCAAAAAGAAATGCCTGATCAAACAAGCTTGGAGTGTAGAAATATTAGTGATCTTTATAACAAATTAGACTTTTTTATAAATAAACTGAATAGAACACGCAATTTAGGTGTCGACTTAGCGTCATTAACAAATCTTGATAGATTAAAAATAATTAATGATATAACCGAGGAAGATTTTGTGTTTCAAATCCGTAGAAACTCTGAAGAGAACCAATTAACGCGTATAATTTTTTCAACTGAGGTGTTAAGAGAAACGTTATTAGAATTCAAATCTAGACGTGATATGATTTTTCAAGACTTGTCATCTTCTTATATCTATAAATCGGATAGCGCCACCTTTGCGTCTCCCTTAGAACCAGATTCTGAAGTCCGTGACTCAATTCGAAATATAGGGGAGGAATCACCACTTATAGCATCAATGATAAAAAACATTCACCTAATTGAAATTAAAAGATCCTCAGCTTTATCATATGCACATGTACAAGAATATTTTGGTGGAATAATAGGAGTTACAACGTCAAGAGGAGCACTTGAGATTAACTCAACATTTGGTCGTTTAATATCGACTCGAGAAATTTATATACAACATAAAAACAACCCTGCTTACCTTCAAGTTATAAGAGAAATTGAATCAAGACCAGTGTTACTTGCATTTTGCCAAAAATCAGATGATGATATTCGTAGAATTAAAGAGATCAATAGAGGACCAAGCGAGTCAATAAGTCACTTGGATGATGTATTTAATTCATATGAAAACTACTATGAGCTAGCTTTTTTTACAGATTACCTTCAAAGATTTATTAGGATTAGTGATAATCATAGAGTCTCAACATTATTTGCTACAATTGAGCATTACATTGACAGTAAAATTGAAAGTTTTAATAGAAATCCTAATGTACAAATTGACCCTCAAGAATTTGCTTTTATTAAAAGGTTTAAGTCTGGAAATATCATGACTATACTTAATGAAAGCAATTTTAGGGTTAACGAATCAAATTATATGAGAATTGTTTTTGATATATGTAGAATAGTCAAACACTCTCAAACACCTGAGGAAGATTTAAGATTATACTTATCTCAAAGAAGTGATCAAATATCAATTTACAATAAAGATATTAAAGAAGCTCAGGAGGAACTCTTAGATACGTATTTTGATTCAGAAGCTGTGTCTGTTGCTGAAACAGGAAGACAGCTACAAGAAACACTTAATCAATTTACAGAACTAGCACTCATTAACGATGAAGTTTTTGATCCTGAAAACAATTGGATAGCTCACAGAATGACTTTAAGTACTCATAATAGAGGAACTGGAAAAATATTGTACTCTGTAATGCAAAATTGGATTTTTCAATTTTCAACTCTTATTGGAGGATTTAATGGTTCAAATTATTTAAATCAAAATGATATTGATTCTCTTTTAAGATCATCAGTTCAAAACTTAAGATTAGGATATAAAGCCCAAAATTCATTTGCTCAAACTTGTGAAGCTCTAAAGAGAAGAGGTTACTTAAATGAAGAAATTATGCAAGAACTACCTTTAGTTCTTAGGTATATTAAAAATAAGGATTTACGATCATTCATAAGTAATCCCCTTGTTAGAAAGTTAAATTTAATATACAAAACAGAAAAAGGAAGTAGGATGCAAATAGTATTTTCTGAAAGTCAGATGCGCCGAACATATTTCATGTACGGTGGAAAATTATTAAGAAGTCAAGATGATTTAATGAGAGAAAAAGTGACTCCTGAAGAAATTCCCGTTTGTGGTCAAGAGGCATTGTAGATTGTACTTCTAGGAAGCTATTTTTCTTGAAGCATTAACTTAGCAACTTTTTTGGTTGATTCAAAACAATTTGGATTGTCTAAAATTTCCTGTGGGGTGAAAAACTCTAAAGCAATGCATTCATCTGATGCTGTAAAGTTTAAATCCTCAAGCTCGCATTCCATTAAAACATTAGCTGCCCATCTTGAATTTAAAGTGGAATAAAAAGTTATGTAGTAACTTGGCTTGTAATATATTTTTTTAACGTGCAATCCAGTTTCTTCTAAGACTTCTCTCTTTAATCCTTCTTGAAGGGTTTCTCCATGGTCTAATCCTCCTCCTAAAAAGTCATAAAAACCACTTTCTTCTTTGGAAAGTAAAATTTTTCCTTCTTTATTTTTGATTAAAGCTTTGACTGAGGTTCTATAAAATGCTTCTTGATTCATATTTTTTATTTATTTTTTAAATAAGTATATACATAAACCGACCTATCCATCAAGTTTGTTTTAAAGCTTTACATGGGGAATTTGTTTTGATATATTTTTCATACGTGGAAAGGTGCCGGAGTGGCTGAACGGGACTCCCTGCTAAGGAGTTGTACTCGCAAGGGTACCAAGGGTTCGAATCCCTTCCTTTCCGCCATTTTTTATTTTAAAATTATGAAAATCTATTTAGTTAGACACGGAGAAACATTCGACAATGTTTCGGGTTTTGTTGCAGGTCACCTTCCTGGAAAACTTACTGAAAATGGAAGAAAACAAGTTATTAAAACAGGTGAAAGGATAGAAAATATTAAATTTGATAAAATTTTCTGTTCTGATTTAGCTAGAACTCGCGAAACTTTAGACGGAATTCTTAGTCAATTGAAATTTGAATCAAATGTTGAATACTTAGAGCAGTTAAGAGAAAGATTTTTTGGAGAGTATGAAGGATTTTATCAAGATGAATTTGAATGGAATAAAGAGACATTAGACTCATTTCGATATCCAAAAAATGGTGAAAGTTGCGAAGATCTTTTAAAAAGAGCAAAACAATTTCATGAATCTTTAAGTGATTTAAATTTTGAAAACATTCTAGTTATTAGTCATTGCCTTTTTTTAAAGGCATTTTTATGTGCTCATAATGGAGCTGGTCTGGACGAATATTTCACAATGAAAGAAATCCCAAATGCAAGTATTACGATTATAGAAATTTAAAAAAGGCCACTTGGGCCTTTTTGTTTTATTCTGCGCTTTTAAATTTTTCGATGTAACCTTCCAGTTTAAATAAAGAATCAACTGATATTTCAGACTCCTTTGTTTCAAAGACTGAACATTTTTCAGCTTCTATATTCTCCTGACACTGAAAACCTATAATTTGAAATAAATCAATTAATTCTGGTTCAGCAGGATTTAAAAGATCGATTTGCATTGATTTTTGATAAGTATATTTATCAACGTTTTCAATTTCATTTAACCTTGAAGTGTTAGGACACCTATATGCGGTAAATATTTCGCCTAATACTCCAAGATTCAAGTATTCATCTCTTACTGGAAACTTAAGACTTTCGTCCTCTAATTTCTCAGGGTCTTGATTGCAATATAAATCCTCTTCCTGCTTTAAAGAGGCTTGAGCTTGTTCGGCCTGATCATTTGGAGTTTGATTGTTTATGTTTTCCTTTAACTCTTGGCAGTACTCATAAAAAGATTTAATTTTAAACAACATAAAAGCTGGAAAGTTGTACTCATTACAAGACTGAATATCGAATCTATCTTCAGCTTCTAATCTCCACTGCTCTTTTTGACCTTCAAAACTTTCTGCTTTGTATTCATCACTATCTGTGAAAATTGGATATTCAACAACGTTGAAATCTTTTATTTGATTAGGAAGGTTTACGTAATAAATTCCATTTTTGCTGTGATAGTCTGCAGATTTTGAGTTCTTCTCAAAACTGTCTTGATCATCGTCATAAAAAACAACTGAACTCAATATTTGGTCGACTAAGTCTTGATCTTGAATATTAGTTTTGTAAAAAACTGTAAAATAACTCATTTCTTTATAAAAAGTATGATCATAAATTGGATCTTCTATTTCATCTAAACTTGAATTGTAAACTGAAACTAGTGAAATACAAGATTGATTTTCATCATAAAAATTATATAAAGTTTGATGAATCATTCTATAATAATTTGGAGTCAAACAATCACTAGAAATCTGATTAACTAAATTATCTTTTACTTTTAAAGTGTCCCAAGAAACAATCAAATCTTTTCTATCCTTTAAGTAATCATCTAAAGAGTCACTCTTAAAATTGATTAAACGACCAATCATATCTGCCATTTGATCTCTACGGAGATTGTAATGAAAGTAATCTGTATCAAAAGGTATTAAATTATGACTACTAGCCTTATCAACAACTCCTTTATACCATCTACTTGTTTGTTCGTAATCTAATTCACCTGATTTCAAAGTCATTTTTATTGCTTCTACTAAAGTAACTGAATTGCTTGGCCTAAATTCTTTTCCATTATTATAACCTTTAATCCATTGATTTTCTTTAGCCCAACAAACATATTTTGCAAACCAATCACTTGAGTTAACATCTTCAAAACATTGTTTATTTTGATATTCATCTAATTCGCTTGGATCGGTTTGTTCAACTAGAAATTTAGACTCTATTAATATCTTTAACATTTCTGCTCTTGAAATATTTTTATCTACACCAAAAGACCCATCGGCGTAACCTTTTACAATTTGATTTTCCTGTAAAAGATTGATTCCATCTTTATATAAAGTATCCCATTTTACATCCGTAAAACTTGCATACCCTACATTTGTAAAAACAAAAACAAATAAAATTGCTAATAGTTTTTTCATTATATTAATTTAAATTATATTTTTCCTTAATCTCACTTGGACTTATATCTAAGTCTGCCTCTTTTGTTCTAACATGAACTCCATTAATTAACTCGTACTTTCGATTATTATTAATGTGATGTTTTTTCAAAATAGCTTCTTCTAGATTAATCCCTAACATTTCAGACAATCCAAATAGATAAATGGCAACATCTGCTAATTCTAAATCCAAGTCTGGCTTCTTTTTATGATAAGCGTTAAACGCTTCAGAGGCTTCTTCCTGAAGATAACAAAACTCCAAATATATATCCTTGAGATTATATCCTCTTTCTTTTTTAAGATTATAAATGCTTTGTTGTAACTTTTTTAAGTCCATAGAATGATGTTATACACATTAATTCTACACTTTTTTAAACTAGGAAAAAATACCCATATACAACCTTTTTAATTTTAATCAAGTTTATTTTCAACATTATAGATAGATTGAATTAAAATACTTGTGTATATTAAGGAGCTTTAATCCCTAGTTCAATGACAAAAAAAATTTGGTATTTGCGTAAACATGATACAATTAATTAAATAATTAAATACAATTATGAAATATATATTGTGGTACCTAGGTTCTTTCTTAACCTTTTTAATAATTGATCTGACTTGGCTTGGAGTCGTTGCTTTAAATTTTTACAATGCTAAACTCAAAGATTTAAAAGCAGACGATGTAAACTGGTCGGCAGCCATAGTATTTTATTTATTGTTTGTGGCAGGTTTATTATACTTTGTAGTTCATCCGGCAATTATCCAAAAAAATATTAAAATGGCTGCTTTCAACGGAGCCTTACTTGGATTCTTTGCATATATGACTTATGACCTAACGAACCTGGCTGTAATCAGAAATTGGCCTTTGGATATGTCATTAGTTGATATAGCATGGGGAACGGTTTTAGGTTGTGCAGTATGTACAGTTTCATATTTAATTGGTAGTAAAATTTTATGATATTAATATTAATTGCTTTTATAAACATCGTTTCAATAATTTATGCCGCTAAAAATGATAGATATGATATTGCGGATGTATTGTGGGGAATAAATATCTTACTTTTCTGTTTGAACTTTTCTGATTTAAATTCATTAGTATTCAACTCTGAATCACTCGCAGTTTTATTTGTTTTAATTTGGGGATTAAGGCTTTTCATTCATATTGGATTGCGATTTTTGAAAAAAAAATCTCAAGACCAAAGGTATGTTGATTTAGTTAAAACAAGTAAAAATACTTTGTCGAAAGTATCAAAGGTATTCTTGTTGCAATTAGTTTTAGCTTTTTTAATGTCTGCGACTTTTTGGAATTTAGAAAGCATTCATATTAGCAACTGGAATGTAATTGCTGGTTGTTTTATATTTGCATTTGGCTTTGCGTTTGAGATTGCTTCGGATAATCAACTTAAAAAATTTGTAAGCAATCCTGAGAACAAGGGAAAGATTTGTAACAAAGGATTGTATTCGTTAAGCCGTCATCCAAATTATTTTGGTGAGGTTGTTCTATGGTGGGGAATCTGGCTAATCAATGGGTTTTCTGTAATTGGATTGATCACACCAATTCTAATCAGCTTTTTAATTATAAAAGTTTCTGGTATACCTATGAGCGAAAGGTATTTATCAAAGAAAAATGGATTTGATGAGTATGCTAAAAAAACTAACCTATTTATTCCTTGGAAAAGAAAATAATTTTAGTTGCCAATGGACCTTTGCTCACAAAGCAAACATTGAAAATGAACGCCTATAGTCTAAGGTCAATTCAATTTATTGAAGGCTTAAAGGAATTAAAGCCTAAGGTAATTCTATTGGATAGTAAAAAGAATTATAAAAACAATAAATTTCCGAAGGTTAAAGGAATTGAGTTTTATGAAAAATTTTCTGATATAAAAAATTTAATAAAAAAACTTAAGCCAAGCTTCCTTGTTTCAGTTAACAACTATACCTCTTATCTTTGTTCCAAAATACCAGGGAATTTTTATAGAATTTGTGATCTAAATGGAACCCTACCTTATGAACTTCAAGCTCAATGCAAAGTAGAAAAAAATGATTTTCGATCTTATCTTATCAATCGACGGCAAAAAAGAATTATTAAAATGGCAGATTTTATCACTAGCGTAAGTCTTGCTCAAAAATACTCAGTAATTGGTCAGCAAAGTATATTAGGTTGTTCTGGATATAAAAATATTGGCAAAAATCTAGTTTCCGTTGTTGAGAATGCTCAGGTGAGTAAGTATGATAATTATTATAACAAAAAAGGGCTCGGGCTGGATATACCTGAAGATAGTCAAAAATTACTTTTCCTTGGAAGCTTTAACAACTGGGTTGATGAAGAGTGTTTAATATCTTCTTTTGCACTAGCTAAAAAGAAAAACCCAAAATTGGTTTTAATTTTAACAGGCAAGAAAGAGAATTGTTTTGGAAATACAAAATATGAAAATTTCATGAAGATTGCCAAAAATAAAAACTTATTAGGATCCATATTTCATCTTGGATTTATTGATTACCTGGACATTAAATCCTTAATTGAATTTTGTGATCTTGGGATCGTATGTGATTTAGATATATATGAAAGTCAACTCGGAGCGAGAAACAGAATCAATGAAATGATGAAGTTTAAACTTCCTGTTATATGTACAAAAGCAAGTCAAATATCTCATGAAATTCAAAAATTAAACCCAAATTTGGTTGCCGAATGTGGAAATCACAAAGAAATAGCAAAAAAGGTAAATTATTTATTAGATTCTCAAAATAAAAAAGCAATACGCTTAGCTATAAAGAATTTCAACTCAGTGTATCTAGACAACGATTCAATTTTAGATCCAATAAAAGATTTTATTAAAAATCCTTTTAAAAAAGAATATACAGAAATTAAATTAGTAAGATTTGTAAAAAACATTCTGAAGAAGAAGTTTAATCTTTAGAAATTGGCCTATCCATATTTACATTAAAAAGTCTTCTTGAAAGTGTGTTTACAAAAACTAAAAATAGGCCCAAACCAATTAATATATATATCATAGTAAAAACTTTTGACAAGGATGTTGTAGGGTTTAGATCACCATAGCCTACGGTTGTTAGAGTTACTACCGAAAAATATAAACAGTCTAACCATGACCACCCCTCAACAATTCTATAAAATACTGTTCCGATCATCAGACACGATGTAACTAGAATACTTAACAGCCTAAACTCACTATCTTTAAAACTTTTTTTGATAGCTAATTTTAAGTTTACAATATTGGTGATAAATCTAATCATCTTGATTTTTACTTTTAAACATTTAGAATAAAATCTTATTGTAAAAAATATATTTAATACTTTTAATTCTATTCTATATATGATACAATAAAACGATAACCAAAAGCAACATGCAATTCAAAGAAATCTACAGAAATCATAAAAAGAAAATCATTTGGGGTGTGGCAATCCTTTTCTTAATTCTTGTTTTTAAACCCTCTAATAAAGAGCCTAAGATTGAAACTCAAACTGTAGAAAGAGCTGATCTTAGACAGGAAGTGTCTTTGACTGGTACAGTTGAATCTAGAAATATTGCATCTCTAGCTTTTGAAGGAAGCGGAAAGGTTCAAAAAATTCATGTTTCTGAAAATCAAAAAGTTAAGAAAGGTAAAAAACTAATTTCTTTAAACGCTGATACATTTTTTGCTAGAAGATCTCAAAATTTTGCAAGGTATGAAGTTGAAAAACTAAGAGAAAAAGAAGCCGAAAGATTACTAGATGCTGAAAAAGCAAAATTAGAAGATTTAAAAGGAGGCGCAAAGCCATCTGCAGTTAGATTAGCTGAAGAGCAACTAAAATCAACAATTCAAAAAGAAGAAAGAGCTGGAACTGAAGTTGAAAGACAAATTGAACAAAACGATACTGAGTTTAAAAATCAAGTAAGTAAAAACTTCGCTTCTCTTAAATTAATAAATTCAAAAGTTTACCAAGGAATTCTTGATTTAACTGATATTCAATATGAAAATTTCTATGGATCAAGCAATGAATCTACGCAAATTTCAATTAAAAAAGCTCAATTCATGAGATTGTTTTTTAACACAGATAACGCTGAAAGATATTCAAACCTTGTTATCACTGGTTTGAACTCAGGATTATACAATGAAATTATTAATTTTAATAACTCAGAGGATGAATCGAAAGTAATTGCATTAACATCAAAGCTAAAAGATGCAGCCTCTTCATTAGTTGATGCTTATTCAGCCATTGCTTATACTACAAGTATTGATAGTACTGAAAAAACTTTAATAAATACGAACCTTCAAAGTCTTAACACTGACTTTGCTACTTTAGTTTCTAATCAAGTAACGCTATCTTCTTTAGAAAGAACAAATGATTCTTTGTTAGCAACAAAGAAAATTGCTTTTGAAAACGCTACACTAACTAGAGTTGAATCAGAGGCATCCTTAGAGAATGTAAAATCTGGAGCTTCGAGTTCAGCTATATATGCTCAAGAGCAACTAATTGCACAAAAAGAAATAGCACTTGAAAGTCAAAAAGCTTCTTCTAGAGCAGCTTATGCCGCTGTTGCGGATATTAATTCTGAAATAAATAAAAGAATTATCACAGCTCCTTTTGATGGCTTGATTACGAAAATAGATATCGATGAAGGTGAAATTGCTTTTTCAAACACTGAAGTTGCAGAGCTAATTTCTGAAGGAAACTTTGAGATTACTGCAAACATTCCTGAGTCAGACATTGCTAAAATTAAAATTGGTGACACTGCTAGTTTTGATTTAGATGCTTTAAGCTCTGATTTAATTTTTGAAGCAGAAGTTGTAAAAATTTCTGAGTCTGCCAATTTAATTGAAGGAGTTCCTGTTTATGAAGTATTACTTCAAATTACATCGGATACAAATCTTGTTAAAAGCGGAATGACTGCCAACATTGATATTTTGACCGATAAACGTGAAAATGTATTATTTATCCCTTCTAGAGCTGTAACTGACTCTAAAGTGAAAATCTTATTAGAAAATGGTATGATTGAACAAAGAGATATTAAGACCGGATTAAAATCTTTCGATGCTAAAATCGAAGTGACTTCGGGTCTTGAAGAAGGTGAGAAAGTTATTACATACATGGAAGAAGAAAATGAATAAAATTTTAAAAACTGGTTTATTTTTAGGTTTAAAACAAATACAAAGAGCTAGCCTTTGGAGTAACGCCTTGATAATTTTTGTGATGACCTTAACTTTTTTAAACTTAGTTTTTGTTTCTGGAATTTTAATTGGTTTAGTTGAAGGCTCAAGTCAAGGAGTTAGAAGAGGATATTCTTCTGATGTAATTTTTAAAACTTTAGAAACTCAAAGTTACATACAACAATCTCCAAACATTATAAATGAACTTAAATCTCTGCAGGGTGTAGAAAATGTTTCTTCTAGAGTTTTAAGCTCAGGTAAAATTGAAGCTAACTACAGGAATGACTATAATTTATTAGATAAAAATGACTCTTTAAGCGTCACGGTTGCTGGAATTAATCCTTTAAAAGAGGATCAAATCACCAATCTATCAAAAATTGTAATAGAGGGAGACTATTTAGATGAAAGCAGTTCAAATGAAATTTTAATTGGTAGTAAGTTGCTTGAAAAGTATTCTAGAGTTGTAGAGCCTGGAGCAACTACTTTAAAAAATGTTGAAGTTGGAGACAAAGTAAGACTAAAAATTAATGATGTAAAAAAAGAATTTACTGTTAAAGGTATTGTTAAAAGTAAGGTTGAACTAGTTTCTTCAAGAATCTTTATGCTAGATTCTCAGCTGCGAGGAATTTTAAACAGACCTAATGCTGGAGCTAATGAAATTTTAGCTAAATTAGATAATAAAGTTTCTCCAAAAGAAATTACTGACCACTTTAAAAACTCAGAATTTAAAGATAATGCCCAATTTCAAACCTGGGAGGAATCACAAGGAAGCTTCTTTAAAGATATTCAACTTACATTTTCGATACTTGGTAATGTAATTGGATCAATAGGACTAATGGTGGCTACCATCACAGTGTTTATTGTGATTTTTATTAATGCCTTAACCCGAAAAAGATATATTGGAATTTTAAAAGGAATAGGGATAGACTCCAGATCAATCGAAGTGAGCTACGTTATTCAATCTTTTATTTTTGCTTTTGTTGGTTCGGGAATTGGTATTTTTATTTTGTTTTTTTACTTGGTTCCATTTTTTGTAGCCAATCCAATCGACTTTCCATTTTCAGACGGTATTTTAGCTGTAACCTTTAGTGGAACTTTAAATAGAGTTATAATTTTATTGATTGCAACTGTTTTAGCTGGTTATATTCCAGCAAAAATTATTACCTCAAAAAATACTTTAGATGCAATACTAGGTAGAGATTAATCCAAATTTTATGATTAAAGCTAGCAAAATTTTTAAAACATACCACAATGGCATTATTGATGTACCTGTTTTAAAAGGGATTGATTTTGAAATGAAAAAGGGAGATTTTATAGCCCTAACGGGTAAATCCGGAGCTGGTAAATCTACATTGTTATATCAACTTGGATTACTTGATGAATTTGACTCTGGAGAGCTTCTCATTGATGGAATTAATACTCATAGTATGACTAGCAGTGAGAAAACTCAGTTTAGGCTAAATAACTTGGGTTATGTTTTTCAAGATTATGCACTGCTGCCTGAACTTTCAGCGAGTGAAAATATTATGGTGCCACTTTTAATGCAAGGAGTGCCAACAAAAGAAGCCTATGAAATTGCTGTCAATACTCTTGAAAAAGTTGGATTAAAATCAAAAGCTGATAATTTGCCATCTCAACTTTCTGGCGGTGAACAACAAAGAGTTTCAGTGGCTAGAGCCATTGCAAATGAGCCTAAAATTTTATTTGCAGATGAACCTACTTCAAACTTAGATACTTTTAACTCGAAAATAGTTTTAGATTTATTTAAAGAGCTAAATAAAAAAGGACAAACAATATTATTAATCACTCATGAGATCGAGTATACTAAATATGCGAATAAAGTAATTAGCATGACTGATGGAAAAACTAACAAATAAAAATGAAATTAATTGAAATAAAAAATCTATGTCGACACTTTGACACCGAGGGAATAATTACCAAAGCTCTAAATGGTGTAGATTTTACAATTAATAAAGGAGAATTTGTTGCAATTATGGGTCCAAGCGGATCTGGCAAATCAACTCTTTTACATATTTTAGGATTTTTAGATCGTCATACCCATGGTGAATTTATTTTTGATGGGAAAGCCAGCACTGAATTTGATGATTTAGAACTAGCTAAACTTAGGAATAAATCTGTAGGTTTTGTGTTTCAATCATTTAATTTACTTTCAAAGTCAAACGTTCTAGAAAACGTAAAACTTCCTCTAATGTACTCGGATGTTCCTGAAGAAAAATGGGATAAAATTGCAAAAAAATGTATTGAAGATGTTGGTTTAAGTCATAGAACTAACTTTAAAATAACTAAACTTTCTGGTGGTGAAAAACAAAGAGTAGCTATTGCTAGAGCCCTGGTAAATAACCCAAAAATTATCTTTGCAGATGAACCGACTGGTAATTTAGATTCGAAATCAGGTCAAAAAGTCATGCAGGTTTTAGAAGACTTAAATAAAAACAAAGAACATACAATAATCCTTATTACTCACGAAACTGAAACTGCAAGTCATGCAGAAAGAATTATTCGCTTAAAAGATGGATTGTTAGTCAGTGACAAAAAAGTTCAAAAAAGAAGAAGCTCTAAAGACTTTAATAAATAATTTGTTATGAAAAAAAATATACTTTTAATTAGAACAGCCCTAAAAGCATTGATTCTTCACAAATCAAGAAGTTTATTAACTATACTAGGTATTGTAATTGGTATTGCCTCGATCATTGTAATTATGGCTATGACCCAAGGAGCAACAAATTTAATTGTTTCTGAGATCAAAGGGATTGGTGGTGAAAGTTTTGAAATCTTACCAGGAAAAGACCCTAAAGGACCTAGTGATTTTGGTAATTTATTTACAGAGTCTTTAAAGAAAAGAGAGCTTGATGCAATTACAAACAAAAGAAATGTGCCTTTTATTAAGGATGTTTCTCCAAATGTTTTAGTACCTGGAAGTGTTAGCTTTGAAAATGAAACATTTTCACCCACAACTTTTGGAGTTGGTGAAGTTTTCATAAGACTTCTAGATATAAATATAGGAAAAGGTAATGCCTTTTCATCTGGAGATGTGCGTTCTAAATCCCAGATTGTAGTTATTGGTACCGAAGTTGCTGAAAATTTATTTGGAAATAACAATCCGATTGGAAAGAAAATAACTATGAAAAACAGAAAGTTTACAGTAGTTGGAGTTATTGAGAAAACTGGAGCGAAGGCTTTTTTAAATGTCGACAAGCTAGTATTAATACCTTACTCTACAGCAATGACTTATTTGCTTAGTCAAGACTTCTATAATTCTATTTGGGCAAGAGCTGACTCCCCTGAAAATGTGAAAACTGCCATCAGAGATGTTGAAATTACCCTAAGAGATCTACATGATATTGAAGAAGGCGAAGATGATGATTTTCACATTCAATCTCAAGAAGAAGCTTTAGAAAGAATTTCTACCATTACGGATGTTTTATCAATTTTATTAGTTTCAGTGGCAGCTATATCTTTGCTAGTTGGAGGTATTGGGATTATGAATGTAATGCTTGTTTCTGTAACAGAAAGAACTAAGGAAATTGGAATTAGAAAAGCTGTAGGTGCAACTATTTCTGATATTAGAAATCAATTTTTATTTGAAGCAATAACTCTTACCTTAAGCGGTGGCTTACTTGGAGTTTTTATTGGCTTGTTTATTTCATTCCTAGCTGGAAAAATTATCATTGCCTTAAATCCAGGTCTTAACTGGGTATTCTTCTTTCCATGGTATGCAATAGTTTTATCAGTTACTGTTTCAACTTTAATTGGTCTTGTATTTGGTATTTACCCTGCTTTATCAGCGAGTAAAAAAGATCCTATTAAAACTTTACGTTACGAGTAGTTGCTGATATAATTTCAGTAAAAGTAACTCTTACAAATGAATAAAAATGTTTTAGGAATAGTTATAGCTTTAGTTCTAGCTATGGGATTTGGAATTAATTATTTGGCAAATATGCCTGGACCTTTAGATGACTTCACTAAATGTTTAGCTGAAAAAGAAAGTATCTTATATGGATCTTTCCTGTGTCCAGCTTGTCAGCAACAAAACTCTATATTTGGATCATCTAAAAAATATCTTCCATATATAGAGTGTTCAAATCCAGATCGATCTCAAACTCAAGCTTGTATTGATGCTGAAATTGAAAATTATCCTACTTGGTTCTTTGGTGACGGAAGTGTTCAAACTGGAATTTTAGAATTAGAAGTCCTAGCTGAAAAAACTGGGTGTCAATTACCATCTAACGAATAATTATGGAATATTTATATAATTATAATTTTTTAATCAGCAATCTGACTCTCTTAGGGCATGTATTGCTTGTACTTTTTATAATAGCTTTCTTTTTTAGAAATAAAATAAAAAATCTTTGGTTTTTATATGTAGATAATTATCTTTTTGTAACCCTATTTTTTAGTGTATCAGCTTTCTTGGGAAGCCTGTTTTATTCAGTAGTAATTGGCTTTCATCCATGTAGTCTATGCTATTGGCAAAGAATATTTATGTATCCAATGCTATTTATATCAACTTTAAGTTTAGTAAGAAAAGAAAAATTAGATTCATCTTATTTTTTAATGCTTAGTGGTATAGGCTCTGCAATTTCACTTTATCACCTTTATTTGCAATTCACACCAAACCCTCTACCTTGTTCAATTACTGGGCAAGGAGTTAACTGCTCAGATAATTGGGTGCTGGAATATGGATACATTACAATTCCGGTAATGGCTTTAACTTGCTTTTTACACATATTTATAGTAAATTTATACAATAAGATACAAAAAAAATAATTAAAAATTAACATTTTAAACATGGAAGTTCTTCCCGCCGTCATTAATTTAGTCTTGCTGATAATACTATCAGCTATATTCTCCTCTTCGGAAACTGCACTTTATTCAATTTCTCCTGCAAAAATAAAAGCTTTACAGGCACAAAAAACTAGAGGAGCAGGTTTGATTGCAAAGCTTAAAGAAAATCCAAATAAAATGTTAGTAGTTATCTTAATTGGTAATAACTTAGCAAATGTTGGTTCTTCAGCATATGCTACAGTATTCTTTACAGATGTTTTTGGAAGCTACGGAGTAGGACTTGCAACTGGGGTTATGACTTTTGCTCTTTTAATTTTTGGTGAAATACTACCAAAGTCATTTGCTGCAAAACACAGTGTGAAGATTGCACAGTTTGTAGTATATCCTTTAATGGCCATAGAATACATATTTTATCCACTTGTATGGCTATTTGAAAAAGCTTTAATGAAACTTACTGGTAATCATATTCAAAGTGTTTCAGAGGAAGAAGTAAAAGCTATGGTTTCTTTAGGTGCTAATGAGGGTACTTTAGAAAAACATGAAAAAGAATTCATTGAAAATGTTTTAGAATTCAACGACATCTTAGTTGAAGATGTAATGACTCCTAGAACTCAAATTTTTGCTGCTTCTACTCAAACTACCTTACGAGATTTAATAAGTCAGTGTATGGATGAAGGATTTTCTAGAATTCCAATTTATAAAGAAGATATAGATCACATAGAAGGATATGTAACTGTGAAAATGTTACTGGAACTTTCAATTGATCAAAATAACTTAGATAAAACTATTGGTGAGTTAAAAATCTTAGATGCATTTAGAATTCCAAAAACCAAAACTGTTTATGGCCTATTCAAACAATTCAAGAAAAAAAAGCAACACTTGGCAATTGTATACAATGAATTTGGTGGAGTTGATGGTTTGATTACAATGGAAGATATTCTAGAAGAAATCGTAGGAGATATCTCTGACGAAAGTGATGAAAATGAACTTACTGTTAAAAAAATTGCTAAAAATCGATATTCTCTAAGTCCATCTACAACAGTTTCTGAAATTGAAGATCTATTTAAAATTGAAATACCAGATTATGAAAATCAAGAAAATATCTCATTTATAATTCTAGATATCCTTAAAAGATTTCCTAAGACAAATGAGGAGGTTAAATTATATAATTTAGTTTTCAAAATCACGAAAATGGATGCCAATAAATCTCAAATTTTAGAACTAGAGGTAAGTAAAAAATAGAGCTTTAGTTGTTGTAATTTTGTTTTAAAAATGATATAATGATTAGATAAAACAAATACAATGATAAAAAAGAGAAATTTATTTACAAAGAAATTTGCAGTTAAACTACTTATCGTAGCTGTTTTTAGTACTTTAAGCAGTTTAAATGCTTTTGCCGTAAACGATGGACCTCCAAGCTTTTCAATTAAGACACCTGAAACCAAAGCAATTCCAATGTCTAATCCTTTTGGGGATTCAAGTAAAGCGTCTATCGAACTTCCTTTACCAGGATCTAACCAGGGTTCTAGTATTGACCTTCAAACGATTCCTGATGATTCAGAGTTAAAAGAAGAATCAAGTTCTATTGGGTTTGAAGTTGTTCCAAGAGTTGAAAATCTAAAAACAGAAGCTAAATCATTAGACACAATTGAAATATCTTTCGATGAAATCAGCGGAGTAGAAACTTACTTTGTTTTGTACGGAACTTCTAAAGTGGAAACTGCAGATGATGTCTACAACATGCCACCAAAAGATACAGAAGGAAAAACCTCTGTTCAAATCTCTAATTTAGAAGAAAATGTAGATTACTTTTTTTCTGTTGTTGCTAAAGCAAACGATGATTATTCTGAATTTTTATCAGATGAAGTATCTATGAAAATTGATCCAAGTCTTTTGACTATCCCAGAAATTTCTTCGGCGAATGCTATAAACAATAAATTTTTAAAAATAGAATTCTCAACTATGATGGATTTTTCAAATCTTTCAGAAGAAAACTTTATTCTTAAAGAAACGTTTGATGACTCAAGTATTGAAATTCATAAATTCACCATTACTGATGACAAAACCTTAACTCTTAGAACTTCTACTTTAAAAAGTGGATTTGAATACAACTTAGAACTTAAAGATATTAAATCAACGGACCAAATTGAATTAACAAATAATTCTTTAACATTTAGAACTGAAGACTTAGATTCTCTTGAAGAATTTGAAATTTCAGAAGTAAACGTACTTGATTTTAAAGGAGTTGAGATAATCTTTAATGACGAAATTCTTAAAAAGGATAATATCAAAGAAAACTTAAATATAGTTCTAAAATCAAATCCAAATAAAATTATTAGTATTGAGGATGTTTTAGCAAATCCAAACGATACTACAAAATTTTTATTGGTATTAGAAGGTTTAACTGAGGATGATTACCAAATACTAATTCAAGATATAGAGGGAGTTAAAAAAGGCTCTGCCTCCGATTCAAATAAAACAAAAGAATTTAAGGGTGTTAATCCTGTACAGAACAATGAAATAAAAGAAGATACTCCTGTTGAGATAATTGAAGATAAAATAAGCCCAGCTGACGTTAGAAATCTTAACGCTAGATTTATTGATGAAGCTCTTATAAACCTTGAAATATCTTTTGATCCATCAGTAGATTTAGATGATGATCTTGATAAATATGAATTATATTTCGCAAAAGATTCAGATAGTTATTTTGCATATACTCAAATTTCGAAAGATCAGACGGATCCTATTTTTATTCAAGATTTGGATTTAGATGCTGAATTTTATAATATTAAAGTTACAGCAAAAGATACCAACAACAATGAATCAACGGGTGCAGTTTTTAAACTCTTCCTGCCGGAAACTGGTCCTGCTGGAACTTTAGCTTTATTGGCTATGTCAATTTTAGGCTCTAGAAGACTAACTCGTAAAAAAGATTAAGTTTAAGGTGGCTGAATTAAAATTTCACCTTCTACATCAGTTCTTAATACTAACCTAGAGTGTTGAGCTATATTTTGAATTGCTTTTTGGTGAGGATGCTTAAATCGATTTGCATAACCTGCTGTAACAACAGTAACCTTAGGGTTCAAAAGTTCTAGGAACTCTTTAGAATTTGAGGTTTTTGACCCGTGATGGTTGGATTTAAATAAATAAACATTTTTTAAATTACGATTTTGCATTAAGTAATTTTCTTGCTCTTGATAAATATCTCCAGCAGCGAAAAAAATAAATTCTTGATTATCGTAAATTTCAATCACAAGGCTATGCAGATTCAAGTCTTTTTCATCTTTTTCAAGAGGAACTTTATAGACTTTGAAATCTAATTTACAAGCTTTTATATCTTTGATTTCTTGGTTAATTTCAAATTTGTTGTGACTTAAATCTTTTAAATCATCTAAAGATTCTTTTTGAAATGGTAAAAACGGATAATATAAATTTTGAATTTCAAAACGTTTAGATATCAAATTTAAACCATGGATATGATCGTGGTGTGGATGAGAAACAAAAACATGATCAAAATCTCGTTTATTAAAAGGAAGATATTTATACAAAGAATCTAACATTGCGTAGTCCGATCCCCCATCAATTAAAATTGAACAAAAGTCTGTATTGCGAATCAAAATAGCATCCCCCTCCTGTGTATTGAAAAAGACGACAATTATCCCTTTGTATTTTGTTAAATGATAATAACGAAATCCAATTAATAGAATTAAGCTTATTGTAATGATAAAAAGGGTTTTGTGTTGTTTTTTCATGTTTAAAGTGTATAATGGAGGGGTTAATAAAAGTTAAAAAATGTCTAACAAATTTTTACATGTTAAGGGTGCAAGAATGCACAACTTAAAAAATATAGAAGTAAAAATTCCCAAAAATAAACTTACTGTGATTACTGGACTTTCAGGTTCTGGTAAATCGAGTTTAGCTTTTGATACTATTTATGCAGAAGGACAAAGAAGATATGTAGAAAGTATGTCTGCATATGCAAGACAGTTTTTACAATTGTCTGAAAAACCTGATGTAGATCAGATTGATGGGCTTTCGCCTGCTATTTCGATTGATCAAAAAACTGCGAGTAGAAATCCTCGATCGACAGTTGGTACTGTAACGGAAATTTATGATTATTTAAGATTAATGTTTGCCAAAGTTGGGGTTCCTCATGATCCTAAAACTGGTAAACCTCTTGAAAGACAATCGGTGAGTCAGATGGTAGAAAAGGTTACTGAACTTACCCAAGGCACAAAAATTATATTATTGGCTCCTGTTGTAAAAGGTAGAAAGGGTCAGCATGAAAAGGTTTTAGATGAGATTAAAAAAGAAGGTTTTGTGAGAGTAAGGTTGAATGGACAAATTTATTCTATTTTAGATATTCCTGAAATCGATCCAAAAAAGCATAATACTCTGGAAATTGTTGTAGATAGATTGGTTGTGAAAAATTATGAGTCGAGTTTTGAAGAAAATAATTTTGGAGAAACAGTTGAAGTTCCAAATCCAAATAAAACAAGACTTGCAGATTCTATGCAAACGGCTGCAAAGTTTGGGGAAGGAGATGTAATTATTTTAAATCATGATAACCAAGAAGAACTAAGATTATCGGAAAATTTTGAGGCTGTAGAAGGCTTGAATTCTTTATCGAATTTAGAACCAAGAATGTTTTCTTTTAATTCTCCACATGGAGCTTGTCAGGACTGTCACGGACTTGGTTATAAGCAAGTAATTGATGTTAATTTATTGGTGCCTAATCAAACTTTATCTTTGTCGCAAGGCGCTATTTTGCCATGGGCTAACAGTTATTCGGCTACGGGCTGGTATTATGCTTTACTTGAAGCTGTGTGTGTGGCTAATGAAATTCCAATGAATATTGCATTTAAAAGATTAAGCCCAGAGCAAAAAACTTTACTTTTTTATGGAACTGAAGATATTGAATACGATTTAAGAGTTCCTAGTACTTCAAAAATGCGTGGATCTGTTTATCGGACAAAATACGAAGGAGTAATTCCAAATTTAATGAGACGTCATGCTGAGGCTGACTCAGAGACTTCAAAAAAACGTTTTGAAGAATATATGAATGAACAAGTATGTCCAAGTTGTGAAGGGAAAAGATTAAGAAAAGAAATTTTATGTGTTTTGATTGGTGGAAAGAATATTATTGATGTCACTAATTTTTCAGTAGAAAAAGCTTTAGATTTCTTTACTAATGTTAAACTTGATAAGACTCAAGCTGTGATTGCCAAAATGATTTTAAAAGAAATTTCTGATCGTTTGAAATTCTTAATGGATGTAGGTCTTTCTTATTTAACACTAAGTAGATCGGCTAACACTTTATCTGGTGGTGAAGCCCAAAGAATTCGTTTGGCTACACAAATTGGATCAAAACTTAGTGGAGTTTTGTATGTGCTTGATGAACCGTCAATTGGACTTCATCAAAATGACAACGACAAGCTAATTAAAACTTTAGTTGAGCTTAGAGATCTTGGAAATACTGTAATTGTGGTAGAGCATGACTCTGACACTATGCTGGCAGCGGATTACATTATAGACATTGGACCTGGAGCTGGAAAACATGGTGGAGAAGTGATTTTTGAGGGTACACCAAAAGAACTTTTAGAATCCGATAACACTGATACTGGTGCTTACCTAAGTGGTAAAAAAGATATGCCAGTTCCAACAAAAAGAAGAAAAGGAAATGGAAAATTTTTAGAAGTTGTTGGGGCTTCTCAAAACAATCTGAAAAATATAAATGTTAAGTTCCCTCTTGGAAAATTTATTGCTGTAACTGGAGTTTCAGGTTCTGGTAAATCTACCTTAGTAAATGATATTTTGCTAAAAGAAGTTATGCTAGAAACAAACTCTCGCAGTAGAGCTGTTTCAGGTGAGCACAAAGAAATTAAAGGACTTGAAAATGTTGATAAGGTAATCAATATTGATCAGTCTCCGATTGGAAGAACTCCGCGTTCGAATCCGGCTACTTATACTGGTGTTTTTACGGATATTAGAAATTTATTGGCAGCTACTCCAGAAGCAAAAGTTCGTGGGTACAATGCTGGGAGATTTTCTTTTAATGTAAAAGGTGGAAGATGTGAAGACTGTTCTGGAGATGGAACTAAGAAAATTGAAATGCACTTTTTGCCAGATATTTATGTACAATGTGAAACTTGTAATGGGAAAAGATACAACAGAGAAACTTTGGAAGTTGCATACAGAGGAAAAAATATTTCAGATATTTTAGAAATGACAGTAGAAGAAGCAATGAGCTTTTTTGCTGCAGTTCCATCGATAAAAAGAAAAATGGAAACATTAAATGCAGTTGGACTTGGATATATTCATTTAGGTCAATCTGCGAATACTCTTTCAGGTGGTGAAGCACAGCGTGTTAAATTAGCCACAGAGCTTTCTAAGCGTTCAACAGGTAAAACACTTTATGTTTTAGACGAACCAACTACAGGGCTGCATTTTGGAGACGTGGCTAAACTTTTAGAGGTACTTCAGAAGCTAGTTGATAAAGGTAACACGGTTTTAACAATCGAGCATAATTTGGATGTTGTAAAATGCGTGGATCACATTATCGATATTGGACAAGATGGTGGTGACAAAGGTGGAGAAATTTTAGTAGAAGGAACTCCAGAAGAAGTTGCGAAACACCCAGGTAGCTATACTGCTCATTGGCTAAAGAAATTGATTTAGTTAAATTATTTGATTTTAAAAAGACCCTTCGGTTTGTGGGGGTCTTTTTTATGTTTTATATTTTTATCAAGCCTCATCAAGTAATTTTTCCCATTCTTTTTTGCTAGCAGTTTTAGCTATTTTACTGAATGTGAATCCGGCTTTCGTTAACCTTTCTAAATTCTCTTCAGCTTCAAAATACTTTAACTTCTCTTCCCACCCTGCATTTTTTACTATCTGGGATAGGTGGTATCCGTTAAATCCGGCGTTCGTTAACCTTTCTAAATTCTCTTCAGCCTCAAAATACTTTAACTTCTCTTCCCAGCCTGCTCCAACTACTATCTGGGATAGGTGGGTTGCTTCAAATCCGGCTTTCGTTAACCTTTCTAAATTCTCTTCAGCCTCAAAATACTTTAACTTCTCTTCCCAGCCTGCATTTCTTACTATCTGGGATAGGTGGTATCCGTTAAATCCGGCTTTCGTTAACCTTTCTAAATTCTCTTCAGCCTCAAAATACTTTAACTTCTCTTCCCAGCCTGCTCCAACTACTATCTGGGATAGGTGGTATCCGTTAAATCCGGCTTTCGTTAACCTTCCTAAATTCTCTTCAGCCTCAAAATACTTTAACTTCTCTTCCCAGCCTGCATTTAATACTATCTGGGATAGGTGGTATCCGTTAAATCCGGCTTTCGTTAACCTTTCTAAATTCTCTTCAGCCTCAAAATACTTTAACTTCTC
>Ga0163108_10000460_pt1 | contig 30285 bp, 26 predicted proteins | sample Fk1155metaG_FD_109644 | JGI IMG/M metagenome (GOLD analysis project Ga0163108, IMG submission 109644) | Marine microbial communities from the Central Pacific Ocean - Fk160115 155m metaG | ecosystem: Environmental > Aquatic > Marine > Oceanic > Photic zone | place: The Central Pacific Ocean...
CTCTTGGTAGATAATTCGATTGTCGTTTTAGAAAACATTGATAGGCATTTACAAATGGGGAAAAGCGCTACAAAAGCTGCTTTAGATGCTGCATTAGAAGTTGCTACTCCAGTATTGGCTTCCACTTTGGTTATCATTGTGGTATTTATTCCAACCTTATTTTTAACAGGAATTGCCAAAGATTTATTCTCTCCATTAGCCATTACAGTAGCGGGGGCAATGCTCGGGTCTTATCTTTTTTCCTTAACTTTAATTCCAATAACAGCTGCAAATTTATTTAAGAATCATTTGCCAAGCGTAGAAGAAAAAGAAAGAACAGGATTTAGAAAGATAGTTGAAAAATGGAGAAATGCTTATAAAAGTAGTATAGAAAATGTATTGGAAAAAAAGAACTCCTATTTGATCTTTACACTTGCTTTGTTTGTTCTTTCTTTAGTCGGATTTGTTAACCTGGGTTATGAATTATTCCCCAAAACAGATGTTGGGCAAATGGAAATTCTAATCCGAAAAGAATCCGGAACACCTCTTAAAACAACTGAAAAAACCATTGCCAAAATGGAAGAAATCGTAAAAGAAGTAATGAGAAATGATTTGGCACAAACGGTTTCTAACATTGGCGTTTTTTATGATTTACCAGCAGCCTATACGCCTAATTCCGGTACACAAGATGCTTTCATCAAAGTTCAATTGACTGAAAACCACTCACGATCTACGGATAGTTATGTGCCTATTCTAAGGGAACAATTCCATAGAAAATTTCCAGGAGTTGAGGTGAGTTTTAATACAGGAGGGTTAATTACTGCAGCACTAAATGAAGGAAAAACATCTCCAATTGATGTGCAAGTAAAAGGAAATAAATTAGAAGTGTTGCGAGCATTAGCTGAGCGATTAAGAGATACCATAAATGCAATTCCAACAACAAGGGATGTGCGCATTTTGCAGAGGATTGATCAGCCTACTAAAGAAATGGATATTGATAGGGTAAAGGCAGCAGAATTAGGGGTGGAACCTGTTGATGCTATCCAAAATTTGGTATCGGCATTGAACTCATCTACAACTTTCAATAAGGCCTTTTGGATAGATGAAAACAATGGAAACCATTACTATGTTGGGGTTACTTATCCTGAAAGTGAAATCAATAAAGAACATACATTAGAAAATGTAATTGCAACTTCCAAATTTGGGAATCCTGTTCCGTATAAATTGTTTTCTAGAATAAGAGAAACCACTCAGCCGGTAGAAATCAATCATCATAATTTAACAAGAGAATTTAATGTCTATGCTAATGTGGAGGGAGTAGATATTGGAAGCGTTTCGGATGAAATTGCTTTGCGAATTAAAGAATTCAGAAAAAATTTACCTAAAGGCTATGAAGTGAACTTTGAAGGAGAAGTAGCGGTTATGAAAAGTTCATTTGCTAATTTAGGACTAGGGCTGTTTTTAGCAGTGCTTTTTGCATTTCTTATTATTACACCTCTTTTCAAATCTTTTCGTCAACCACTCATAATTATTTTAGCAATTCCCTTTGGATTAATAGGTATTGTTGCTTTAATGATACTAACTAACACCAATTTAAGCATACAATCCATTATGGGAATTATCATGATGGTAGGAATATCTGTTTCTTACGGAAACATTCTAATTGACAGAATCAACAACTTAATTAAGGAAGGAGTGCAAAAAAGGATGGCTATTATCAATGGGGCTTCCGACCGATTCCGCCCAGTAGTCATGACAGCTGCCACTACAGTTTTTGGACTTTTGCCTACTGCTATTGGCATAGGAGAAACCGGAGGAGCAAATGTGCCATTGGCTATAGCTGTAATTGGAGGAACAATAACAGCAACACTCCTTACTCTATATATTATTCCAATATTTTATTTACTGATTGCAAAAACACAAAATAATGAAAACTAAATTTTTAATTTCAATCCTAACAATTTCTTTGCTTTCTTGTGCTAATGATACACATCAGCAAAATGAAAGTACGGAAACAGATTTGAAAATCACTACAGTTAAAGTGGTAAATCCACAGCAAAGGAGCTTTACTTCTGTTTTGCAAATTATTGCAAATGCTATCCCAAACAAACGGGTGGATATTCATGCTATGGAAGGAGGATTCCTTTCAGAATTGAAGAAAGATATTGGAGATAAAGTGTATGAAGGAAATGTATTGGCAATACTGAATAATCCTGAATTAAAAAGAGAGTTGGAAATAAATAAAGTAGCAAAAGAAGTAGCTGAAGCCAATTATTTGAGATTTAAAAAAGTAATTGCCAAAACGCCTGAACTTACCACTTTACAAGAATTTGAGAAAGTAGAAGCCACATATTTAATGGCAAATGCTAAATATCAGGCAACTTTAAATAGGGATAGTTTACTGACTATTCGAGCACCTTTTAGCGGAATTATTACTGCAAGAAATATAGAATTAGGAGCATTGATTCAAAGTGGAATAAACAACAGTAATTCTATCATTCTTTTTGAATTGATGGATGTAGATATTATTCGTTTGACTGTTGCACTTCCCGAAACGGAAGTGGATAATATTAGTAACGGTATGGAAGCTGTAATCTCGTTTACTGAACTTCCAGGAAGGGAGTTCCCTGCTCAAGTTTCTCGAATGGCAAATGCTATTGATAATCGCACCAAAACTATGGAAGTACAATTTGATATTTCAAACAAAAATGGAAAAATAAAAGCGGGCATGTATGCTAATGTTGAACTTCAGCTGCAATCCACTAACGATAAAATATCCTTACCCAATGAGGCGCTTATTGCAATAAAAAGTGAGTTTTTTATTTTACAAGTAAAGAATGGGATTGTAGAAAAAACCCTTATTAAGAAGGGTTTATCTAATAGTAAATATTTTGAAGTCTTGAGCAATGAAGTTAATGAAAATACTCAAGTTATTATAGAAGGGAAAGCCATTATAAAAGACGGAAGTAAGGTTAAAATAAGCAAATAGTGAAGCAATTATTTTTTATAGGATTTTTGAGCTTTGTAATTACAGTTAATGCACAAGACACTTTGTATTTATCACATAACAAATTGCTTGAGTTGACGCTCAATCAGAATTTACAAATACAGAAAAATGAGCTTAATTACAGAATGGCTAAAACATCATTTTACAAAAGTATTGGTCATAGCCTCCCCACTTTAGGAATAGGGATCAAACGTTATGAGTTAGATGGGTTTACACAAAGCACGGAAGGTAATTTTGTTGATGTAAACAAAAATAATGAGTGGCGTGGAAAAAGTTTCAGAATTTCTTGGGATGTGAGTGATTTGCTTTTTAATTCAGTAGCAGAAAACAAAAGTGTAAGAGCTGCTTTCTACAATAAAGAAGTCCTCAATATTGATGAGCAAATAACTATTTTTTCTAATTATTATCGTTTAGCAGCAAGTGAGGAAAAAGAAAAAGCAATTGCTTCATTTCTCAGTAAAAACAAGGAGATAGTATCTCAATTACAATTGCAAGTGTCGGCTGGTTTGCGTCTACAATCTGAATTATTATTAGCACAATCCAATTTGAATAATTTGAAAATTAAATTATTGCAACAAAAACAAAATACGTATGAACTTTCACAAAATTTATTAGGAGCTCTTAATATAGAAGGTAATTATATTTTGAAGATAAAATATGATTTTTACAGACATAATGCAACAGATATAAGTGATGCTAATTTGGAGGGTAAATTAAATAATCGCTTTGAATTACAACAAGTGCAGATGGAGTTGGTTAGCAATAAATGGGAAAAGAATAAAGAATTATTCGGCTTATTGTTACCTAAAATTTCTTTTGGAATGAATGATGGTTTATTTGGTCCAATTAATCAGGATGCTTTTGGGGATCAAAATATAATGACAACTTCTTTATTATGGAATATTCCTTTAGGTTCTATTTTTCCTGCAGGAGATTACAAAAACAAAAATTATTTGTATAAAATCAAGTTGCTTGAAAAAGAACAATTGGAAAATAAGCTAAAAGCAGAAATGCATACCCTTGTTGCAGCATACAATTCAGCTCAAGAGCAATATTCACTAGCTAAAAAATCGGTTGGATTCGCAAAATTGGCTTATGAACAATCCATGCAAAGACAAGCATTAGGAACGGCTACTCAACTTGAATTATTTCATGCGGAAAAAGAATTCTTAAATGCTAAGCTTATTTACATTGATGCCATTACCTATAAACAAGAGATAACACAGAAAAAGATGGCGTCTTTCACTAAAAAAGTAATGCAATAAAAAGGGTGTGAAGTTTCTTCTTTTCAACAACACCTTTTAAGTTTACTAGAAATCAATTTGCATTCTCATCATAGCAGCATTTTCAGTTGTAATTTCTCCTGCTAAATCAGTTTTCTCAGCCATTACATAGTTGAGCATTACTCTGGTATAAGGATTTAAATACCAATTAACACCTAAAGTAATATCATCTAAAGTGCCTTTATTAGCAGCAGCTAAATCCATATTTGAAATACGCGCAACTAATTCAAAAGCTCCTTTTCCACCACCGCCATAGTTATTATTAGGCTTTATTCTTCCAAAGCCATCCAAAGAACTTTTATATGGCCTACTCTCCCCTGTAAGAAAATAAGAAATTTGTCCGTAATAACTACTAAGTTCTGTTTCAACTATACCGACAACAGTTGCTTGTAAATATTCTGCCTGCATAGAAAGAGAATTAGTTACATACGCAACTTCCCCTCCTAAAACATTTGTTTCTGCAACATCTTCAAAACTTACAGATATTAATTTATTTCCTAAATGATTCTCTGCTCTTGTAGAAAATCCATAAGTCTTATCACTATTTTTTCTCTTACTACCAGCTAAACCAAGATGTAATAATCGATTCTCATTATTTATTACTGAGTAGGTTATTCTTCCATTAACATTTACATCATAATTCTGAAGTTCATTTCCAAAATTATTCCCATTACTAAAAACCCCCATTTGTAATGATATCTTGTTTTTCATGTTAGTATTGTACATGATTCCTGTATTTCTTTCTGGAAAGAATACACTAGATAACGATCTTTCCATAAAAGCAATGTGTTTGCTTGAGGTAAGAACTTCTAATCGAAAAGGTTCTTTAAAGCGACCCACCCTTACTTCTCCACTAAATGGCAACTCTCCTAATTCCATCCAAACATCTTTATAAGCTATCTTTTCACCTACAAAATCTAAATTTAATTTATATTTTACATTTTGAGATATTATTCCAGAACTATATAATCTAACTCTTCTAAATTCAGTTCTAGCAATTGCTTTATCATCAAACGTATTTTTCAATATTGCCATGTCGAACATCATTCGTCCCCCGAATTTTATTTCTTTATCGGAAGTCTGTGCATTAACAAATCCCATAGTTAGAACTGCTAAGCAAAGTGTTAAAATAGTTTTTTTCATTATTCTTTATTTTATAAATTATACCTCTTTAATGTAGAGAATTATTTAACTCCAACAATCGCTTCAGAAATATTGAATACATGATCTCCTATTTTCTCCAATGAGTGGATCAAGTTAATATATATCATACCGGCTTGTATTTTTACCTCTCCTTTTTCTACTCTTTGCAAATAATCTTTTCGTATCTTATTTCTTGTTGTATTAACATTTATCTCTAATCTATCTGCTTCATCAATAGCAACTTGAGTATAATTAGTTTTAAGATTTTTTTGCATGACTTTTAATGTTTCATTTACGGCACCTATCATATTGTCAAGTTGAGTTTTCATTTCTGGTAAGAAGTTAACGTTTTGTTCTTTTTTCCGATTAATTTCAATTGACATTTGATAACAAATATCTCCGATACGCTCCATATCATTTATAATAGAGATCATACTTCTGACTTTGACAGATGCTGAATCACTTAATTCTCCTTGAGATGCTTTGGCTAAATAATCCGCTATTTCCACTTCCATTCTATCTGTTATATCCTCATACTTCTTTATACGAGATAGTTTTTCTTGGAATTTCTTACTATTCGTTTCTTCTAATAGCGCCGGGATAAAGCTGAAAAGTTTTAGTATTCTTTTTCCAAATTTAGTTACTTCCTTATTTGCCTCTACAATTGAAAGTTCTGTTGTGCTCATTAATCCAGTGCCAATATGTTCTAGATGGAACTCTTCATCTAAGTCTCCTTTTGATGACTGCATTTTTATTACAGCTTTACTAATTAAAGGAACAAATCCTACCAAGAGCAATACATTAAGGATATTAAACGTAGTGTGAAATATAGAAAGTCCTATAGGTATCGCTACAGATTCACCCACAACATCTAGAGGTGACATTTGCATATTGACAGTCATATAATTATCAATCGTTTTAATAAAGAGTGGAAAAGCAATAATCATCCAGATAACGCCAAAAATATTAAATATAAAATGTGCTCTTGCAGCTCTTTTTGCATGTACATTTCCAACTAATGCAGCTAAATTAGCAGTAATGGTAGTTCCAATATTCTCCCCCAGCACCATGGCAGCTGCCAGTTCAAAAGGGATATAGCCTTCATAGCACATTACAAGAGTTAAAGCCATTGCGGCACTAGAAGACTGTACTGCCAAAGTTAAAATCGTCCCTACGCCAATAAATATTATGGTTGATAAATATCCCATGTCAGCATAATTAGCTAAGAAACTTAAGAACTCTGGGTTTTGCTTAAGGTTCGGAACAGAATTTTTTAATTCGTCAAGCCCCATAAAAAGTAATGCGAAACCAATGAATACTTCTGCCCATGATCTAATATTAGCTTTTGAAGCAAACATCATGGGGAATCCAAAAGCAATAATTGGTAATGCTATAGAAGATATTTTAACTTTAAATCCAAGAATTGATATTAACCATGCTGTAATTGTAGTGCCAATATTCGCTCCCATTATCACCCCTATAGACTCCACTAGACTAAGCAATCCGGCATTTACAAAACTTACAATCATCACTGTAGTAGCAGAAGAAGATTGTAATAGTGCAGTTATTAGAAATCCTGTGATAATTCCTAAAAACCTATTAGAAGTCATTTTACTTAAAATACTTCTCATTTTGCTTCCGGCTACTTTTTGTATCCCATCACTCATTATTTTCATCCCAAAGATGAAAAATCCAAGAGCCCCTATAAGTTTTAATAAATCAAAAATTCCAAAATCCATATTTTATTTTAGGTATTATTTTAATCGCAAATTTATATGTTTTGTGTTTTGTTTTGAAAAATTCCCTCTCCTTTTTTTTATTAATTTTAAAATATCCTAAATAATTCTTCCCAATCTAAAGATTTGTTATTCAGTTTAGAGAACCCACTACAACTTTTACTCTCATTTATTGCTTTTTCAAAATCAAAATTATTTTGTTCCTGGCAGTAACAAATATTCTTTTGCTTAAAGTTTTTAGCTAAATATTCTTGTTCGGTTTGTCCTGGAGTTGGAATAAAAAAAGCCTTTTTTTCAAGCTTTGTCAAATCCATTATAGTAGAGTAACCTGGTCTACAAATTATTAAATCAGATTTTAAAATAGCTTCATTCAAATCTTTAGCATTTAGGTGTGCTTTTATAGTAAGATTTCCCGTTCGCTTACTAATATTGACTTCTGGCTTACCTAATACAATAAGTGATTTTTCTTCTCTTTCTTTTAGTGCTTTTATAAGTCCTTTTTCTAAAATTGTTCTTTGCGGTTCAGGACCTGAAACAATAGCCAAGAAATCATATTCTCTTTCAATATCTGATTTCTCAAAACGAGATTGTGTGCCAATATAGATGGTGTTTTTTGGTAAAACTTTTGGTTTTGAAAGGGCTCCTGCAAGGTTGCTTTTTTTGTCATCCATTACCCAACAAATATCAAATTTATTGATGTATTTATAATTAAGATCCCGTATTGCAGATGTAAAATAAGGACTTTGAATTTCTAATTGATGCGTGATAAAGACGGTTGGCACATCATTGCAAAACAGTCCAAATCTGTTATCAGAAATTACCCCATCAATCTCATACTCTTTTACAATTTGCTTTATAGTTTGATTTTCTTTATTTATACTCCATAATAGCTTTGGTATTTGTAAAAGCATACTTACACTCATAGGTAGATAAGTATGGTATTTAATATTGTAGCCACTAAAACGAACCATCTCTAAATTCGGAAATTCTGTACTTAATAAATGTAGTGGGCGCCCATCAGCAGCTAAAACTACTTCAAAGTTTTGTGAAATTAAAGCATTTATAATAGGGATGCATCTTGTAGCATGCCCGATTCCCCAATCTAGTGGCGCAACTAAGATTCTTTTTTTCGATTTCACAGGCCGAAAATACTTAAAACACTCGTACTTTTGTATTATACTATTAGGTTTTGGCAAAAAATAAATTAAAAAAATTCGCTCAAATGAAGGATTACAATCATGTAGTTGAGCCATCATTAGATGAATTAAAAGCAGGGTTAGCACTAAAAGGAAAGTGGAGAAAAGATTTTTTCAGAAATAAAAATCCTTTGGTGGTAGAACTTGGATGTGGTATGGGGGAATATAGTGTGGGCTTAGCTGAAAAGTATCCTGAAAAAAATTTCCTAGGAATCGATATTAAAGGTGCTAGAATTTGGCAAGGAGCTACTGAATCATTAGAGAAAGGAATGAAGAATGTGGGGTTTCTGCGCATTAGAATTGATTGGATTGAAATGTGTTTTGCAAAAACGGAAGTAGATGAAATTTGGATGACCTTTCCCGATCCTCAGCTTAAAAAAAGGAGAGGAGCTAAGCGGCTGACTCATCCAGGATTTTTAAAACGTTATAAAAAGATCTTAAAAGAAGGTGCTCCTATTCATTTAAAAACGGACAGCCAATTTTTGCATGGTTTTACACTGGGCGTTATTACTGGTGAAAATCATATTTTAGAAGATGCAACAGAGGATTTATATAATTCAAATCAGCAAAGAGAACATATGGAGATTAAAACACATTATGAGAAAATTTTCTTTAAAAAAGGATTACCGATTACTTATTTGAGGTTTAAATTGAATTATTAAGCAAGGTCTTTTAGAAAATGAGGGTGTTGAAATTAAAAACAACCAAATTGTTGATTTGAAAAAATACGTGTGGGAGCCAAAAAATGCTTTGTAGTTTTTGTATCTAAAATTATAGCATTATCAGATTTTCACATTGTTACATTAGTACATTAGTTGTATCTTTGTATGCTTAAATTTTACAATGAAGCTAACTAAACAGCAAATAGAACAGGCCCTATCACACATTACACTACCTAATGAAGAGCAAAATATTATTGAAAGTGGTGCTATAAAAAACATTCAGATTTTTGGAAAAGATGTAGAGCTAGATGTAGAGATTCAAAATCCTACTTTGCAATACAAGAAAAAAGTAGAAGTAGATTGCATGAAAGCGATACACGATTATGCTTATGAAAAATCAGCTGTAAGAGTGAATTTGATTATTAACTCTCCTGAAAAAGCAACTCAAATAAAGGGTAATGCCATTCCTAATGTAAAAAACATTATTGCAGTTTCTTCCGGAAAAGGTGGGGTTGGGAAATCAACTATTACAGCAAATTTGGCTGTCGGATTGGCTCAACTTGGGAATAAAGTTGGGATTGTAGATGCAGATATTTACGGACCATCTATGCCCATGATGTTTGATTTAGAAGGGGCTGTTCCACAAGGAATTGATGTAGATGGAAGAACAAAAATGAAGCCAATTGAGAGCTATGGCGTAAGATTACTTTCTATTGGTTTTTTCGCACAAGCTCAGCAAGCAGTAGTTTGGAGAGGGCCAATGGCATCAAAAGCATTAAATCAACTTATTTGGGATGGACATTGGAGAGAGCTGGATTATCTAATTATTGATTTGCCACCGGGAACAGGTGATATACATTTGTCTTTGGTGCAATCTATTCCTTTAACCGGGGCAATTGTAGTTAGTACACCTCAGCCTATTGCTTTGGCTGATGCCAGAAAAGGGGTTGACATGTTCAAGATGGAAAGCATTAATGTTCCCGTTCTTGGAATTATTGAAAATATGGCCTATTTCTCTCCTGAGGACATGCCAGACAAAAAATATTATATCTTTGGAAAAGAAGGAGCAAAAGAATTGGCCGAGCAAATGGATATTAAATTATTGGCAGAAATACCAATTGTACAATCGGTAAGAGAGGCGGCAGATGCAGGCAGACCAGCTATTTTACAAAACGATACTTCAATTGCAAAATCATTTATAACTTTGGCAAAAAATGTAATTGCTGTAATTGAGAAAAGAAATACTAACATTAAACCAACTCAGGTAGTTAAAACAACCCATTCAAAGGGTTGTTCAAATTAAAAGGGAAATTATGGGAATAATTACAGATAGGGAATTACTTAGTAAAATTGAAGGAGCATTAGATGAGGTTCGCCCTTACTTAGAAGCTGATGGTGGGGATATTAATTTGGTTGAGGTTACTAATGACATGGTGGTAAAAGTGAAACTTATGGGAGCTTGTAGTAGTTGTAATGTGAGTATGATGACCATGAAATCTGGAGTGGAGCAAGCAATAAAACGAGCTGTTCCAGAAATAAAAGAAGTAATAGATATTACTAGTTTATAGTATTATCTTAATTTTTCAGGGATACTACAAACTGGAATTTCCTTCATTTTATGCGAATTAACTTCTCGGAGGCTTTTATAAATAGCCAAAACTTCTTTCTCTCTTGCAGTAATGTTATTGTTGTTTTCTGAATAACGCATGGCCCATTCCAGTTCTGGATAAGTAGCGCCAATTTGATCTTCATCCGTTCTGTCATCATTCCAAAGCCCATCAGTTGGACGAGCCGCTTGTATGTCCTCAATAATATTTAACTTTTTCCCCAATGTAAAAATTTCCGATTTTGTTAAATCGGCAATAGGGCTCAGATCTACTCCTCCATCTCCATATTTTGTAAAAAATCCAATTCCGAAATCTTCTACTTTATTGCCAGTTCCAAGCACCAAATAATTATTTAGTTGAGCAAAATAATAAAGAGTAGTCATTCTGATTCTTGCGCGAGTATTAATAAGTGCTCTTTCTGCCGTTTCTTCTGTTTTGATTTCAGGCATTAGTTTTATAAATGAATCAAAAATGGCGGTAAGATCTGTTTCAATTGCACTTATATTAGGACACTCTTTTTGTAACCAATTTACATGTTTATTTGCCCTTTCTACTTGTGCGGCACTTTGGTGTATTGGCATTTCAACACATAGTATTGGAAGGTTAGTTTTTGCTCCTAATACGGAAGTTACAGCAGAATCAATCCCCCCTGAAATACCAATTACAAACCCTTTTGTTTTCGATAAGTTAGAATATTGTTTGAGCCAGCTAACAATATGTTTGATTATTTTTTCTTCTTTCACAAAATATGTTTTCGCAAAAGTAATTATTGTTTTCATTAAAACTAAATAGATTCTTAATTTTGCAAATATGAAAGCATTCAAATTATTCTTTTTCTTATTTGTTGTAGCGCTTTGTATTTTTGTTTTCAGAAACAACAATGCTGATAAAACGACAAAGAAAGAAGTAAATATTTACCGATTTGAGCAAACTCTTTTCACTACCGATAGTATTAAAATAGAGGGGGATATTTTGGAGTGGGAAAAACAATTAGGTTCTTTTTTCGAGAGTTTTAATTCTGAAATTTTAAGAACAAGGTCTAAGCAAGAAAATTATAAAGATGATATCTTGCAATTTGTTTCTCATCCGGATATGCGAGAAGCATACGATACACTTATGCAAAAATATCCTGATATAGCGTTTTTGGAAAGGGATTTAGCAAAAGCTTTTGGCAGATACAAATTACATTTTCCTGAAAAGCAACCCCCAACTATAATCACTTATTTTAGTGGCTTCAATTTTGGAGTAGTAACTAATGATACTATTCTCGCTATTGGGTTAGATTATTTTCTGGGTAAAGATTGTAGTTTTTATAAGCGCCTTAATTTTCCTGAGTATATGCGTTTTAAAAATCAGAAAAAGTTTATTCTGCCCTATTGCTTTGAAGCAATCGCTAATAATGAGTTTGGTATTTTTGATAGTGGAAATGATTTTTTATCTCATATGATTTATAAAGGGAAAATCATGTATTTTATTAACGAAATCGTACCACATATTTCTGATGAAGATAAACTCAGGTTCAGTAAAAAACAAATTGTTTGGTGTGAGGATAATGAGCAATCTATTTGGGCTTATTTTATTCAAAACGATATTCTTTTTTCTACCGATATGAAGCAGTATAATAGTTACATCAATTATTCGCCTTTTGCAAAAGGAATGTTAAACAAATCTCCCGGAAGAATTGCCTATTGGCTAGGATGGAAAATTGTGAACGAATATATGGAAAACAATACGAGCGTTACTTTAATAGAATTAATGCAAAACACAAAGCCCCAAGAAATTTTACAACAATCGGGCTACAAACCCTAAAGAATAATGATGAAAAAATCAAAAATTAGTTTCGAAATTGATCTAAACGAAAACAACATTCCGCAAAATATTCAGATGAGCAGTACAGATGGACAGTTAAAAAAGGTAGATGTAAAATCTATTTTAATTTCTGCTTGGGATAAAAAAACAAATGAAACTTTGCGCATTGATCTTTGGACAAAGGATATGATGGTAAGTGAGATGCTTATCATGTATCATCAAACTTTGCTTTCCATGGCAAGTTCATTAGAAAAAGCTACTAATGAAACCAATTTAGCAGATGCACTAAGAGATTATTGTGCATTTTTTGGGGAGAAGTCAGGAATAATAAAAGCTAAGAAGTAAAAAGAAGATTCGTCTTTTCGATAAAGTCAAGAATTTCTTTACTTCCTTTTCTTTTAGGTACTGACGCGAAAAAAGTTTGAGGTATTTCTTCCCATTGTTTTAGCATCTCAGTTTTGTAATTTTCTATATTTTTTTTAAGTTCAGTCTTGCCTAATTTATCAATTTTTGTAAAAATCATAAGAAAGGGTATTTGCTTTTCGCCTAACCACTTCATAAATTCCAAATCAATCTTTTGGGGCTTGTGTCTGCAATCCAGAAGCACAAAAAGACACATTAAATTCTCTCTGTTTTCTAAATAACTAAAAATAATTTTTTGAAATTCTTGCTTTTGTGTTTTAGAAACGGTAGCATAGCCATAACCAGGCAAATCCACCAAATACCACTCCTTATTGATTAAAAAATGATTAATAAGCTGTGTTTTTCCGGGCTTCCCTGAAATTTTTGCAAGCTGTTTTTTATTTGTAATAAGATTGATAAGAGATGATTTTCCGACATTCGATCTGCCAATAAAAGCATACTCTGGCATATCTGCTTTTGGGCAAAGGGTATAATCCGTATTACTGATAATAAAATCGGAACTTTTTATCTGCATCACAAAATTTTAGAAATGATTACCCAGCCAATCAATGGTAATTTTGCTAAACTTTTCAGGGTGTTCCCACATTGGCGAATGCCCACATTTGTCAATCCATAAAAGTTCGGAATTAGGGAAAAGACTATGAAATTCCTCCGCAACATGTGGGGGGGTTACCTTGTCTTGCTTTCCCCAAATAAGGCAAACAGGCATTGTAAAGCGAGGTATATCTTTCGCCATATTGTGCCGTATTGCAGATTTTGCAAAAGCAAGCAAACGGATAACAGAAGCTCTTTTATTAGCAATATCAAATACTTTATCTACTAATTCTTTGGTGGCAGTTTTCGGATTGTAAAAGACCTCTTCTGTTTTTACTTTTATGTAATCATAATCTCCTCTTCTTGGAAAAGTATCTCCCATTGCGTTTTCATACAAACCAGAACTTCCAGTTAGCACCATGCCTTCTACTTTTTCCGGGTATTTTTTAGAAAAAACAAGGGCAATATGTCCTCCCAGTGAATTTCCAACTAGTACAGCTCTCTCTAATTTTTTATGCCTCATGAAATCATTAAGATATTCTGCTAAATACTTTATAGAAGTTTTAAGTAAGGGAACTTCAAAAAGTTTCAAATCAGGTGCAAGCACTTTGAATCCGGCATTAGCCACAATATCAACCATGCTCCCAAAATTATCTACCCCTCCCATAAGGCCGTGTAATAAAATTAGGGGGACTCCTTCCCCTTTTTCAATATATGTAAATTTTCCCTCTTTTTTTATCATCTAATTCTTTTTCAGCAGTTGCAAAGTAAACAAATTTTATTTGATAGGAGTAGAGAATATTCATTCTTCTGAATACCATCTGAAAAACACAGAAAATGGATAAAGTTTTCAACAAAGTGGTAAAATGTGGTAAAATGTGGGGCATTTATAATATATTTACACCCATTAAAGAAGAAAAGTGATTAATCTGATAGGAACATATGAATGTAAGTCTGATGCAAAAGGTCGTATCATGCTTCCCTCCGCTCTAAAAAAACAATTATCTCCTGTGATGCAAGATGGTTTTGTAATAAAAAGAAGCGTTTTTAATAATTGCTTGGAGATGTATTCAATGAAAGAATGGAATACAATAGCAGCACAGGTGAATCAATTAAATCGGTTTATAAGGAAGAATATTGATTTTATACGCTCGTATATGTCAGGATTAAAAATAGTAGAAGCAGATGGAAATGGTAGAATACTTATCCCAAAAAACCTAATTGTTTTTGCTGGAATTGATAAGGAAATTGTGCTAACTGCATCTGTAAATGTCATTGAGATTTGGGATAAGCAGCAGTATGAAGACACCATAAAATCAACATTGAAAGACTTTGGAAAGTTAGCGGAAGAAGTAATGGGGAATCAGTCACATGTAAAGAGGGAGGATGATGTATCATGAGCCGGTTTTACTAAGTGAGAGTGTGGAGGGGCTTAGTATAAATCCCAACGGAATTTATATAGATGTAACATTTGGCGGGGGTGGACATTCGAGAGAGATTTTAAAAAATATTAGCACAGGAAAGTTGTATGCTTTTGATCAAGATACAGATGCTAACAATAATATTTTAGAAAATAATAATTTCAAATTATTGAATACTAATTTCAGAAACATTAAAAACTTTTTAAGATTGGAGGGAGTAAATAAAATTGATGGATTGTTGGCGGACTTAGGTGTTTCTTCTCATCAATTTGATATTTCAGAAAGAGGATTCTCCACTCGATTTTCAGGACCATTGGATATGCGTATGAATCTCAATTCTGAATTGGATGCCAAGCATATCATTAATAATTATTCAGAAGAAGATTTGGCAAAAGTATTTTTCGGATATGGTGAACTTAGAGAATCAAGAAAAATTGCCAAAACCATTATTACAGCTAGGAAGGAGAAACAGATTCTAACCACTAATCAGCTTTTAGATTGCATGCAGCATTTAACCATTGAGAGAAAAAGAAATCATTTTTTTTCGAGAGTTTTCCAATCCATACGAATTGAGGTAAATGATGAAATAGGAGCATTAAAAGCAATGCTAAATGCAGCAACTGACTTATTAAAAGTTGGCGGTAGATTATCGGTAATCTCCTACCATTCATTGGAAGATAGATTGGTAAAGAATTTGGTAAAAAAAGGAAATATAGAAGGAAATCTGCAAAAAGATTTTTACGGAAATCCTTTCAAAAAATTTAAAGAAATCAGTAAAAAAGTAATTATTCCTTCTGAAAAGGAAATAAAGAACAACTCAAGAGCAAGAAGTGCAAAGCTAAGGATTGCTGAAAAAATATAGAATGAGAAGTAAAAAAGCGCAAGAGCAAAATATTATTACCCAAATAATCAGAGGAGATTTTCTTTCTAAGAAGGAGAATCAGGAACACCTACCATTTATCCTATTTGTTGTGCTTTTAATCATCATCAATATTACCCTTTACTACAATGCTGAGCATATCGCTAGAAATATTGATAAAGCAGAAAAAGAGCTATATGAATTGCGAGTGGAATACATTACTACAAAGTCGGAATTGATGGGTAAATACAAAAGATCAACAATTGAAAATACAGTGGTAAGTATGAGTTTAAAATCATCACTAATAGCTCCAAATATTATTGAAGAAAACTAATGAATAAACAGAAAGGGAATATAAACTGGCGATTGATTTTTTTGTATTTTTTTATGATTCTTTTTGCATTTATCATTTTATCTCATGTTTTTGTAATTCAACAATTAAAAGAATCATTTAGTCAGAACCAACCCGAGTTTATAACGGTTGAGGCGCCAAGAGGAAATATTTTCTCTGATGATGGAAGTCTGCTTGCGATATCTATGCCTCTTTATGATGTGCATATTGATTTTCAAACAATAGATAATGACACTTTTCGCAAGTACATTTCTGCCTTAGCTAAGAAATTGGAAAACTTATTTAACGATAAAACTGCTTTGTCTTATGAAATTGGGTTTCGAAATGCAAAAAAGAACAATGAAAGATATTATTTTCTTAAAAAAGAAATGACTTACAATAAAGTAAAACAATTAAAATCTTTTCCAATTTTTAAGATGGGTCAATTTAAAGGAGGGCTAATTTGTGAGAGAAAAGAAAATAGAGAAATACCATTTCAACTGTTAGCAAAACGAACAATAGGATATGAAAGACAGGGGATAAAGCCAATAGGAATTGAAGGAGCTTATAACCAAATTTTGAAAGGGGAAAACGGTAAAAAGTTAGTGCAAAAAATTTCTAAAAAGGTTTTGATGCCAATCAATTCTAATGCGAATGTATTGCCAAAAGCCGGAGATGATGTAATAAGCACTATCAATATTGATTTGCAGGATGTTACTGAACAGGCATTAATAAATGCACTTGAGAAACATAAAGCAGAATTTGGTTGTGTGGCTGTGATGGAGGTGAAAACAGGAAAAATAAAAGCAATTGCTAACCTCAGAAGAATAGAAGAAGGATTGTTTATTGAAGATTACAACTATGCGATAGGGGAACATTCCGAGCCTGGCTCTACCTTCAAATTGGCTTCTATTTTGGCTGGATTGGAAGATGGATTTTTCAAGTTATCAGATAGTGTAGATACCGAAAATGGCAGGTGTAAATTTTTTGACAGAACTATGATTGATTCCAGAAAAGAGGGTTATGGGAAAATAACAATTGGGGAAGCTTTTGTAGTATCATCAAATGTTGGAATCTCCAAAGTTATAAATAATGCTTATGCCAAACAACCAGAAAAATTTGTGGATAGGTTATACAAATTTCAACTAAACACTCCGCTTAATATTGAGATTTCAACTCCAGAAAATCCTAAAATAAAAACACCAAAAAATCTTGATTGGTCAGGCACCACTTTGCCTTGGATGTCCATTGGTTATGAAGTGAGTTTGACCCCGCTTCATCTGCTGACATTTTATAATGCAATAGCAAATAAAGGGCGAATGGTAAAACCCCTTTTTGTAAGCGGCTTAAAAAGAAATGGAAAATTTATTGAAGTAAATAATACAGAAGTTATCAATCCTGCAATTTGTGCCAGAACAAATATCGAGCAAATTATCCCCTTAATGATACAAGTAGTGGAGAGAGGGACAGCAAAAAACATAAAAAGCAAACAGTATAGTATTGCCGGAAAAACGGGTACTTGTCAGCTTAATTATTGGAAAAGAGAAAAAGGAGAGAAAAAAAGCTATCAGGCATCTTTTGCAGGATTTTTTCCAGCAGATAACCCAAAATATTCATGTATTGTAGTGATAAGTAACCCGACAGAAAACGGCTTTTATGGTGCAAAAGTGGCAGCACCCGTATTTAAGAAAATTGCAGATAAAGTTTTTGCATCTGACTTGGAATTGCATAAAGTGTTTACAGCCCAAAAAAACACAAGTTCGCCTTATATCAAAAACGGAAACAATTATGATGCACAAGTTGTTTTAAGCGAGCTAAATATCTCTTTCCAAGCTGATAAAACCAATTGGATAATTGCTAGTGCTAAGCAAGATATTATTGAGCTAAAAACACGGAAAATAGAAGAAGATTTAAAAGATGGCTTTATTCCTGAATTAAGAGGAATGGGGATTCAGGATGTGCTTTTTCTTTTGGAAAACAATGGGCTTAGAGTTCATTTTTCAGGGAAAGGAACAATAAAAAATCAAAGTTTAAAAAAAGGGAAACGATTTAAAAATGGAAGTGAAATAATTTTGGAATTAGCATGAAATCTTTAAAAGAGATACTTTATAAAGTAGAAATTATTAATGTAGTTGGCACCACCTATTTACCTATTTTCTCTGTGCATTTTGATTCCAGAAAAGTAAAAAAACAAAGCTTATTTGTAGCGGTAAAAGGGACAATAACGGATGGTCATGAATATATCTCACAAGCCATAAAAAATGGTGCGACTGCCATTGTAGCAGAACAACTCCCTTCTGAAACTGAAAAAAATATCAGCTACTTTATTGTAAAAAACTCTAGTAAGGCATTAGCAGTAATAGCTACTAATTATTTTGAAAATCCATCCGAAAAGTTAAAACTTATTGGGGTAACAGGAACAAATGGAAAAACAACCATTGTTTCTCTTTTATTCAATCTGTTTTTAGGGATGAATAAAAAGGTTGGAATGCTTTCTACGATTAATAATAAGATAAATAATGACACTATTGAAAGCACCCATACAACAGCAGATGCAGTTGAAATTAACCAGCTTCTATTTCAGATGGTTTCTGATGGATGTGAGTATTGTTTTATGGAAGTAAGTTCGCATGCAATTGACCAGAATCGTATTGTAGGACTTGTTTTTGATATCATGGTTTTTACCAATATTTCTCACGATCATCTAGATTACCATTCCACTTTTAATAAATATATAAATACTAAAAAGAAAGTGTTTAATCAATTAAATTCTAATGCCATTGCTCTTGTAAATAATGATGACAAGCATGGTATAAATATGCTAAGAGATACAAAAGCAAAAAAGCAAACTTATTCCTTAAAAAGCATGTCCGATTTTAAATGTAAAATTCTGGAAAATCAGTTTGATGGAATGCTTTTAAGCATTAATAATTTCGATTTATGGACTAAATTAATAGGAGAGTTTAATGCCTATAATGTTTTGGCAGTTTATGCTGTTGGCGTTTTGCTAGAAACAGATGAAGAAAAACTCCTTGAAGGTATTAGTATGCTAAGTTCAGCAGAAGGGAGGTTTCAGAGTGTAAGAAATAGGGAAGGCGTAACGGCGATTGTTGATTATGCCCACACACCAGATGCGCTAAAAAATGTGCTTGGCACCATAAATAAAATAAGGTCAGGGAATGAAAAACTAATTACTGTGCTTGGCTGTGGGGGAGATAGAGACAGGACAAAGCGACCAAAAATGGCAGTAATAGCTTGCGATTTAAGTACCCAAGTTATTATTACTTCCGATAATCCCAGATCAGAAAATCCAGAGGATATTATCTCAGATATGATGGCAGTACTCAATCCTGTTCAGAAAAAGAAAACTTTGCTAATAAGCGATAGAAAACAAGCCATCAAAACAGCTTGCACAATTTCAGAAAAAGAAGATATCATATTGGTAGCTGGCAAAGGGCACGAAAAATACCAGGAGATAAAAGGAGTAAAATATCCTTTTGACGATATGGATGAAATAAAAGAATCTTTAAACCTAATTAAAAGCTAATGTTATATTACTTATTTGATTACCTACAAGAAGCGTATAATTTTCCAGGAGCGGGCGTATTTCAATATATTTCCTTTCGTTCGGCCATGGCAGTAATCACTTCCCTTTTTGTGTCTATGGTTTTTGGTGGAAAAATCATCAATTTGATACGAGAAAAACAAATAGGGGAACAGATAAGGGAATTGGGATTAGAAGGTGAAAAGCAGAAAAAAGGAACGCCAACAATGGGAGGATTAATCATTATTGCTGCAATCCTTATTCCTACACTACTTTTTACAAAACTTGAAAATATCTACATTATCATCATGATTATCTCTACCCTTTGGATGGGCGTAATTGGCTTTATTGACGATTATATAAAAGTGTATCGTAAAGACAAGCAGGGGTTAGCCGGACGATTCAAAATATTAGGGCAAGTTGGCTTGGGAATTATTGTAGGACTGATTATGATTTTTCATCCTGACATTACCATAAAAGAAAAGTCGGAAGGTCCTTGGGAAGCGAATTGGAATTCTAAAAACTCCCCAAACCCAGGAGACACTATTTCTATGAATGATTATACTGATGAATTTGGATTTGAGACTGAATCAAGAAAATCATCAAAAACGACTATTCCATTTGTAAAAAATAATGAATTTGATTACAAAATACTTACAAACTGGATGGGTGACATAGCGCCAATTGCATCCATGATTTTGTTTATACTTATTGTGATTTTGATTATTACAGCAGTATCCAATGGTGCAAATATGACGGATGGTTTGGATGGTTTGACAACAGGAACTTCCGCCATAATAGGAGCTACTATTGCGGTATTTGCTTATGTGTCTGGTAATATTATAGCAGCCGATTATCTCAATATTATGTACATCCCAAATACTGGAGAGTTAGTGATTTTCATAGCATCTTTTGTGGGGGCTTGCGTGGGATTTTTGTGGTATAACTCCTACCCAGCACAAGTGTTTATGGGTGATACAGGAAGTTTGTCTCTCGGAGGTATAATTGCAGTAGCAGCAATCCTTATTCGAAAGGAATTATTGATACCGATTTTGTGTGGAATTTTCCTAATTGAAAATCTTTCGGTTATTCTGCAAGTAGGTTATTTCAAATATACCAAAAAGAAATATGGGCAGGGAAAAAGAATATTCAAAATGGCGCCTTTGCACCATCATTTTCAGAAGTTGGGTTATAACGAAAGTAAAATTGTTACGCGTTTTTGGATAGTAGGAATCATGTTGGCAATACTAACTATTGTGACGCTAAAATTAAGATAGGTGAAAAAACAAATAGTGATTTTAGGTGCAGGGGAAAGTGGAGTGGGGGCAGCTATTTTAGCAAAAAAAAAGGGGTTGAAAGTTTTTGTTTCAGATAGTGGAATAATAACTAAGGAAAATAAAAAAGTTCTTTCAAATAATGAGATAAAATGGGAGGAAGGTAAGCACACAATGGAAAAAATTTTGCAAGCAAAAGAAGTAGTAAAAAGTCCGGGAATTCCAGACGATATAGACATCATTCAAGCCATAAAATTGGCAGGAATTTCTGTTGTTTCAGAAGTGGAGTTTGCTTTTAGATACACTAAAGCAAAAGTGGTTGCCATAACAGGAAGCAATGGCAAAACCACTACTACTCTGCTTGTTGGCCACATCCTAAAAAAAGCAGGATTGGATGTGCTCATAGCTGGGAATATTGGTGTTGGTTTTGCTAGAGAAATTGCTAATAAAAATTATAGTTATATCGTTTTGGAACTGAGCAGTTTTCAATTGGATGGCATCAAAGAATTTAAGCCAAATGTGGCGATTATTCTCAACATTACTCCTGATCATTTAACCCGATATGAAAATGATTTTAGCAAATATATAGCATCAAAGTTGCGTATAACAATGAATCAGCAAAAAGAAGATGTGCTTATTTATAATAGGGATAACAAACAGATAAAAGCTAACTTAAAAACAAAAGCAAAAGCGATACCAATTTCTATAAATAAACAGATAGTAGGGAATGGCGCTTTTTATAAAAACAACCAAATTAATATTAAACTAAACAACAAAAAGATGACAATTCAAGAACTAGCATTACAAGGAAAACACAACATTTATAATTCAATGGCAGCAGCAATTGCCACAAGAGTACTGGATGTAGAAAATGATATTATCAGGCAAAGTATGTTCGATTTCCAGAACATTGAGCACCGATTGGAATATGTGCTTACTGTTCATGGAATAGATTTTATAAATGATTCAAAAGCAACTAATGTAAATGCGGCTTGGTATGCTTTGGAGAACATGACAAAACCAGTTATTTGGATTGTAGGAGGAGTGGATAAAGGAAACGATTATGATGAGATTTTGGAGATAGTAAAAAGCAGGGTGAAAGCCATTATTTGTTTAGGAGAATCAACCAAGAAAATACAAAAATATTTTAACAAAATAGTGGGTAAAATTGAAACGGTAAGCAGTATGGAAGAAGCAGTAAGGTCATCCTATCAATTAGGTGATAAAGGAGATGTGGTGTTATTATCTCCAACTTGTGCAAGTTTCGATATGTTTGATAATTTCGAGCACAGAGGGCAAGAATTCAAAAATCAGATTAGGAAATTATAAATGGATACCGTTCTAAGAAACATAAAATTAGAAGGGGACAGAACCATTTGGGTAGTGGTTTTCTTTCTGTGTATTTTCTCGGTGATTGTAGTATATAGTGCTGTTGGCATTGACGATATTTTTAGCCATTTACTAAAACTAAGCATTGGCATAGGAGGTATGTATGTCATTCACAAATTAAAGTTCAAATACTTTTCTCGGCTTGGAGTTTTAGGGTTTTGGTTTTCGATTGCATTGCTTATTTTAGTGATGGTTATTGGGGTGAGTATTAATGGGGCTTCTCGTTGGCTTTCTATTTCAGGGCAAAGGTTTCAGCCATCCGATATTGCAAAGCTTTCTATTATATTATATACAGCTAGGCAATTAAGTAAACAAAGGAATTTTCTAGGGGAATTTAAAGGAGTAATATGGTATATTTTAATGCCAGTTCTTCTAATTTGTTTGCTGATTCTTCCTGCCAATTTTTCGACTGCTGCACTTGTTTTTGTCAATGGTTTGGTGCTGATGTTTATTGCGAAAATTAATTTGAAATATATTTTAGGAATTGTTGGAATAGCACTTTTTGGAGGATTATTATTATATGGCACAGCCAAGTATGTGCCCTTAATGGGGGAGATTATGCCCCGTTCCAAAACTTGGGTAAACAGAATTGATGGCTTTTTCTCCCCATCAGAAAATTATAATTTGGATGAAGGACATCAATCCTATCAAGCAAAAATAGCAATACACAATGGAGGAATATTTGGGCAAGGACCAGGGAAAAGCGTGCAAAGGTATTTTCTGTATTCTAGCCATTCTGATTTTATTTATGCCATAATGGTGGAAGAATACGGAATGATAATAGGTGCATTTTTACCAATTTTACTTTATATGATTCTTTTTTTTAGGTCTGTAAAAATTGCAAACAGAAGTGAAAGTCAGTTTGGCGGATTAATTGCTTCTGGCTTGGCTTTTTCTTTGGTATTTCAAGCCATGATAAACATGGCGGTTGCAGTAGGGATAATGCCGGTAACTGGGCAAACTTTGCCCTTAATTAGTATGGGTGGAACTTCCATTTTATTTACCTGCATTACCATTGGTATTATACTTAGCGTAAGCAGGGATTCAACCGATAGAAATTATGAAGCAGTTTAGAGTAATAATAAGTGGAGGAGGAACAGGAGGACATATTTTCCCAGCCCTTGCTATTGCAAAGGCATTAGAGAAAAAAGTGAGCAATATTGAGATCTTATTTGTTGGAGCAACAGGGAAAATGGAAATGAGTAAAATTCCAGCAGAAGGATATAAAATTAAAGGCTTATGGATAAGTGGTTTGCAAAGAAGAATTACCATTAAGAATTTATTGTTTCCATTTAAAGTAATAAGTAGTTTACTAGGCGCCAGAAAAATAATTAAAAAATTCAATGCAGATATTGCAATAGGAACTGGCGGATATGCAAGCGGGCCTTTACTTTATATGGCGGCAAAAAGCGGCATACCAACTTTGGTGCAAGAGCAAAATTCATATCCTGGAATTACCAATAAAGTACTTTCCAAAGTGGTAGATAAAGTCTGTGTGGCTTATGATAATATGGAACAGTTTTTTTCAAAAAATAAAATCATTTTTACGGGGAACCCGATTAGGCAAGATGTATTGGAATTTGCCAGTAAAAAACAGATGGGTATTTCTCATTTTAATTTGGAAGAGAATAAAAAAACAGTACTTGTAATTGGAGGTAGTTTAGGGGCAAGAACCATCAATGAGGCAATTGATGAAAACATATCTTTTTTTGTAGAAAACAATTTGAATTTGATTTGGCAAACGGGCATTAGCTATCAGAAAAAAGCAGAAAAAAGCGTAAGAGAAAAAGCAGTAAAGGGAATAAACGCATATACGTTTATAAAAGAAATGGATAAAGCTTATGGGGCAGCCGACATTATCATTTCAAGAGCTGGGGCAATTGCCATTTCTGAGCTCTGTTGTATTTCTAAGCCTACCATTTTAATTCCTTCTCCAAATGTATCGGAAGATCATCAAACAAAGAATGCACAAGCGGTCGTTAATAAAAAGGCAGCACTGCTGGTGAAAGACAATGAGGTAGGCAGTAAATTGGTTAATTGTTTGCGGGAACTGTATGACGATACTATAATGCAGAAAGAGTTAATAAAAAACATCAAGAATTTGGCAGTAATGAATGCTGCTGACAAGATTGCAAATGAAGCATTGATTTTAAGTAAAAAATGAATTTAGATTTATCCAAACATATTTATTTACTAGGTATAGGAGGTATAGGCATGAGTGCCTTGGCAAGGTATTTTAATGCACAAGGAATACAGGTGAGTGGCTATGATAAAAGCAAAACCACACTTACAGAAAAATTAGAAAAAGAAGGTATTGCTATTCATTATAAAGATGATATAAGTCAGATAAGTGATGAGATAAAAGAGGCAAAATTCGCAGAGATTTTGGTGATTTACACCCCAGCTATTGATGAGAATAATACTGAGTTTCGTTTTTTTAAAGAAAAAGGAATAATCCCTTTAAAGCGATCAGAAGTTTTGGGAATAATAACGCGACAAAGTTTTACTATTGCTATTGCAGGAACCCACGGAAAAACAACAACTACTGCACTACTTACCCATATTTTGAAAAATTCTGAAATTGATTGTACTGCTTTTTTGGGTGGAGTTAGTAAGGATTTTAATAGTAACCTTATTTTAGCCGAAAAAGGAAATATTGTAATTGTGGAAGCGGATGAATACGATTGCTCTTTCCTTTCGCTTTATCCTGATGTGGCAGTTATTACTTCTATAGATGAAGACCATTTGGATATTTACGAAAATAAAAAATCATTGGAGATTGCCTTCCAAAAATTTGCTTCCCAAGTAAAACAAAAAGGATTTTTGTTGGTGCAAGCTGGCGTACAAACAGAATTTGAAAAACCAGAAAAGGGGACTTTAGTGTCCTATTCCGCCACAGAAAAGGCAGATTATTATGCTTCCAATATTGGCATCAGCAACAATAAAACAAAATTTGATATTGGGGTTTTAGATATTCTTCCCGGGATGGCTTATGAAAAAAAGATAACCAACTTACTGATAGATATGCCAGGAAAACACAATATTGAAAATGTGTTAGCAGCATCTGCTGTGGCTTGTTTTTTGGGGGCAACTTGCGACAATGTTGAAAAAGCAATTGGTTCTTTTAAGGGGATAAAAAGAAGATTTGAAATTCATTTGCATAATGATAAGATGACATTTATTGACGATTATGCCCATCATCCTGAGGAAGTAAAAGTGACTATACAAGCTGTAAAAGAGCTGTATGAAGGAAAGAAAGTCATGGTAATTTTCCAGCCTCATTTATTTTCAAGAACACAGGACTTTGCAGATGAATTTGCCGAGAGTTTATCCCTGTCAGATGAACTTATTTTGTTAGAGATTTATCCTGCTAGAGAAAAACCAATTGATGGAGTTACCTCACAAATGTTGGCTGAGAAGTGCACTATAAAAAATGAAGTTTGTAGCAAAGAGCAAATACTAAGCGTTCTTGAAAAAAAGGATTTTGAGGTGTTACTTACAATGGGAGCAGGGGACATAAGCACAATGATTCAGCCTATAAAAGAATTTTATAACTGATGAAAAAAGCATTTGAAATATTAAGCTGGCTTATGCTAATAGCTGTCATTGTATTGCTGATGGCTTTTTCGGTAAAAAACCAACAAATAGTGGAATGTCAGAAATTTGAGGTTGTGGTTACAAGCAGTGAAAACCATTTTATAAACGATAAAATGATTAATGAACTATTAAGCAATAAAAACTTGCATCCATTAGGGAAAATAAGAGCAGAAATAGCAATGGATGAAATTGAAAAAAACATTGGAAATCATACCTCCATTAAAGAGGTAAATGCCTACTTTGATATTGCTGGAAATGTATTTGTTGAGATTTTACAAAGAAGTCCAATAGCAAGAGTGGAAACCGAAAACAACTCCTTTTATATTGATGAAAACGGCAAGCGCATGCCACTGTCAAAAGTGTATACTGCCCGCAGGCTTGTTATTACAGGAAAAGTAAATTTTCAAGAGAAAGGAGATCTCTTTTTATTGGCTAAATTCATTAATGAGAATCCGTTTTGGAAGGCACAAATTATGCAAATTCATACAGAAGAAAATGGGGAGTTAATACTAATACCAAGAGTTGGCTCTCAGCAAATAGTATTTGGGAAGCCGATAAATATAGCTACTAAATTCAGTAAGTTAAAATTATTTTATGAAAAAGGAATTTTAGAAAGAGGATGGAACAACTATTCACATATCAACTTAAAATTTAAAAATCAGATTGTTTGTACTAAAAAATAAAAAATATGGAAAATAATTCGCCAATAATTGTAGGACTAGATATAGGAACAACCAAAATAAGCGTGATGGTTGGCAGAAAAGACCAATTCGGAAAGTTGGAAATATTAGGAATGGGAAAAGCCATTTCAGGAGGAGTATTAAGAGGTATTGTGGCTAATATTGATAAAACCGTAGAGTCGATAAAACTGGCGGTGGAGGAAGCAGAGCAAAAATCAGGAGCCGAGATTGATGAGGTTTATATTGGAATTGCCGGTCAACATATCAAAAGTTTACAGCACAGAGGTGAAATGGTAAGAGATGATATTGAAAATGAAATTACCATTGACGATATGGAAAAGCTCAGGGAAAATATGTTCAAACTGGTTACCGTTCCTGGGGAGGAAGTAATTCATGTTATTCCCCAGGAATATACAGTGGATGGAGAAGATGGTATACAAAACCCTAAGGGAATGGCGGGTATTAAATTAGAGGCAAACTTCCATATTATTACGGCACAAGTTGCGGCAGTGCGCAACATTATAAGGTGTATAAAAAAAGCAGGATTAAATGCTAGGGAGCTTATTTTAGAACCTTTCGCTTCCGCCATAGCAACCCTTGATAGTGATGAGTTAAATGAAGGAGTAGCACTAGTTGATATTGGTGGTGGAACCACTGATGTGGCTATCTTTTTAGAGGGTATTATTCGCCATACAGCTGTAATTCCATTTGGAGGGAATATTATAACAAAGGACATTAAAACAGGGCTATCCATTTTAGAAAAACAAGCAGAACTCTTGAAGGTGAAATTTGGTTCGGCAATGCATACATCTGATCAAGATAATGTAATGGTTTCCATTCCAGGCTTAAGAGGTAGAGAGCCAAAGGAAATATCTACAAAAAATCTGGCAGAAATAATAGGAGCGAGAATGAAAGAGATTATCGATTTGGTATATCATGAAATAAAAGTTTCAGGTTTTGAAAATAAACTAATGACGGGTATAGTACTAACTGGCGGTGGGGCTCAACTCAGAGCTTTGCCCCAATTGGTATCTTACATAACAGGCAAAGATATAAGGGTAGGATTACCAAATGAGCATTTAGGAAAGGAATCGCATGGTAAGGTGACAAGCCCAATGTATTCTACAGGGGTTGGTTTGGTGCTTAAAGGATTTGAAGATTTAGAAGTGGAAGTTATTTGGCCAGATGAAACAGGCAAAAAACAGAAACCAAAAGTTGGCGGAATATTATCCAGATTAAAAGAATTATTAGCAGAATTCTTTGAAGAAGATGTAACATAAAAAACAATCAATTATTAACTATAAAAACAATAAATCATGAATGAAAAAGAAAATGTATTCGAATTTAACCTACCGAAAAATCGGTCGTCTATTATAAAGGTGATTGGTGTTGGTGGGGGCGGAGGTAATGCCATCAATTACATGTATGAAAATGGTATTGAGGGCGTGGACTTTGTGGTCTGTAATACCGACTCCCAAGCATTGGATGCAAGTCCAGTTCCTACAAAAATACAATTAGGAGCTGAGCTAACGGAAGGCCTTGGTGCAGGTTCAAACCCTGAGACGGGGAGAAAAGCAGCAGAAGAAAGTATTGATAAAGTAACAGAACTTTTGGATGCAAATACAAAAATGTTATTCATCACAGCCGGAATGGGAGGTGGAACCGGAACGGGTGCAGCACCTATTATTGCGGAGGTTGCTAAAGAAAAGGGCATACTTACCGTTGGGGTGGTAACCATCCCTTTTTCAACAGAAGGAGGGAACAGACATAAATATGCTATGCAAGGGTTAAAGGAACTCAGAAAAAATGTAGATACGCTTTTGGTTATTAATAACGACAAGCTAATTGAGATTTACGGTAACTTAACTTTTACCCAAGCTTTTGCAAAAGCCAATGAGGTGCTCAATACTGCAACCAAAGGTATTGCAGAAGTTATATCACAACATTTGCTGGTAAATATTGACCTTAATGATGCCAGAAGAGTATTGGAAAATAGTGGTACAGCTGTAATGGGGCAAGCAACTGCATCTGGCGAGAATAGAGCCATTGAAGCGGTAAAAGGAGCATTGGATTCTCCATTGCTTAATGATAATAACATTAAAGGAGCCAAGCAAGTGCTTTTGAAAATTGTTACTGGTGGAGGAGAGGAAGAAATAAGAATGATGGAATTATCGGATATCAAACAAAAAATTCAGGAAGCAGCTGGTTGTGAGGTAAATATTATTGAAGGTATAGGCATTGATCCTGAATTAAATGGAGAAGTGTGCGTTACCGTAATTGCCACCGGATTTAATGTAAAAGTGATAAAGGATGATGTTATCGTTACCTTAGATGGAGAGAAAAATATTGATGATGTATTAAGCCAGGAAAAAGAGGAAGTACAAGAAGTGATATCTGCTAAAACAGAGGACAAAGGGCAGCACACTATTTTTGATAATGAAACAGAATTAGAAATGGAAGAAACGCTAAATGATCCTGAATTGGAAATAGAAGCAATAGAAAAAGAAGTAGAGATTGAGCTAGAAGAACAGGAGTTGGAGCAGACAGAAGAAAAGGAATTATCAGCCGAAATAGATTTGGACTTAGAACCCCAAACAGTTGTTATTGATTTGGATGATGAAGTGGAATTACCAGGGGAATTAATCCCAACATTAAAACAAGAGGATGCAATAGAAGAAGTAGAATTGGAAATAAAAGAAGAGGCGATAAATGATGAGGAAACTCCACCGGTAAATCTGGAGAAATTAACTAATAAATCCAGAGAAAGAGAAGATAGATTAAAGAATATCTCTATGAAGTTAAGAACGCCTTCTGGTTTAACTGCATTGGAAGACGAGCCAGCTTACAAACGAGATAATGTGGAATTGGAGGAAACACCACATTCTTCTGAGTCGGAAGTTTCTAAATATACTTTATCGGAAGGAGAGGATAATGAAACGGAGATAAAACCAAATAATTCCTTTTTGCACGACAATGTAGATTAGTTTTTTAATAGTTTTTGATTGTTAAAGCCCTCTTTGGAGGGTTTTTTTATGCAAATATTAATTATTTTTTTGTCATACTGAATAAAGTGAAGTATCTCCCTTTTCTATTTTTGTCATTGCAAAAAAATAATTTTGAAGCAATCTTTTTTGTTCTTTTACCTTGAAGCAAAAGAATCAAAAGTTCAAGACTGTATTCTTTTGAAACGCATAAGAAACATAAAATATAGAATAAAATAAACTCGCCTTTGGCTCAAACAGAATTTTGTTAATCTATCTTTTAATTTCTTGCCAAAAGAATAAGGTCATATCATTCCTATTAAAAAATCCCCACCAAATTGGCAGGGATTCTTAATAAATATATAACGCATTGCGTTTACATCATTCCTGGCATACCTCCACCACCTGGCATAGCAGGCATTGGTGGTTCAACCTCAGGAATATCTGCAACTACACATTCAGTAGTGAGTAACATCCCTGCCACTGAAGCTGCATGTTCTAATGCAATACGCACTACTTTTGCAGGATCAATAACACCTGACTTATAAAGGTTTTCGTATTTCTCACTTTTCGCATTAAACCCAAAATCGGCTTTTCCGTCTTTTATTTTAGCTACAACTACCGAACCTTCAATTCCAGCATTTTCTACAATTTGTCTCAGTGGTTCTTCCACTGCTCTTTCAATGATGCTAACTCCTGTTTTTTCATCTTCATTTTCAGTTTTTACTTTTCTAAGAGAATCGACAGCTCTTACAATAGCTACTCCACCACCAGGAACAATACCTTCCTCTACAGCAGCTCTGGTAGCAGCCAATGCATCATCTACTCTA
>Ga0163108_10000461_pt1 | contig 30269 bp, 22 predicted proteins | sample Fk1155metaG_FD_109644 | JGI IMG/M metagenome (GOLD analysis project Ga0163108, IMG submission 109644) | Marine microbial communities from the Central Pacific Ocean - Fk160115 155m metaG | ecosystem: Environmental > Aquatic > Marine > Oceanic > Photic zone | place: The Central Pacific Ocean...
AGGATGTGCCATCCATGCTGGCAAAAATCAAACCGACTGTTGTCCAGGAATGGAAAATGACGGATTTCCAGGGTCTCAAGACGAACAAAAATGACGAACAGTCCGTGATGCGAGGCATGCAGGCGTACATGAAAGCGCGTTGCAACCAGTGTCATGTGATTGCGGGTCATGGGGTCAACCTGGGCCCGGATCTTACCGAGATCAGCAAACGATTCAAGGGAATGAAGTTATTACAACAACTGGTTGAACCCTCGAAAGAAATCAATGAGAAATATCGGCCCCACCAGTTCGTGAAATCAGATGGGCGGGTTGTGGCTGGAGTGATTATCAAGGAAACGCCAAAGGATTATCACGTGATTACGAACCTGTTGTTGCCCAACGCGGTCACGCGAGTAACCAAGAAGGACGTGGATGAGAAGATACCTTCCAGGGTATCGGCAATGCCCGTGGGAATGCTCAACGTTTTGACACGGGAAGAAATCGTAAACCTGGTGACCTTCCTGGAAGCGGGTGGCTACCAGCTTCCAGAGCACTTGAAGAAGAAACACAAGCACGGGCACAAGTAACCATTCATGAAATGCATGATGGGACCTTGTGATCCGTGTTATTTTCCCAGCATCAGTGAACAGCAAACATTGGCCAGCTGGTTCAACTGGTCCAGGGGCATCGATTCCTCGTTCGTGTGGATGTCGAGGTAGCCTACCGAGATCACGATGGCATCCAGCCCGTGGTCATTGAATTCGTTTGCATCGCTCCCCCCGCAGGTCACGGAAGTCCAGGGATCGATCCCACTCGCTTCCATGGCGGACTTCGCTCTCTCAACAATGGGGGCACTTTCGTCAAATCGAAATCCCTTGGTGCCACCAACCTGTTCAAACTCAACGGTTCCGCCAAACGCCTCAGCAGCTGCAGTGCAGGCAGCCAACAATTCCTCCTTGGCCTGTTCATACTTTTGTTCATTCAGGCTGCGCAGCTGCCAGACCATCTCGGCCTGTGGTGGCACGATGTTCATCGCTTCGCCCCCGTTCACGGTGCCAACGTTGGCGGTCGTTTCCTCGTCCAGTCGCCCCAGCCTCATGGTTTCGATCGCACGCGCTGCCATGCAAAGGGCACTGCGCCCATTCTCGGGATCCATGCCCGCATGAGCCGCGCGACCATGGAATGTACACTTGTAAGCAATCGTCCAGGGAGCCGCCAGCATGACACCCCCCACGGTACCATCGGCATCGGGTACAAAAACCATTTTCGAACGAGCCTCGGAAACATCGAAGGCCCGTGACCCAATGTGTCCGACTTCTTCGCCGACCGTGAAAAGCACTTCCACGGGTGGATGGGGCAGGCCGGCCTCGGCGATGGCCTCCACCGCTTCCACGATCGCAGCCACCGCAGCCTTGTCGTCAGCGCCGAGAACGCTGGAACCATCGGTATGGACAGCGTCATCTCGAATCACAGGTTCCATCCCCGGGGTAGGCCAGACCGTATCGGTATGACCACAAAGCATGATCGGATCGTGCTCAGCCAGATCGCCGTTGCCTGGCCAGAAACCAAGTACGTTCCGATGCGCATCCGTCGAAAGTTGCACCCCGGCTGCCTCGAGCTTGGGGCGCAAGGGTTCAATGACCGGATCTTCATTGGGATAGTAGCTGTCGATGCGCAGGATCGAAAGAAATGTTTCCAGCAGACGGTCGGAGTTGATCACGAGCAAGTGCCTTCCGGTGAGAGGAAAATTGCATTGTAGAATAGCGGCACCCCTTTTTGAATCATGTTAGCGTGTCCCGCAAGCGTTGCGACTCGTTTATAATCAAATGGCTGTAACTCACTGCGGAGAATACGATGATTCCAACCCTGTTACTGCTAGGCGGTTCCTTGCTGGCGGCCGACCCCGCGCCCACCATTACCTCGCCAAACGGATTACTACGGATCCAGTACCAACGGGGCGATGAAAGCTTCTGCCAGGCCGGTACCTGCGTGGATTACCAGAACAATGGCCAACGGGGTATCTTGCTGGCTTCGCGCAAAACGCGTGGACTATCCATGCTGGAGGCTGCCACTGGAAAGGTGCGCTGGACCAAACTCTTCGCCGGAGATCAACAATCGATCCTGGCGTATGATTTGGATCGAGATGGGAACGTGGAAATCATTTACACGACGTCGAGTCCGGGACACTTATACGTGTTGGATGGCCAGGGGAAAATCAAGCGGCAGTGGGCAGCCGAGGATGGCAAGCTTGGTAATTCGGCTGTCGTGCTCGATGCGGATCACGATGGAATCCTTGATGGTTTCTTTGGAACGCGCACGAAGCACCTGGTCCGATTAAACATGAAGAATCTGACCCTGATCGATCGCCGGAAGGGCTGGGTGCAGTGCGGCTGTTATACCAGCGCCATGGATGTGGACCACGATGGGAAATGGGATCTGTTTGCCGGGTCGGGTGACGATCACCGGTCCAAGGGAAAGATGGTTCGCTACGATCCCTTGTCGCTGGAAACGCTCTGGGAATATGACACGGACGATAACGCATCAAGTGCGGATCCCGTGTTGGTGGATATCGATGGTGATGGAGAGGTGGAAATCATCAAGTCGGTGGATAACTATGCACGGGACGAAGCCCATGATGCGATCTATGCCTTCGAGACTAATGGCACACTGTTGTGGAAGTATGCTGGCCTTGCCTGTGAAGATTCTCCCAGCGTGGCGGACCTGGATGGGGATGGGCAGGTGGAAATCGTTGGTATGACATTCGGCGGCGAAGTGTTTTGCCTGGATGGCAAAGGAACACTGCAGTGGAAGCGGGACTTGCGGCCGGAACTGGATGATTCCTTGCATGCTTACATGACACCCATTCTATGTGACGTTGATGGGAAGAAAGGCCTGGAAATCCTGGCCATGACCAACGGTGGGTACTCGAAAAAAGCGGCTGGTATCGTTGTGGTTCTGTCACCGGATGGGACAGTAATGGATCAACTGGACGTAGGTGGCGGCCGGTATTGGGGTGAGGCGTTCTATGCCAATATCGATAACGATCCCTGGATGGAACTGGTCGTGAGCGGCAGTGGGGGAATGGATGTGATCGAGACCCGGGGGCTGGGGCCGAGGACCGAACATTACCAGCGACGACGTAATTACCAGCGATTGCATCACGTTCCCTGGGCCTATGAAGATTCTTACTTTATCCACCGGGGTACGCTTACCAATGTCGAGAATAGAACGGACAACTTGGTTTTGAAGAAAACCAACAAGAACTACCTGACCACAGGACGTTTTCTAACCGAAATCCTGGAGCCACCCCCCTCGTGCCGATTCATGGAGTTACATTACGGGGCGGTTACACCGACAGGTACATCGTTAACAGTTAACTTGCTGGATAGCCAGCAACGGCCCTTGTTGAAGGAGATCAGTAATAGCAGCCGATTGGAGATTAACCAGCCGGTCCAACTGGAGTTTATTTTTCGGTCCATGGATCCAGCACGAACACCATTGTTGGATTCCTATCAACTACGCTTTAACCGGGTCCGTTGAGATACCCGGTAGCGTCAGCAACTAACTTTTGAGGGAGCAAGGGGAAGAGCGAATGAAAGGTTTCGTGTATCGCGCAGTTCTGGGATCGTTATGGATTGCGCTGGGGCTAGTCGTAAACCAGGCAGCAGCACAACATGACTACAAGGTTTCCCGCACCTTGATCCGGAAGGGACAAAACAAGCAAGCGCTGGAAGTGTTGGAGCAGCGCATCGCAAAGTTTTCCAAGGATAGTGAGTGGGTTTATCAAAAAGCGATCGCGCTGGCACAGTCTGGTAGTGTGTCAGAGGCTATGACGGAATTACAACGATCTGTGGCAATGGGTGTGCCGACTGGACGGGTCACTGCCGAGGCCCATGATCTGCTCAAGCCGCTGGCTGCACAAGCAGCGTTTCAAGCGATCGTTACGCAACATGCAAATCAGCCGATCCAGGGACCCATGGTGGGCTCGGTGAGCGACTCCACTGCTCGTATCTGGCTACGAACTGCCAACGCTGCCAATGTTCGAGTTGTTTTGACTGGAAGCGACAATCAAACGGTGGAGGGCAGGAAAGAAACAACAGCTGCAACAGATTTTACAGCAGTGATAGGCTTCGCCTCGTTGCAGAGCAACACGGAATACACGTATACCCTGTTTGTGAATGACACACAGGTTACGCTTCCCTACAGTAGCCGATTTCGGACTTGGCCCAAGCGGGATGCGGGCGTGAAGTTTCGCTTTGCCTTTGGGGGTGGTGCCGGCTATGTCACAGGCCATGAACACATGTGGGATACGATCGGTAAGTCCAAGCCCGACGTGTTGTTCATGCTCGGTGACAACATGTACAGTGACGATCCCGAGAGCAGCCAAATGCAGCGGTTTTGTTACTACCGCCGTCAGTCATCGCACTCCTTTCGAAAATTGGTGGGAGTCACCCAGGTCTATAGTATCTGGGATGATCATGATTTCGGCACCAATGATTGCAGTGGCGGACCGCAGATTGATTCACCATCCTGGAAAATCCCGGTCTGGAATGTTTACCGCCAGAACTGGGCAAACCCGGGTTATGGAGCTGGAGAAAAGCAACCGGGATGTTGGTACGACTTCTACGCCGGGGATATCCACTTCATCATGCTCGACGGACGTTACTACCGACATCGCAAGGATAAAACCATGTTGGGGCCAGCTCAAAAAGCGTGGCTCAAGAAAACCCTCTCAGCTTCGACAGGCACCTTTAAAGTAATCGCGTCGCCGGTTCCCTGGGAGTATCGTACGAAAGGCGATTCCAAGGATACCTGGAATGGTTTCAAGCAAGAACGCAAGGAGATTTTTGATTTTCTTGTAGGGAAGAAGATCGAGGGTGTGTTGTTGATGAGTGCTGACCGACATCGTTCAGACGCCTGGAAAATTGACCGGCCCAATGGCTATGCATTGTACGAATTCAACTCGTCTCGGCTGACGAACAACCATGTACACAAAACGATGAAAGAGGCAATCTTCTCTTACAACAAGAAACAGTCATTTGGACTGGTTGATTTCGACACGACGATCAAGGATCCAACGGTTCGTTACACGGTGATTTCAATCGATGGGGAAAAGATTGACTCGCTGGAATTAAAGCGCAGTATGTTGAAGTAAATGAACCAATGGACCGAAAGGACTTTTGCCGTGACGGCTTTTCTATCTCGTACCGGAATGCTTGTCTTGTTCCTGTTGGTCCCAGGCTTCTCCGTGCATGGGGAAGAAACACCGGATCTGCGGACGGTCCCACCGGATCTGGTGGTTCCCAGGATGGAGACCGGAGACCCAGCACCAGGAAAACGTGTCCGGCAGGTGCTGCCGAAGTATCGTGAAACAGCTGTCTACCACGCGCTTTACCTTCCTACCGACTGGCAGGAGGGTAAGCGTTATCCCGTGATCGTTGAATATGCCGGTAACGGTCCCTTCCGCAGTCGTTATGGTGATGTCAGTACTGGATATGTCGAGGGCAGCAACCTGGGCTATGGTATCACCGCTGGTAAGGGGTTCATTTGGCTCTGCCTGCCGTATCTCAATGAAGCGGGTACCAAGAACGTGACCAGGTGGTGGGGTGAAGCTCCTACCTATAAACCGGACGCTACGCTCGCCTATTGCCAGCAGGCGGTACCATGGGTTTGCGAGCAGTATGGTGGTGACGAAAAAAAAGTGATCCTGGCCGGTTTCTCGCGTGGCGCGATTGCCTGTAATTACCTGGGCCTCTACAACGACCAGGTGGCGACGTTGTGGCGAGCGTTTATTCCGTACAGCCATTACGATGGTGCGCGTGAAGGATGGCCATTCCCAGGTGTGAAGCGCCCCGCGGCACTGGAACGCTTGCAGCGATTGCAGGGCCGTCCCCAGTTTATCTGCCACGAGAACAAGACCCTCGACGCAGCCGCGATCAAGGCCACGCAACAATACCTGCAGGGGACGGGAGTGCAGGGTAAATTTACCTTCGAGGCCACTGGGTTTCGCAATCACAATGACGCCTGGGTACTGCGCCCGAGCCCGGCACGCGTTGCCTTAAGGAAGTGGTTGCAGGAGGTTATTGACCGGTAACGATTAATGGGAGCGACGTTATAATGAATCCAGGCCAGTAGTTTCAATCGTATGATCAATCGATTTTCGCGGAGTGATGAATCTGTTGTCTAGCATCTTTCGACTTTCAGTTGCTTGTTTAATCGCCAGCCTGGTTTCGCCCGGTTTTCCGACCGGGACATGGGTGCAGGCAGAGGAACCGGCTACCACGGTTTTTAACCGAGACATAGCGCCGATTCTTTTGAAGTCCTGCATTGGCTGCCACAACCCGGGTGATCGTAAGGGAGATTTCGATCTCAGTACGGCTCGCGTGGCTATGCAACCCGGGGACGATGGACCACGTATTGTTCCCGGTAAGCCCGGGGAGAGTTCATTGATGAAGCGATTGCTGGATGGTTCGATGCCACCCGAAGGGAAGCATGCTCGCCCGTCGAAGCAAGAAATTGAGGAGATTAGTCAATGGATTGCACGAGGTGCCTCCTGGCCCCGTGATCATACACTCAGCCGTTTTGACATTTCGACCGCCAACCGAGCAGGCCGCGACTGGTGGTCACTGCAGCCGCTGCGAGTTAAACAGCCTCCAGTGATTCGAAATCGAAATTGGGTTCGCAATCCGATCGATCAATATATTCTGGCGGGCCTGGAGGCCCAGGCACTCCAACCCTCTCCGACGATCGACCGGCGTCAATTTTTGCGAAGGGCAAGTTTTGATTTGTTGGGACTGCCCCCTGCTCCCGAGGCCATCACTGAGTTTCAAGATGATTCGTCACCTGCTGCGGTTGAGAAGCTCGTGGAGAGGTTGCTTGCATCGCCCCATTACGGTGAACGCTGGGGACGCTACTGGTTGGATGTGATCGGCTTTACCGAGAGCGATGGGTTTGAGCACGACAAGTTTCGGCCTCACGCCTGGCGGTACCGCGATTACGTGATAGACAGCTTTAACATGGATCTTCCTTACGAAAAATTTATCCTTCAGCAGATTGCCGGCGATGTACAGCCTGATGCCACACGGCAGAGTATTGTTGCCAGTGGCTTCCTGGTGACCAGCGAATGGGATGAAGTACAGCATGTTGGTTCCAGCAAAAGTGAAATGCGCCGCGCCCACGAGGAACAAATCGCTGAACTCGTCGGTACGGTCACGGGAACTTTTCTCGGCTTAACTGTTAGTTGCTGTCGTTGTCATGATCATAAGTTTGACCCGTTGCCACAAACGGATTATTACCGGGTGAAGGCAGTGTTTGATGGGGTTGACCACAGCCAGGGAAGAACCGTTGGCAATCGGTCAATCTTGTCGCCCAGGGAAACAGCTGAGGTCGAGAAGCACAAGGCGCCATTGCTGAAACAACAAGCGACTTTCCAGCACGAGCTGGCGATGCTGCAGCAAGAACTCCCCTCCGATGCAACGCCGCTGCAAGAGAAGGAGAGCCTGACCAAGGGTCGTCATGGGTCGGCCTTGAATGCTCGCCGGACGCAGGCCAGTACGGCTTCAAAAACCTCTTACCACGAGCCACCACTGACGGTGGAATGCTGGGCGCTGGCGGATCGTAAGGACCAGTTTAACGTTTTTGTGGCTAATAACCTCAAGCAGTCAGGTGAACATTGGGAGCTGTATTCGTACACGGGCAAAGGTGATTACAGTGTCTATATGCCAGGGTACGAACCTGCCACGATTCGCTCAGGTGCAGTTATTACCGATGGCAAGTGGCATTACCTGGTAATGCAATTTGATGGCCACAAGGTGGTGCTTTATGTCGATGGGAAAAAGGTAAAGGAACAGGCAGTCAAGCGGATGAAACCGCCCGGGGCCCTGGGGACGCTTGATTTTGGTGGTTACCTGGCAGATAAGATCGGCTGTGCTGGGGCAGTGGACGAAGTGCGTGTCTCGACTTCCATACGTCCCATCACCATGTCCGCACCGGGTCCCTTTGCCGTCGACCAGGAAACGATCGGTTTGTGGCGTTTTGACAAGCTGGAAAACGGGAGGTTTGCAGACCTGGTTTCCCGGAAAGATTCGGTGGAGTCAGGGACAATTATTGCGCGACAGGGAAAAATTCAGAAAGAGCTGGCAGCACTGAAAAAAGAATTGTCATCCTTGTCACCGCCCCTTGGATATATCGGTTATCGCCGCCAGCCCCAACCGACCCATGTGCTGCTGCGAGGAGACATTCGGGCCAAGGGCCCACAGGTATCGCCGGGTGGTGTATCGGCCCTGACCACTTTCCCCGGTGACCTGCAGCTGCCTGTCGATGCACCGGAAGCGGAGCGTCGGCTGAAATTTGCATCGTGGTTAACGGATCCAGGAAATCCGTTGCCTGCCCGCGTCATGGTGAACCGTATCTGGCAGTTTCATTTTGGCAGCGGACTGGTCAAGACGGCCAGTGATTTTGGATTCAACGGTGGTAAACCAACCCATCCAGGGTTACTGGACTGGCTGGCAAATGAACTGATTCGATCGGGCTGGAGCGTGAAACATGTGCACCGGTTAATTCTGTCGTCTGCCACCTACCAGCAGTCTGCCGAGATGAATGAGAAGGCTGCGGCAATGGATGCGGACAACCAATTGCTGTGGCGATTGTCGCCACGACGACTGGATGCAGAAGTGATTCGAGATACGATGTTGGCCATCAGCGGCGCCCTGGATCGACGGATGCGAGGACCAAGCTTTCAGCCTTTTAAGGTGACTGTCTTTAACACCCACTTTTATCATTTGTTTGACAGTCCAAAACCGGAATATAATCGACGCACGATCTATCGGGCCAACGTGATCACGGGCCGAGACCCCTTGCTGGACTGCTTTGACTGTCCGTCGCCGTCAGTTGCCACGCCGCAGCGTCGTACGACAATTACACCTACACAGGCGCTGGCACTCATGAACAATTCTTTCGTGTTGCGTCAGTCACGGTTATTTGCCGCGCAAGTAAAAGAGAGTGCAGGGTCCCATGTCCCGGCGCAGCTTGAACGGGCGTTTCAGTTGGCACTGACACGGTCACCCACAGAAAAAGAAGAAGAGCAAATGAGCCGACTGGTCGGCGAACATGGCCTGGCGAGCGTCTGCTGGGTGTTGCTCAACAGCAGCGAGTTCCTCTATTCCAATTAATCACAGGATTAATAAGACGTGATGATGCCAGGTAAGCATGCATGCCAGGATGATACCACCCGCCAGGTTGGCCGCCGCGCATTTTGCGGACAAATGGCTGGTGGGCTGGGGGCTATCGCGCTGGCCAGCTTGCTGGAACGGGACAGCTGCCAGGCAGCTCCCGCGGACTCGCCGTTGAGTAAGCAGCCTAAGAGCGGCGTGGCCACCGGTGGGATTCTGCATCAGCCGCATCATCCGGCACGGGCCAAGCGCGTGATTCATATCTTTTCACCCGGTGGTGTTAGCCAGGTAGATACCCTTGACTACAAACCGGCATTGGAAAAACTGGACGGCAAACGCCTGACCGGCAAGGGAACGATCGATACGTTTTTCGGTAAGGTAGGCGTGTTGCGAAAAAGTTTCTACAAGTTCCAACGGCATGGGAAAAGTGGCAGCTGGTTTAGCTCACTATTGCCGGAACTGGCCACCTGTGCCGATGAGTTGACCTATTTCCATACGCTGGTTGCCAAGAGCTCCTCCCACACGCCAGCCTGTTTCCAGATGAACACGGGATTCACGCAGGTCGGCTTCCCTAGTGTCGGTTCCTGGCTCTCCTATGGACTGGGTTCGCTCAATGATGAATTACCGACGTTTGTCGTGTTGCCCGACCCCCGGGGACTTCCCAACGGTGGCAGCAGCAACTGGAGCCAGGGATTCCTGCCAGCGCAACACCAGGGGACGGCCTTTGCTACCGATGGTAGTAATGATCCGATTGCCCATCTGAAAACACCCACCTCGGTGTCAGCCATCGAGCGCCAGGACAGCTTACAGGTGCTTGCTCAATTCAACGAGTCTTTTGCTCAAGCCAATACCGGCAATACCGCTTTGCAGGCCCGTGCTCGATCCTACGAGTTGGCAGCTCGCATGCAAACGAGTATCCCGAGCGTCGTCGACTTGTCTGATGAAACGGCTGCGACGCGAAAAATGTACGGACTTGATCGGAAGGATATCGGGGCCTCGGCGAGGAATTACGTGTTGGCCCGGCGACTGATCGAACAGGGTGTACGGTTTGTCCAGATTTACAATGGTGGTGCGCTCGGGTCGCCCCGTATTAACTGGGATGCCCACGAAGATGTGGTTCGCAATCACAATAACCAGGCACGCCAGCTTGATCAGCCATTCGCGGCGTTACTCAAGGATCTTAAGCAGCGAGGACTGCTCGATGATACATTGGTCGTTTGGACATCGGAGTTCGGCCGCACACCCTTCACGCAGGGAGATGATGGCAAGGGCCGAGATCATCACCCGCTGGTTTTCACGGGCTGCATGGCAGGTGCCGGTTTGCGTTCTGGTTATCATCACGGAGTCAGTGACGAGGTGGGTTATCAGCCTGCAGAGAATCCGGTGACGGTGTACGATTTTCACGCCACGCTGTTACACCTGTTGGGAATCGATCACACGCGCTTGACCTACTACCATAATGGGTTGGATCGTCGGTTGACTGACGTGCATGGCCACGTGGTGCAAGATGTCCTGGCTTAACCGATAAGGCCAGGAATGGGCTCGTCGTGATATACCCGGTGAGGTCGGTTGAACTTGTCATGCCAGGCAACCGTGGAAGGTAAGCCGAGGGCCTGGTAAATGGTTGCGGCCATGTTTTCAGGCGTTTGTGGATCAGATGCAGGATAACCACCGATCCGATCTGAAGAGCCGATCACGTGGCCACCCTTGACTCCACCACCGGCGAAAAAGACCGTCTGCACGGCACCCCAGTGATCCCGACCGGGTAGCCCGGACTTGGCACCCTTGAAGGTGAAAATCTTGGGCGTACGCCCAAACTCTCCGGCCATGACAATCAAGGTGTCGTCCAACATGCCCAACTGCTCCAGGTCCTCGATCAGGGCAGACACCGCCCGATCGGTTGGAGGTAGCAGAAAGTCTTTCAAATTCTTAAAAGCTGATTCATGCGTATCCCAGGATTCGTCGTTGCCGAGATTGACCTGGACCATGCTGACCCCGGCCTGGACGAGCTGGCGGGCCATCAACAGGGACCACCCAAAAGAATTACGCCCGTAACGCTCCTGGATCTTGTCATCCACGCCATGGATATCCAGAGCCTTGTGAACCTGGTCACCAGTGAGCATCGAAATGGCTTCCTGACGGTAACGATCAAAGTCGACGATGGAACCAGCACGGTCAAGCTGTTTGCGCTGCTGTTGCAAATCATCCAGCAAGGCGACCCGGGATCGAAAATGATCCTTGGCCATGCCCTGGTGCAGTTCCAGTCGAGGTGCTTCAAATCGATAATCCTTGGGTGTCGTGGGCCCATTCCATCGATGGAACCCGTACTCCGGAAAAGCACCGTGAATGTATTCACTGGTCCGGAACTGATTGGCTTCGATAAACCAGGGGTCATGCTGGGAACCCATGACACCTGCAAATTGACCGGGAATGGTACGACCACTGACATGCACCAGTTTTTCCGGCAAGACAGCTGCCGGAGGTAAGTTGTTACGTCGAGGCATGACCCCATTGACCACGGACGCGATACAGGGGTCATCCGTGGGAGAAGGTTTGCTGCCACTGAAACCCCGTGGCAACTTGCTGCGACCTGTTAACATGATGTGATGTCCCTGGGAATGCTCATTCCAGGGATGCGTCAGGGATCGTACCATGGCCCATTTGTTGCTGCACCGGGCAAGCATCGGTAGGTGTTCGCAAACCTGGACTCCAGGGGTCTGGGTGGCAATCGGCTTGAACTCGCCACGGATTTCCTGTGGCGCATTGGGTTTCGGATCGAAACTATCGTGTTGCGTCAGTCCGCCAGACAGGAAAATGTAAATGACCGCTTTGGCAGAAGGTGGCGGGCTGGTGTCAGCGGCCAGGCCGCGCAAACCCGCGACGTGATTCATTCCCAGTCCCAGCAACCCCACGCTACCTGCCTGGATCGCCGCACGGCGAGTGATCGACGGATGACGCGCTTGCACTTTGTCAGGATCGTGTTTCATGACAGGTTTCTCATGAAGCGGGCAGTCAACTCAAACAAGGTAGGATTGCTATTGGTACCACAGGAACCATCTTAAGCACTTGTTAGTATATCGGAAGCTACTGATCGGTTGAATGCAAATAAAGAGCATATTTGAGCAATAAGACCGGCAAGTGCAGCTGTTTGCAGTAACAGGTGTACATCAGAAAATCGTTTCTTATCACGTAAAACAGGATTTCTTGAGAAGCTGTAAAGCTTGTCATTTAGAATCCGTGCGCTAAGATTGAGTCATCGTCATGGTTGATCGGGATGGTGTCTCGATACGTGAAAACCGGGGGACACCCGGACTCTTTTCCCGAGATGACAGCTAACCGGAATTAACATAAGATAGATTTTCAGAACATCAATGAACAACAGGGTTCAAGGCTGATTACGCCATCTCGTTATATCCAGTTTTCTCTGGCCCGGGAGCAACGTGGAACATGTGGAAATCTTACATTGTCTTTGGATGCGCACTGGTACTTTCATCTACGATGGTACTGGCCGGGCATGGAGATAAATCACGTCTGATTCGCGAACGCAGTCGCGAAATTGACCGATTGGTCCAGGACAACTGGAAAAAACATGGCGTGAAGCCCAGTCCCCATGTTCACGATCAGATCTTCATGCGACGTGCCTACCTGGATATCGTGGGGACCATTCCAACCGGGCGCGAAGCCATCCAATTTGCCGGCGTCAAGAATCCTCACAAGCGACAGATTCTGATCGACTACCTGTTGGACAACGACGGGTATGTCAGCCACTTCTATAACTATTGGGCCGACGTATTACGTGTCCAGTCGCAGCTGAATAATATCGAGTTTCATAATTACGTCTCGTGGATCAAGGAATCGCTGCAACAGAACAAGCCCTACGACAAGTTTGTTTATGAATTAATCACAGCCAAGGGCCGGGTCTGGGAGAATGGTGCGGCTGGTTATTACCTGCGCGATCGAGGTATGCCACTGGATAACACGGCCAACACCGTGGCTATTTTTCTTGGCACACAAATCGGTTGTGCACAGTGCCATGACCATCCGTTCGAGGAATGGACCCAGCGACAGTTTTACGAGATGGCTGCCTTTACCCATGGGGTCAATCCACGGGGTGTGGACAGTCAGAACCCAAAAGCATTCCAACAGAAGCGCCGTGATGTCACGAAGAAAATGGCAGAACGCAAGTTGACTCCTGATCAGCAACGATCGGTAAGACGTCTGGTGCAGGCCAGCGTCTGGAATGTCCAGGACTCGCGGGGAGGAAAAGCACAGCTCAAGTTTCCCAGCGATTACCAGTATGACAATGGAAAGCCGGGCCAACTGGTGACGCCCAAGGTCATCTACGGGGATTCAGTTCATCCCGACAGTCAGCAGACATCCCGGGAAGCCTATGCACGATGGCTGACATCCGCTGAGAACCCGTTGTTTGCGAAGGTCATCGCGAACCGTCTCTGGAAAAAGGTTATGGGCGTAGGCCTGATTGAACCAATTGATGATATCCAGGGAGCCGAAGCATCCAACCCGGAATTGCTGGACTTTCTTACCAGCGAGATGATCCAGCTGGAATTTGATATCAAAGAATTTGTCCGACTGTTGATGAATACGGATGTTTACCAGCGCCGCGCGGTTTACCAGGAAACACTTGAAGAAACATACCATTTCCCAGGCCCAACGTTGCGACGAATGACATCCGAACAGCTTTGGGATTCCCTGGTAACGCTGAGCATGGATGATCCGGAAACTGGGAAATATGAGGATATCAATCGGAGTCGCTATCCACAGGTAAACCTGGAAACGTTCTCGGTAGATCGGATTATCGAGATGGGACTGGCCGCCACGCGGCAGCAAGCCAAGTATCGTGCTACGATGAGGCAGCGTAACCAGAAGAAAGCGAAGTCAGGGCCAAACCTGTACCGCGCTTCCGAGATGCGTCAGCCCGCCCCCGGTAACCATTTCCTCCGAGATTTTGGGCAATCGGATCGAAATCTGATCGAAGGATCCAATACCGATCCGAATGTCACCCAGATCCTGACCTTGTTGAATGGCAACCATCATTTCCAGATTGTTCGACCCGGGTCGTTGATCTCGGATGAACTGGGACAGGCAAAAGATAGTCCCAAAAATAGGGCTCGTATTATTTATCTAAGCGTGCTGGGTCGTGATCCGGTGGCCGACGAATTCCAATTGGCCATCAAGTTGTTCAAGCAGGAGAAACATGTGACCGCTGGGGATCGATCCCTGGTGTGGATACTGCTCAACACACCGGAATTCATGTTTATCCAGTGATTGTAGTCCAAAGTGTCTTTAGTGAATTAGCCAAAACCTGGTAGAGAACAATGAACGAGATTACACGTAAAAGCGATGAAATCACACGGAGAAACTTTGCTGCAACCCTGGCCCGACGGTGCCTGGGTGTGAGCATGGTCCCCGCCTTTGCAGGTCTGGCAAACCAGGCTTGTGCCGCGGCTGCCAGTGGCGGTAAAGCAGATCGTGTAATCTACCTTTATATGTCGGGTGGCATGAGTCATCTCGATACGCTCGATCCAAAGCCAAACACCGGAGTGCAAGGACCGACTAAGACGATCAAGACGCCTGTCCCTGGCGTGTTGCTCAGTGAGCACATGCCATCACTGGCCAAGATGCTCAAGCAGGTTACCTTGATTCGCTCATTGAGTTCTGATCAGGGTGCCCATGCACCGGGTCGTTACCTGGCCCACACCAGCTACAGTCCCCGGGCGACGATTCGCCACCCGGCAATGGGTGCCTGGATGTTGCACGAGTTAGGACAAAAGAACAAGAATATTCCCGGTAATATCGTGGTGGCGGGAGGTTCGAACCATCCCGGGGCCGGTTACATGGATCTTAAGTATGGTCCACTACCAATTGGCGATGTCAGTACGGGAATTCCAAACTCGGAACTACTCAAGGGTGTTACGGAAGCCCAGTTCAACAAACGATTGTCGCTGGTATCGAAATTTGGAAAACGCTTCTATGACCTGTATCCCCATAAGAAGGTCAAGGGTTATGGTGAAATGTATTCCGACGCCATCCGTCTGATGCGCAGTGACGATCTCAAGGCATTTGATATTACCCAAGAGGATCAAAAAACTCGTGATAAGTACGGGAAGGATAAGTTTGGCCAGGGGTGCCTGCTGGCCCGTCGCTTGATTGAACGTGATGTTCGGTTTGTTGAAGTCGGCTACGGAGGCTGGGATACGCACAATGATAATTTTGACCGGATTCCGGAAAAAGTACCCGTGTTAGACAAGGCTCTCAGCGCGCTTCTCCAGGATCTCAAAACCCGCGGATTGCTCAGTAAGACACTGGTGGTTCTCACTTCAGAATTTGGCCGCAGCCCAAAGATTAACGAACGATCTGGCAGGGATCATCATCCAGCCGCCTTTACAGCGATGCTGGCAGGTGCAGGTGTCAAACAAGGCTATATCCACGGAGCTTCCGATAAGATCGGCCATGGTGTCGACAAGGATCCTGTTCGCGTCCCAGATTTCAACGCAACGATTGCGACAATCGTTGGAATTGATACCAAGAAGGAAGTTTTTTCGGCAACGCGTCGTCCCTTTACCGTGGCTGATGACGGCGAAACAGTGGCCGAAGTATTAGCCTGATCGAGCGATCTGCCAGCACCTGCTGGCTCTCTGCCTGGCCATCTGGTAGGCTTCCACGAAGATCGTCTCGGTTACCGGAATCGATGTGCATAGTCGTGGAGAATGAAATGAAATCCTTGCTTTGGACGCTAGTGACTTTAAGCCTCTTGGCAGCTGGCACCCTTTCAGCCGCAGAACCAGCACCCCTGAAGGCGCTTCTGATCAGCGGTGGCGGGTTTCATGATTACAAGAACCAGAAGGAAATCCTGACCACGGGTATTGGCAGCCGAGCCAACGTGCAATGGACCGTGGTGATCGAAAACCCCAAGCCCGGGGATTTCCCCCAGGTGTTTGCCAAGCCCGACTGGATCGCCGGATATGACGTGATCGTTCACAACCAGTGCTACGCCAAATACAAGGATGATGCTGGCATTGATAAGATCGTGAAACAACACCTGGATGCCGGGGTAGGAGTCGTGATGATTCACTGTGCCATGCATGCCTTTCGTGATGCCAAGACCAAGGAATGGGATAAGTTGGTCGGCGTGGAATCGCGACGGCATGGACCGAAATTCCCCATCGTGGTGCGAAACCTGGGCCGTAGCCATCCCGTGATGCGTAACTTGCCAGCTAACTGGAAGACACCGCAGGGAGAGCTGTATCACACATCGATTTTATCCAGTGGCACTAAGCTGGGTGTGGGGTACCGCGAAGGCCAGGAAGCCAAGACGCTGCAGACCTGTATCTGGACCAACACCTACCAGAAATGTCGCGTCTTCGCGACGACACTGGGTCATCACAATGAGACCATGAAGGAAAAGGTTTACCTGGACCTGGTGGCAAATGGCCTCTTGTGGGCGTGTGGGAAACTCGATGACCAGGGTAAACCACGATCCGGTTATGGAAAAACAACCCAACGGCCTCGGCCAGTACGATTCCAGGTAGCAATGGAGGGGGGACGCCTGCGAACCTTTCCTACCCTGCAGGCATTGTCTGCCAGTGGCCTGGTGCCGGTCTCCGTGCCTTGTTGCGGAAATTGATCGGCTTCCACCTGCTTGGTCAACTGTTTACTTGCCTTTACCGATGCAGTAAAGGTGATCAAACGTCCGCAGCAGGATCTGGCCATCAGCAAAAACCGGTGTGGCCGTGATGAATTCATCCAGCGAATTGGTGGCGATCACTTTCGGCTGGCCGTCATGTTGCAATACGAATGTGGTGCCATCCTCTCGCACCAGGTAGAAACGGCCATCGGCCAGGATCGGGGAAGCTGAAAAACCGCCGCGACTCTTCTCGATCTGGTGGGACCAGAGCTCATCACCCGAACGCAGGTCCAGGCAACTCACTTTTCCCTTGTCGGAACAAAGGTAAACCTTTCCCTCGTGCGCGATTGGCGTGGGAACGTCTACCGAGACATTCGTCTTGCTCCAGCGAACATGGGATGCGGTCACGTTACCACTGCCACCAGCCTGGATCGCTGTTAATGATTTCCCCCGCGCATACGGCGCGATGACCATACCACCGCTGGCGACGGGCGATGCGATGGAGCGAAACAGTCGGTTGGAGGTGGGATTCAAATCTCCCACGCGCCACAATTCCTTGCCATCGCTCGTTTGATGTGCTGTCACGTGGTCAGCGCCCAGGACGATCACGGACTCGGTTCCCTGGTAAGTCATCACGATTGGCGTGGAATACGTCTGGGCCGCTTCCTCAGGGGCATCCAGGTTGCGATCCTGTTTCCAACGGATCTTGCCCGTTGTCTTGTCGAAACCGACCAGGTAAGAAGGACCGCTTTGTACGCACGCCACGACGACCAGATTCTTGGTTAACACAGGGGAGGTGCCCAGGTCAAACCAGAGCGTATCCTTACCAAAATCCTGCTGGAGATTCTTTTTCCAACGAACCTTTCCCTGGAAATCAAGACAGCCAAAATCACCACTCTTGAAGTAAGCATAAACATTTTTTCCGTCCGTGGTGGGGGATGGGTTGCAACTGCTTCCCTTCTTGTGACGAACGTCACGGCGGTTTCCGACCGCGGTTTTCCAGAGGAGTTGCCCTTTGCGATCAAGGCAATAGACCATGTTCTTGTCACTCTCGGCTCCGGTCAGAAAAATGTGATCGTTCCAGACGGCGGGCGTGGAACTGCCTCTTTCCGAGAGTTTGAATTTCCAGGCGATGTTTTTCTCGGGGCCCCATTCCACGGGGAATCCAGTACCTTGTGCCACGCCGTTGAATTGCGGACCTCGCCACTGGGGCCACTGATCTGCTCGCGTTGTCAAGGAAAATAACGTGCAGAGAATCGTAATGCCCAGGAGAAATCGTTTCATGATGTGTCCTTGTGCTGGTTGAACTCGTGCCGAGACTTGGTTGATGACCCTGGTGGATGGAAAGATGACTATCGACTGGTTCCCTGGTCGCGAATTTTCAGGCATGTTGCCTCCAGGCGCGCAGCCACTTCAGGGAACTGATCAATCACATTGTGACGTTCGGAAAGGTCGGTGGACAAGTCGAATAACTGATAAGGCTTTTGAAATGCCTTGCCCCGGGGCATTTGCCGGCCGCCGGAACCGTTGCCCAACACGAGTTTCCACTTGCCAGAACGAACAGCAAACATGCCGCCTGCAGAATGGTGAATCACGGGTGCACGTGGGGTGTCCCAGTTTTTCCCTCTCATGAGCGGCTCCAGGTTAAAACTGTCCTGGGCTACGCTGGCAGGAAGTGAGCGTTTGATCACGCCAGCAGCAGTGGCAAAAAAATCAGTCAGGCAAATCGTTTCGCCGTTATGACTGCCAGCCGCAATCTGGCCTGGCCAGCTGGCAAAAAAGGGTACGTGATGACCTGCTTCCCAGATGTCGGCCTTCGTGCCTCGGAAAACATGGTTCGAGGTGTGGTGACGTGACTGGTAAGCCTGCACCGTGCGATCCGTGACATGATCTGCCTGGCTTGTTGTTTCCTGGCGGTACATAAAAGAACCGTTGTCACTGCTGTAGATCACCAGCGTGTTATCACGAATGCCAGCCCGTTGAATTGCCTCGATGACCTGTCCCACAGTCCAGTCAACTTGCACGATAAAGTCTCCGTAAGGACCCAGCTTGGTTTTGTCATGAAAACGAGGATGGGGCAGAACGGGTTTATGGGGTGCAGGTAGCGGGAAATAAAGAAAAAATGGTTGTTTGGTTCCGGATTGTCGCTGAATATATCCGGTGGCCTGTTTGAGAAGGTCGTCCAGGCAGTTTTCCATGACCAGGTCCTTGCTGCGCGGTCCCTTGCGTAAAAATCCTGGGAAACCAATGCCCTTCTGGGTGACTGTTTCCGCATTCGTGGATTTCCCGTTTTCGATGTAAACGTAGGGGGGGAAGTCCAGCGAGGCAGGGATAATGTATGAATAGTCAAATCCGCGTTGGGGAGGCCCGTTCCCCACAGGCTTACTGAAATCCAGTTCTTTCCCGTTTGCGGACTTGGGTAGTTCCAATCCCAGGTGCCACTTGCCGACGATGCCCGTGTGGTAACCCGCTTGCTTGAGAAAGCCGGCGACGGTCTGGCGGTCCGGTTCAATCAACGGTGTACCATATCCATTCAATACACCTCGCTTCAGACGACTGCGCCAGCAGTAACGTCCGGTTAACAGCCCATAACGTGTCGGCGTACATACGGCCGATGGGGTGTGTGCATCGGTAAAGGTCATGCCCGAGGCAGACAACTGATCGAGATGCGGTGTTGGGATCCGTGATTTCGGATTCAGGGCGTGGACATCACCGTATCCCATGTCATCCGCCAGGATAAACACGATATTGGGTAGTTGGGCCGCATGGCCAGGTACGGTCCACGAGACGATCACCAGGGTCACCGTAAAATAGCAGCTGAATAATCGCGTTATCATGAACTACTTGTGCTCCCTCGATTGCGAGTGACCCGGGTTGCTTATTATCATAACAAAGTGTTCCACCAGTTTCAGCAGTGTCACCTGGAGCACGAGTACTTTGCTCAGATAGCTATTCCGAAAATCAAGTGGCCTGGAGTTATCCATGATGTTTAAACCAAGAATGATCCCGTTGCTGCTGATCGTTTTCTCGGTCGAGTTATTTCTTCCCAACGTGGGCCGAACGGAAAGCACTCCTAACCTGTTGGTTCTGTTCCCGGATCAATGGCGCCGCCAGGCCTTTTCCTGCTATGGCGATCCCAATGTGAAGACTCCGCATATCGACCGCCTGGCGAGCCAGGGCGTGCGTTTTAATCGTTGCTATGCGACGAACCCGGTCTGTTCGCCCGCCCGTGCTATTTTTCTTACAAGCCGTTATGGTCATCAAACCGGGTTGATTCAAAACAGCCTTTCACTACCGTCCCGGGAAACAACGTTTCCAGAAGTACTGGCTGCCAATGGATACGCTACCGGCTATATCGGTAAGTGGCACCTGGATGGTCCGGCCAAGCCGGGGTTCGTACCCGGGTCACGTCGACAGGGTTACCAGTGGTTCGAGGGTTTCAATCGAGGCCACTGGTTTCCTGCCGGTGCGCAATATTTTACGAACCAGGGCCAACTGAAGAAGCCGGCGGTTTTCGAGTCGATTTACCAGACTGACCTGGCGATTGATTTCATGCGTCGACAGCAATCGAAACCATTCTTGTTGTTTGTTTCGTATGGCACACCGCATACCCCTTATCGTCCACCGGCAAAGTACGATCGTTTTAAATCAGCGGATTTGAAATGGCGACAGAACGTTCCGGAAAAGATTCGCCGAAGTCCTGTCTACTCAAAACACCTGGGCGGTTACTACGGTCTTTGTGAATTGCTGGATCACGAGACAGGACGCCTGCTGAAATTCCTGGATGAATCCGGACTTGCCAGGAATACCGTGGTCATGATTACCTCTGATCATGGTGATGCTCATGGATCACATGGGCTGCATCATAAGGGTCAGCCTGAAGAAGAGTCTCTTGGTATTCCCTGGATTATTCGAGGGCCAGGTATCAAGCCGGGTGTCGTGACGGAAACCCTCGCCGCCACGATTGATTTCGCTCCCACGCTTCTGTCGCTTTGCCAGGTCGACATTCCACCAACCATGGTCGGTCGCAATCTGCAGCCGCTGTTGTCCGGCAAGGAAATGAAAGTGCCGTGGATATATACCCAGGGCAGGATGACCACTGGACCGGGAAGAGCCCAGGCAGTCGGAAACCAGGGTGCGCGGCGGAATATCATGGCGGCTTGGCGGGCGATCGTGACACCTCGTTATAAGCTTGCCGTGGATAACCGTGAAAAGGTTCGTCTGCTGGTGGACCTGGACCAGGATCCCTTTGAAATGCAGAACCTGGCAAACGAGCCAGCGCATGCGGCACTGCAGCAGCGTCTCTGGAAAGAATTAAAACAGGTTGGCCAGCAAACTCGGGATCCTTTTCCGAATCCCGTGGCCGCTGCTCCAGCGAGACCACCCAAGACCACAACTCCGTAAATCGTATTCCACGAACAAACCAAGGAGATCGCTGTGCTGTTCGCAAGATTAAACCGGGCTTACGTGTTTTTCTGTTGGTTTATCCTGGGTTCGATGTGGCCACCGCCTGCCGTCACATGGGCTGCCGAGAAGCCATCTGTTGCTGCTACAAAGGTAAGCCAGATTGTGGCACATCGAGGGGCCGCGACGACTCACCCCGAGAATACGCTGGCGGCCTTTCGCGAGGCGATCCGAGTTGGCGCCACGGCAACCGAGTGTGATGTTCGCACCAGCAAGGATGGGAAACTGTTCTTGTTGCACGATTCCACGCTTGATCGCACTAGCAACGGCAAAGGAATCGCAACGCAACTACCGTTGGCAGAGTTGAAAAAACTCGATGCAGGAACCTGGTTTAATCCCAGGTATCGGCAGGAACGCATTCCGACCCTCGCGGAAGCCCTGGGACTGTGCCGGGGAAAAATTGATCTCTTGCTCGACCTCAAGGAACAAGGGCAGGGTTATGCAGAACAGGTTGCGGGCGAAGTACGACGTTTTGGAGATCCCCGCAAAACGATCGTGGGTGTTCGCAGCGTCGAACAGGCCAGGTTGTTTCGCCGATTGCTTCCGGAAGCACGCCAGTTGGGCCTGGTCCCAAATCCCGAGTCGATTGATTCATTTGCCAAGGCAGGTGTCGAAATGATTCGTCTTTGGCCGCGCTGGCTGGATGATAAGACGCTGGTGCCACGTGTTAAAAAAGCGCAGGTGAAACTGCACCTGAACGGGACCACCGGACTGAGCGACGAGGTGCAAAAACTACTTCCCTATGGACCTGACTCTATTTCCGCGGATGATCCAAACCAGTTGATCCGCACGCTCAAAAAAATCGCCTCTGGGGGCTAAAGGAAATCGCGCGTCCGCGCAGAAAAGTATGCCTGGTGTTGTTACAATGGCAACGATTACAAAAGTTCTTTTCCTTGTTTGACTGAGATGGATAAGCAGATGACACAAAAACAGGTTTCAAGACGTCGATTCTTGGCCGCCTCTGGCACCACAGCAATCGCGGCTGGCGTGGTTAAGACCACCGCTGCATCGGCTCGGCGTGTGGCGGGCAGCAATGAAAGATTGCGAGTCGGCTTTATCGGCGTGGGGGGACGTGGTCACGGCGCTCATGTGAAATCCATGTGCACTCTTCATGGCGATGGCGCCAAGGTTGACCTGGTGGCTGTTTGTGATGTTTATAGCCTACATCGGGAACGAGCCACGGAAACGATTCGAAAGGCAACCGGTAAGGCTCCACGATCTTACGTGGACTACGAGGAGATGCTGGAAAAAGAAAAGCTGGATGCCGTTTGTATCGGGACGCCCGATCATTGGCATGCCAAGCAGACCATTGCATCGCTGGAAGCCGGCTTACATGTTTACTGTGAAAAGCCGATGACCAAACAGGTCGAGGAAGCAATTGAGGTCATGCAGACCTGGAAAAAGACCGGCAAGATCATGCAGGTCGGAGTGCAGTCCACCAGCTTGCCTGTCTGGAGCAAGGTCCAGGAATTATTACAGGAAGGCCAGTTGGGTAAAGTGCTGATGTACCAGACCGAGATGTTTCGAAATAGTGCCATGGGACAGTGGCGTTATTACGCGCTGGACAAGAACATGACACCCCAGACGATCGATTGGCAACGCTGGCTCGGAGTCAAGGAAGGCCTCGCAGAAGATGCCCCCTTTGATCGTGCCGTTTATCGTCAGTGGCGACGGTTCTGGCCATTCGGATCTGGAATGTTTACGGACCTGTTCGTGCATCGCACGACGTCCATGTTGAAGGCAACCGGCTTACGCTTCCCAGGGCGGGTGGTGGGTGCCGGTGGTATTTATCTCGAATACGATGGTCGTGATGTACCTGATGTGGCGACCGTGGTGGCGGATTTCAAGGAAGGTGTACAGGGTACGGTGACTGCTACCATGGCCTGCCAGAATTCACCGATCCAGCAATTGATTCGAGGGCACCACGGCAGTTTAGTATTCGGAACAGGTGAAAAATTCACCGGCTTTGATTTTGTTCCTGAAAGACCGCAAGTCACACGCAACAGCAAGCTCAAGCAACAACGGATCGAGGTCAAGCCGATTGTCAAAAATACCACGTTAACGCATTTCCAGAACTGGCTGACCGCCATTGAAAATGATGACCAGCAACAATGTAATAACCCACCGGACCTGGGTGCCGCAGCTATTACGCTGGTGAATCTTGGTGCTCGCAGCTATCGACAGGGAAAGGCCTTTTTCTTTGATGACAAGACCTTGAAAATCTCCGAGGCCGATGCCAGTTGGGCAGCAGGCTGGGAGGCTAAATCGAAACAACGGGCCAAGCCATCCCATATCGCTGGATGGAAAGCAGGCGATCACGGTAGCGTCCTGGAAGAACCGGATTACATGTCACTGGCAGGACCCTGGATCGATGGTAAGCCCCCCAAGGGCGAGGGCAAGGGCGGCTAGCGTGATCGTTGTTCGATCCGGTTATACTCGGATGGCGACACTGGTTTTAGGTTTCCGATTGGAGCGAATTCATGCGTGCTACGCTGTTGGTTATTGCCGGGATCTTGGCACTGATTGTGGCCTGGATCTATCTTGCGCCGGGTGATTCCCTTCCTTCTCCGGAGGAGCTGGCCGAACAGGCCTTGAATGCAGGCAGCGCTGAGGAACAAGAAGCGGCTGCAGTAAAGTTGAGTCAATCAGGTGCACCCGGTATCCCACATCTGCGCCGTGTCTACGAGAAAAGCCAGGTGGCTGAAGTTCGAGCAGCATGCATCAAGGGGTTGGGAGTCATGCGGGATTACGACAGTATGGCAATTTTCTTCGAGGGTCTCGAGGATGAGTCAACGCTGATCCGGGGGCGTTCCGGGGTTGCCATGGTACGCATGCTGGGCCGTGACTACCAGTTTCGAGCTAATGGTTCGGCAGCAGATCGGGCCAGGTCGATTGCGGGTATGCAGAAAGCCTGGGAGGAAATGGAGCCCGATCTGGATCGGATCAAGGAAGAAATAAAGAAAAAAGGACAGCCGTTGGGGACTGAATAGGCGTACGATCCGTTTTTTTAAGAGAAATTTAGCGTTGTTCACCCGGGGAATCGCCTGAAGTCTTTCAGTCATCTCAAATGGCAGAAACCAGGCTATTGAAGTGGCCTACGATCTTTGTGTTATACTAGAAGCTAGATGCTGTTCAGCAGACTACTCATATCTGTGCCAGAGGAAAATTCTATGCGATCTGTAAAACGACAAGGCTTCACGCTCATTGAGCTAATCATCGTTATCGCGATTATTGGTCTGCTCATGTCGTTGATGTTTCCAGCGGTGCAGGCCATGCGCGAATCAGCCCGACGACTTCAGTGCAAGAACAACCTGCACAACCTGGGCGTTGCCTATCAGAACCTGGCCACGCGCAACCCGCAGGAACCGGCTATGGCGGCTCCCTACGTATGGGTCAGTAAATTAAAGGAAGAAATCGAGGACTCGGACGAGACCTTGATCTGTCCCAATGACATGAATCCTAATGCGACGCCACTACCTGATCTTGTGTTTCATGTTCGAAATAATGGTTACAATATTCCTTTCGACCCAACGGGACCACGTTGCCGTGTGAGCGAATGGGTCCATAAGCACTATCCGATTGAAAAATATCCTGGACGCTTCGGCCTGGAGTTCGAGGATTGGAGGGATTGGGAATTCAGCGATTGTCGCGTGTTGCTCGAACCCATTGGTGGCAAGATTGAACAGTTGCCAAGTGGCCGTCTGCGTGTCATGGCTGGTTCTTTGCGAGTGACTTCTGTAGCGAAACATGCAGGATTTACTCACGACCTCTATGGTCCCAACAATACGCCCCTGATCCTGGATTTCAAGCCAAATAAATCGATCGTGGTACCAACCCAGAAAACCAGTTACGGAATTAACAGCTACGTGCACCAGCTGGATGCGCCAGATGCTACTAAGATCCTGTTGGTCGAATACAACAAGTACATCGCCCACGTCGTCGGAGAGGATGCCACCGATATCTGGTACGATCAACGTGCTTTGCGACATCGTGGCGCCATGAATGTCCTTTTCGTGGATGGACACGTGGAAACACGGATGCCCAGTGATATCGATCCTGATGTCACCGTGAACCAGGAGATGCTTTGGCGCCCCAGGAAGTATAAGCGCTAAGCAAACTCTCGTTACTCCGGGCCCCCGTCACGGAAGAGTAATGAAAAGGGCCATCCCCAGAGACGCTTGCTGCGTTTCGGGACAAATATTTCCCGGGACCAGCGCACGCCGAGGATTACCAAACCTCCAAAGGCGAGAGTGAGCGTCCCCATCAGGCTGATGGCGGCGAGTTGTTGCCATGCATCGGGGAGCGGATCATTGATTCGCAGTCCCAGCCAGTAATCCCAGAGCGCATGAATCGTGATCGCGGTTCCCAGGCAAATCCCGAATATCAGCGGCCAGGCCCTCCAGCGATCTGGAAAACGTGCCAGCCCAATTGCGAAACCACCCAGCCCGCCAAACAGCAGGTGCAGCAGCAGGCGCACTGGCACTTCGCCAAATCGATCCAACCGGAGATTGGCGCTGTCCAGCCCAAGGTAAAACAACGATTCTTCCAGCCCGAAACCCAACCCCACGAATGTTCCGTAAATTAGCCCATCCATGGGATCGTTGAACTGGGACCGACAGAGGACGGCAATTCCAATCACAGCCAGTAACTTGATCAATTCCTCGGAGACCGCGACCAGCACCGCCTGCTGACCCAGTTGCTGTGCTCCCAGCGAAAGACTGGCGAACAGGTAATCCTCGAAATATCCAATCAACAGGCAGCTGAGCATGCCTGCCATGAGCGCAAGTAGTAGCATGTACCACGGTTCCCGCTCGTACATGTCATAGCGATAAACAATCAACCCGAGACCAACGGTGCAGAGAGCAAGGCAACCATAAACTAGCATGATGAGCGTTCCCCTGAATGAAAATCAACATCGCATGAAACCAGGCTCTGCAGGGATGCCACAGTTAGTAGATCAATGATCTACGCAGGGTTTCATAAGCGACGCTCTCACTCGGAACTAATATCGTATGCGGTCAGTGACTCCTGGTCGCGTATATAAAGCGTATCGCCTGCAATACAGGCATGTGCCCAGCTGGGGCGACCGTGACTGGCAATCTTGAACGTTCCATGTTCCCGGTATTCTTCCGGGGTGGCTTCGGCCAGCGCTACCTGGTGGTTCTCACCCAGCAGGTACAGCATTCCATCAGCATAGATCAGGGAACCCTTTCCAACGCTGCGAGCACGCCAGGCCATTTCCCCGGTTAGAAAGTTCATGCAAATGAGACCACCGCTGCCGAAACCATACATGTAGTCCCCGACCTTAACGATGCCACCATGATGATTTGCCATCCGTTTTTCAAAATAGACTTCTTCCGAAACCTGTTTGCCATCCACGACCTGGATTCGAGTTAGACCGCCTCCGGTTCCGTAAGCACTGGATGCAAAGACATGGTTGTCGGCAACGATCGGCGTAGCACAATTGGCTGTACCATTGGCTGCGTTACTATAGGACCACATGACCTCGCCATTGCTCAGTCGTACTCCAAAAACATTGGAACGAGCGAACTGGACTACCTGTCGAACACCTCCAATGGTGGCCGTTACGGCGGATGCGTAATGGGCTCCCTGTGTCATGGCGTTGCTTTGCCATTTTACAGCACCCGTGTACTTGTTGAGCGCCAGGATCGTTCCCTTTTTCCCACCAGGCGTGACAATCATCAGGTCATCCTCGATCAACGGAGATTCACTGTATCCCCAACCCGGTCGCCCACCACCGAAATCCTTGCTCAGGTTGATATGCCAAATGGTTTTGCCGCTGGTAATATCAAGACAACTTACATCGCCGTTTCCACCCTCGACAAAAACATGGTCACCGTCAATCGTCGGGGTTCCACGAGGACCATTCCCCATGCCATTGCGGTAACCACCATAGGCCCTGCGTAACTCCGTTGAGGAAAGTACGCCATCGCGTAACGCATGATGCTTGGTGTAGTAGTCGGTTAATTCCTGGCGTGAAATGGAACCATCCTTGCCGGATTCATACTTCAGCAGGTAACCCGAAATCTCTGCAAGAGTCAGTGACTGGTCACCTTTCTTTGTTGCCTCCTCGGGTAAGTCCGCCCTGTTAAATGACCTGTCTAGCAGCGAGCGTTGCGATTCTTCACGAGATACCCGCTGGTCATTATCCTTGTCCAACGCTTTCAAAAGCGCCTGGGCTCGTTGCTGAGCAAGTGCCGCGGGGTCCGCTTCCTTGCTACTCGTATCGATATTTGAGAAGCGGTCGATGCGGGCTGCATTTGCTTCGCTGAATGACAACAGGTTGTCACCGTCTTTATCCACTCCCGAAAACACCCTGGTCGTTCGGGCCGTTGCGATCGCGGCAGTGGATGCATCGCTATCTGCAGTGGGCTGATCGTAATCATTAAAACGCCATCCAAATCCTGCCAGCGCTTCCAGCTCATTCACCGTACCATTCTTGTCCTTGTCCAACCGCTGAAGTTCCTGGTTAATGCGTTCCGCTAACAGCGTGGCCAGGGGGCCCGGCTGAACGGTCCATAATACCTTGCCACTCTTGGCACTCAGGCAAATCACATGTTCCACGCCATTCAGGTCCCCCTGGGTAACGATCCGGTCACCTGCGATCGCCAGGGAGGAATAGCCCACGCCCACATGGTTTACCTGCCAACGAACAGTGGGTCCCTCCTTGGGCCACTCTTTGCGAAGTCCTTCTGATGTGGCATGACCATTTCGATTGGGACCGCGCCATTGTGGCCAATCGCCAGCTTGTAAAGCAGTCGTCGCCAGGACCAGTGTTAAAATAGTCAGGCCCGAACAGAGATGTCGTTGCTGGCTCATGAAATAAATCCTTGCAGGTGGTGGGAAAACAGGGAAGCTTGTCAGGAGGGTTCCTAAGGTGATAGCCACCAGGAAATTCCCGATCATTGTGGACCAACCGCCACGGCAAATCAAGCAATGATCCACTGAAACCAATAACCGGGGCGAGGTTGGTAACCTGGGTCCTGTGCTGTTAACGCGAAAGGGACAGAGCCTATTCGCTGGAACTCGTGTCCGAAATAGATTCCGTAGCGGGAATCGTCTCGGTTTTGGCAGGGGTGGCCTCCGGGTTGGGCGTGCCCGCGGATTGAGCTCGTTGCAGGTAAAGTCCGGCGCCCACGCACAGTAGTCCCGCGAGCAGGCTGCTGTAGAGAACAGCTCGCTGGGCGAACAAAAATGCGATGACGTTTGCCTGCCGATAACGTATGTTGAATCCGTACATCATCAACAGGGCACAAAACACGAACTGTAATAGCCCCGACAATCCCCACAGGGTTGCCACCGTGACCTGGAACACGTTGCTGTGTTCGACCAGGGGCTCACCCTCGTGATTACTGGGTAGATGCGACATGACGGGTTCCATGTTTTCCACCATCAGGTTGGACATGGCCGTGGACATGCCCCAGTTCGCGAACACGAGAAAGGAAAACATGATGACCAGGATGGATAGTGATCGCAGGTAGGATGGTGTTTCAATCGAGGCACTGGGATTGTCGTCGACCGAACGGTTAAAGGCACCACAGGCACCTTTTAGAAATAATCCATGTAACAACAGCAGGGCCACGAAGGGTACGAACGTCCATGGATTGAACCAGGCATCAAAATTAAGCATCGTTCACGGCTCCTCTGTAAAACAAGGACGACAATCACAAGGTACCGTTGATCGTGTACAATAGCCAATCCCAGTATGACCTGTTTCCACAGCGCCCGATCATTTTTGCTCGTTTTTCTGGCAAGGAATTGTCCCATGAAGGCACCGAATCTTCGCATTCCATCGCTCACACGCCGATCTTTTCTGGGGACCACATTGGTAGGGACTGGAGTTATGACGGCTACCATGGCCGAGGTGGCTCCCGTTGCGAAAGCAGCCAGGGCCGACAAATACCAGGGCCTGAAATCGGATCAGTTCCTGGGTAAGGTTTCCTCGTTGAGCCGTGTCGAAGATGAAATGGTTTTCACGGAAGGTCCGGCAGCGGATCGATCAGGAGACCTGTATTTTACGAATGTACCAGTGTCCCGGATCCTGAAATGGAGTCCCGGGAAACGAGAACTGTCGGTCTTTCGGGAAAACAGTAATAAGGCAAACGGTCTATACTTTGATCCCCGTGGCCGCCTGTTAGCTTGTGAGGGTGGGTTGGGGCGTGTCACACGTACCGACATGAAAACGGGCAAGATCGAGGTGTTGGCCAGTGAATTCAATGGCTTCCCCTTTGCCCCGTCAAATGACTTGTGCCTGGACGCACAGGGTCGTGTCTATTTCACTTCTCGACCGGGAACAATGGATCCCGCCAAAGGTAATGTGAACGCGGTCTATCGAATTGATGCCGATGGCAGCGTGGACCAGTTGCTACGTTGGCCGGATGTGCATATGCCCAATGGCATCGTGATTTCTCCTGATAACAAGACACTATATTTAATCGAGGCACATCCCGACGCAGATCGTCATCGCGATATCCGGGCCTATGACCTCTTGCCTAATGGCAAGCTGGCGAATGGTCGTGTCCTGATCAACTTTTACCCGGGGCGCAGTGGTGATGGGATGTGTATCGACGCCGCGGGTAATCTTTACGTGGCCGCGGGACTCCACAAGACGCGCAAGACCAGCGAGACCCTGGACACACGTCCGGGAATCCACGTGGTTTCACCACGAGGTGAGTTGATTGCCTTTCGTGAAACACCCGTGGATACCATTACCAACTGCACGTTCGGTGGCTCGGACTTACGCACCCTTTATATAACCTGTGGTGACCAGCTATTGCAGATTCGCACACGTATTCCCGGCAAGGCAAGTTATCGGCCGGCGACCGGTTAATAGCACGACACCAGTTCGATCATTTCGGGCTCAGCAACTTGAGCTGATCGGTTGCATTGGCAGCCTGGTAAATCTTGCGAACTTCTGTGAGATTACTGGCTCTGACACCGCTGATTGTCAGGGAGCGAGGTGCGATCATTCCCAGGACATGAGGAATGTC